>Ga0116231_10006080_pt1 | contig 23348 bp, 22 predicted proteins | sample S1TSphgellanicum_2_FD_89695 | JGI IMG/M metagenome (GOLD analysis project Ga0116231, IMG submission 89695) | Host-associated microbial communities from peat moss isolated from Minnesota, USA - S1T2_Fd - Sphagnum magellanicum MG | ecosystem: Host-associated > Plants > Peat moss > Unclassified...
GCTTCTTCAATAGACAACATAGACAAGAAGCCACTTCTGAACTTAGTGCCTCTAGAAAAGAGTTCAATTAGACTGGGCCTTGAAAGGATATTAAGGTTAGCAGAAATAACATGACCATGATGGCAATCATTAAAATTAGGGAAATGAATACAAGTACAACCAGAGTCAATAACTTTATTAACTTGAGAAGCATGAACAGATCTTCCCAACTCCCTATAGCTGAAAAACTCTTGACCAGAAGTTTTGACATATTTCCAAGCAACTAAGAGAGGGGACCAAAACTTTCTAACAAAAGGAGGAAGACAATCTAGGACAGAAGGAAGGTTTAAAATGAAAGTGAGATTCAAACCATCCATATGAGAAGAAACAAAAACAGAGATACTGAGATCTCTGCCTAGGAAAGAGGCACTTGATGGGAAAGAATGAGGAACTTTTCTCTTAATAAAAATGCTCAGAATATTAGACAGTTGTAAAGCATGGCCAACATCAAGATCGAGAACAGAAGGAGAAAACTCAGACAGCAACAAAAGCATATGAACCAAATTCTTGGTCTTATACTTGGAGAGAAAAACAATAGGCAGACTTACATGTTTGACCAACATATAGCATTCTACTATTATTGACACTGTAAATAACATAAATTACCCCCTTATCTGAAAATGGACAGAGGCTAGCTGAAGAATTAAGGTGTTTTTGCCTAAGCCTTCTAAGTCTGTTGAGAGACTTAATGTTGAAGACAGAAAAATGAGTATTGGCAATTACCTTTTTAACTGGGCCCCATTTTATGTTTCCATTTCCAAAGGTATGGAGTTTATTTACAATATACCGAGCCAAAAAAGAGAATCTATCAAACCGACTGGACCGAATAGCATAATGGATATTTGCAAGCTCTCAATTTAAGAGACAATTGCCAGCTCAAGCAAAGGTCCCCGATCTTGATAAGGACTCAAGAAGCCCCCTTTTGTGCAGGAAGGCTGCTCCCAAGCAGTAGGGAAGCCTAAAACGGCATTGCTTGTTACGACTCAAAGATCACAGTGCCAGCACTTGCAGAGAGTCACCCACAACAAAGCCAAAGAATGCCTTCCAACTGGGACTCTGCTCTTGACCTTAAAAGGCCCCAAAGACAAAAGAACAAAACAAGAAGAAACAGAAACAGAAAAAATACACAAACATGTGAAAGACATGTAAGACTTTAAAATGACCCTCCAAGGAGTTAAAGCCTTACAACTTCGAACCTGCAAGAGAACCTTACAGGTAAACAAAGCATGACTTTAAGACAAGCAAGACACAGCAACACAAAAGAGGACAGGAAGAGAAGAACTAGATACAAAGGGAAAACACCTTATCTGGAAGGAACCATGACTTTGGAAGAAGATAAAGATAAACCTTGCTTCAGAAAATGCACCAACCTTAACAAGTAGCTGGAGGGGCCCAACCCTCCCCAAAAGATAAACCTTGAAGAACCCAGCTGGTCACTACTTGGATTCAGAACATCTGCTAAAGTGACTGGAAAAAATATCTTTCATAAGAATAGAGAAATCTCCATTCTCATGATGAAGAAGAAACAGCAAGGTTAACTCTTCCTCAGGAAGCCACAGAAAGAACCAAACAAGGGAAGAAACAAACAAACAAAAAACAAAAAACACACACTGGTATGAACAAAAGTGCCAGTCTCACACCTGTTCAGGCACCATCAACAGTAGTATGTATGAGAAACCAAGAAAGCAAGAAGTACAAGTCATTATCACTCCAGGCCATTTCCCATATGAGTTGGGTTAATAACTTGCCAGAAAGTGGATGAGACCATAAGAAACAGAGAGCAACATCTAGAAATAAGAAACTGACCTAACCAAATAACTCACTGCAGGACATCAGAAATTCCTTTTCACATTTTGCTTCAATCATAGACCAAAGATGAGAGCAGAAACTTGAAACAACAGCCCTACTATTTGAAATCTGGATAAAATTTCCTTTACACCAAACAGAGAAAATTTGTACACATGTATATGTTTTGCCATAGCTCTGTGATTACAACCTTTGGGAAAAAAGAGGGGAGGAGGCAGAAACAGACATGCACAGACAGAGACACACAGAGAGAGAGAGAGAGAGAGAGAGAGAGAGAGATACCCATCCTGGATGAAGGCATCAACATGATCTCCTACCACCCAGACTTGACAACCAGAGGGTAGACGTCGCTTCCTTGATCCAGTTTCCCTAACAGAACTAATGGGATGCATTGGCCGCATCTGGCGCTGTGGCCCGGTCACTCCTCGTGACTCCTTGCGTGGAAACCACTCCTTCAGATTTGAGAATCCTGAAGTATGACAGGAACATGTTTTGTTGAATGTGACACTGGCAAAGAATTCCAGCAAACTTGGACAAGAAATTGCAAGTTAGCACACCACAGAACATTGAAGGAAAACTCTGCAAATGGTCAACATCAAAGGCAAGAAACTTTCAACATCCTCCTGTCACAAACTTAAGGCTAAAAGGCCACAAGGGAGAAGAGAGAAACCATCATCGTTAAGAAGCTCATCATAGGCCACCAAAGCTGCTTCTTCAGTCAGCATCAGCACCTTTCCAGAAAACCAGCCACCTCTCAGGCCTTCCTCTTCAGACATAACCTGCATATGCAAAGTAACACTAGTCACTTGCCACTAGTGTCAATTGAGACTCATACTTGCAGGCATGACTCTGCTTGATGCATATTGAAGGCCCAGTCAAGCAGGTTGCTCTTACTCTTTTGATATGCAACAAAGACTGATGTGTTGAATGACAGGATTTGAGACCCTAACCAAGACTCTGCACTTTGAGAAATCCCCTACCTCCACCAGAGACCCTACTGTGATAGTTTCTGGGATGTTCATCATGTTACTACCACCTCCAAGCTCTTTCGAATTTGACCTTTGAGCTGCACCAGCCATCTCCAGGAACCCACTACTAGAACTCTTTTCTGCTCCAACTTTCCCCTGCTTTTTCAAAAATCTCTTCACTGCATCTCCAAGTATCCCAGGCTCAACTTCCTTTCCCTTTAAGGACAATCTTTTCTTAGGTGGAACATCCTTTGAAACCTTTTTCTCACACAACATGTCTCCTTGATCATTTTGTTTGTTAGGTATTCCATTCATGGGAAGGCTGTCCCGAACACTCTTTGACTTTGAGGACTTTCCTTTCTTAGGAACTGGAAATTTTGCAGTCTCGTTCATTTCTCCATCCATGTGATCTGCTCCACTCTTTCCTAACCTATCCACATTGCTTGCCTGTATCATTGTCATACCCACATCAACTTCCCCCTGAGAGGCAGCTCACTTATCCAACTGCTCAGAACACAGAATCCAATTTGTCCCTTTCCAGATATGTCTGTCCTTGAGCACTTTCTCTTAGACTACATTTAGCTACACACTGGCTGTGCTAGCAGAAGGTTTCACTTCTCCTACCTCTCCTTTCTCAGGCACAGTGAACAAAACTCGGTACATCTCTATCATCCCTTATGTCCAAAGGCAACACATAGCCCCACAAACATCAGGCACCCTGGAGGCTATTCAACCAGACCCCAAATAACTCTCAAAGGACATCTACCAGGGCAAACCCAGACACTCAATGGCACAAATAACTCTCAGGAGAGTCAAGAAATCTCCATACTCAAGAAAGCCAGAACAAGGTTAAAACTTTTAATTGAAGTAAAGCAAGGATTTCCAAATAAGGACTTGCAGAACTGGGAAGAAGCAACACAGAAGGGAGAAATTATAATGAAGAAACAATAAAAATGAGCATTATGAAAAAAACTGACAGTCTATGATTTGTTCAGTGACCATCAACAGTAACATATCCGATATTGACTTATCTCACAACTTCCTCATCAACTCTCTACATTGGGTATAGGTCAGTAGAACCAAGAACCTGTGTGCTAAGTTTCTGTCGCACGTCCAGAAGCAATAGGAAGACTCAGTCATGATACCAGCTAGCAACTGAGAACAAAACAACACAGAAGGGGGAAAAACATAGAGAAAAGAAGAGGGGAATAACAAAAAAGAGAACACAATAAGAAGGAAAAACATAGAATAACAGAAAACAGGGGTAAACAAACAAGGACCAAACATCAAAATAAGCAGCCCTCCAATACCATCCTCCACTCCTCTTCACACGTCTTGGTTACAAAGACAGGCAGCACAAGAGCTGGGGACTGATCAAACAACCATAGAAACTGGAATCCCATCTTTGTCACTTGTATCCAAGACATACAATATGCAATTAGGTTTCATCTCCAGCAGGTTAGTTCAGGGAGACATGAAGAGCCACTACCTGCATTGGTTGATGTTCAATTGGCTGTGTGATCCTAAATGCAACATCAGATTGACCTAATCCACCTCCAATTGTTGAAACTCGCAAGAAAGCTTCCCCATGTGCAGCATTAACCTGAGTAAAACCTTTTTTCCAAGCCTCAGAAATAGCCGTAGCAACCTCAACAGCAGCCTTGGCAACAGATGCAGCTGCTGCAACAGTCGCTGCCACAGAAGCTATCTGAGCTTCCAGATCTTCCCCTAAGTCGGAGGGTTTCAGTGACTGCATGCGTGTCCACACAACATGGCTTTGTGAAAGGGCTGAGGTAGCAGTAGCCACCGCTTCCTGTGCAGTAGCCTGTGCCTGCTGCAGGTGCTTGTCCATAACCACCCGCAACTCTGCCCAAGCTTCAGAAGGAGCATTCTGATATCTAGATGAGAAAGCAGCAACTGGACTTCCTACAGTGAGACAAAACAAGTCAGTATGATCACAATACTCAACAAATACAAGCCAAACTTGTCCTAGTAGCGCTTGGTCTAGCATGATGTACTCCTCTTCCTCAGTGTGACCTCCAATGGATCATAGTGTTCAAACTCTTGAGTTTATGCAAACAGGGGAAAATCCTGAGGACAGAAGTTCAATGTTGGTTCAAAACTAAAAAACAAAACTGGCTGTAGTTTTCAATTGGGCAATGAAGTACTGTGTTTACCAGTGTCAGATGGCTGGGAACTGTGAGCTCATAAGGTAGGCTAAATGTGATGTGTATTTGGACAACATAATTTGAACATAGAATGACAATGCGTGCAGTCATAACCTTATGAGACTTGCTCACAAAGTGCCAGATTGTCACCTTCATCAGGAATAGCAGTGATGAGCTGCCATGACTACCCACTAACTTCATGAGCTCCTGGAGGTGGGTGTAGATTGGTATATAATAGTCTGCCCAAAATTTTGGCAAACCATCACAAAATCTGTGTCCTGTATTGTGTTGTATTTCCAGAAGCATTGAGAAGACTCCATTGTGATGTGAATTGGAACAACAATGCACCTGACTGGTATCTGAGAAATTATTAAACATATTAGAATAAGCAAACAATTCAATAAAAGCACAACCACATACCAGTTTGAGAAACAAATCTTTCTCCACTTGGAATATCTACAGTGGTCCCCAAGCCTCTGTGTGCCACACTTTCACTGGTAACTTTCAAGTTGGATGGCAGAACACCAGAGTGGCTAATACCTCCTACCATTGATACACCAGTGCCTGCATGGCCCAATCCCTATCACCAGGAATTCATAATACTACTGATTTTGTAAAACTCAAGGCAGTTAAAATGGCATCTGTACAGCTGGAACCAGAGAATCTGACACAGTAGAGAAATACATCATGCTTAAATATGCATAAAACATACATGTGAAAGCATTCCATTGTCCATATTCCAAGACTTGGGGAACCAGACTATTACTATGCAAACATTACTATCTAGCAGCCCACACATCCAAATCTAGAACCCAAACACAAACCCCAGTCCATATAACTCCCTCATTCACAAGAACAGTAGTGACACATGCTCACACTCAAATGCAAGTCATATGAGCACAACAGAATTGTAGGTCCCCCTAATCATAAATAGGGTTTGGATGACCTGACAGTTCTTGAAAACTGGAGATAAGAATAACAAGCACATGGCATGCACCAAGAGTCTGATCTGAAGCAACTCATGTTACCTGCACCAGCAGTCAACATCACAGTTTCATCCGGCACCAGCCCTTTGCTGTGACAGCCACCCAAGTTGATAACACAAAATATATGTTACAACCACAATGATAGAAAACAAGAAAAAACCACAAAGTCACACACTTAATACTGAAGCTAGGAAGGTGAGCTGATGATACAGACAGAAACCAGGACCTGAAACACGTGAATCATGGAATTACAAAGCCTATGCCTGCTCTCTTACCTCAAGGCTCCCAACACAAGAATCTGAGACTGCATCTGAGCTTGCAGCATTTCATTCAAAAGAGGGACAGAAGAAGGCACTGAAGAACATTTCCCATCTGCACAAGGGTCAGGGAGCAACCCTGGCTGCACAAGACCTGACAGAACTCCAGCAAATGAACCATCTGCAGATGCAGGAACATGCAAAAGTGTTTCTACAGCTGGTGAAGTTTCTGGAAGGTCAGTGGACAAAATTGGAGCTTGTGCACTGCCCTTATCACATCTATTTGTCAGAATAGGTGGAATATCATCTACCAGCATCCGATCCTGTTCCTGCCCTCTCTCCAAAGAGTCCTGCTGAGTTGCTGACTTCTCAACAGTCCCATTATCAGCATCCTCACTCACCACCTTGTTTCCAAGCATCTCTAATCCATTTCCTGCTTGCACATTGCATAGATCCATAGAAGCTGCCTTACTGATCAAAGTACTGTCCTCGTTGCCTGATTGCAGAGACTCTTGTAAAAGCAACCTATTATCATCCCCATTGATTCCTTCCAGCTCATTTGATTCCATCTCATGAAGAAGCTCTTCAACCTCTGTCTCATTCATATGAGCAGGTTGCTCTGAAGTTCTTTGTCGATGGGAGGGTTCTGGCAACATGTCATAATCCTCCTGAATAAAGCCATCAGCCATGCGATCACGAGCATTCTGCTGACATATATCCCCCACATTGCTCATTGGGTAGGCACTCATCTATCCTTCTGAATCATGGATCAATGACTAGGTGAAACTTGATTGTAATACTTCTTCTGCTTCCCTTGCTGTACATTGGTCACAAACACTTCGCCAGAATGTATCCCGTCTGAGTTGAAGTACTTGCTTGGCTGCAAAGCTGTGACAATCAACTTTATTTCAATGCCTGTTGATGTCCTTGAAATTCTGTTCCCACAAAAACCATGAAGAATATTCTTTGGGTCTGATACCAACTCATCCTCATCAGTTGGCAACAGACAGTTGCCTCTGCACAATATAACCGTTACTGGATCCCTTGCGAACCTGACAATCTTTCAAAACAGAAACAAAAAATAAGCACAACATCAGTACATTTGCCATTGCAAGAACCTTTCAAGTTCCACAGTGAACATCATGCTAAGACTGATGCTAAAGACAGATCAAACAAAGAGGTTGATGCACTCTGAAATGCATGACGTTCATTAAAAAATCATGGTCATTATTATGAGTGTATGATCATCATCAGAAGATTATGTCATATAATGTGGTCAAAGAAAATGACCTAAGCTGCTACTCCAGACCTTGATGTATGTACAAAGGGTTGGGATATCCTGTGGTATATAACAAAGGTATAGATTTTCCTGTGATGCAAGGACACTGCAATTCTGATAACCTGAAAATGTGTTTCCTGCATGTGATTTCTGTAAATTGGTACTCCTTTGCAAAGCACAAATTAGTCCTGAAAACGTCTTGGCCATTTGGCTCTTTCGTTCACCTATTAAGGTACTCTCTCCTGTTTTCTCCTCTCACATGTAATGTAGGAGGCCAGTTATGACAAATTCCACCTCAAAGGCGAACAAATGTTCATCACTCACAAAATGTTATGGAATAATCACTGCCAGAACAGATGGCTTTCCAGCAAAGGACGCCCCTTCGACCCCACTCTTCTACAGTTCGGAGAATCACAAAGCGTTTCGGAACATCAAATCCATCACATCTCACATTTCAGAGCGCATGAACCGCGAGTCGAAATTATTCCCCCACGCAACTCTCAACTACGATGTCTCAGGCTCCGAAAATAAAAGCCAAAAAGAAAAAACAAAACAAAACAAAACAAAACCTCAAACTCCTTTTCTTCCGCCGCAACCACGGGGTTTCTCAACCTAAAACCCTCACAGAAGCCCTACCACTTTTTCCCAACGCCAGTAGACTATCAGGGGGGGAGAAAAAAAAAGCAACAAAACCACGACCAGGACTGTACCAGGAAAAAAAAAACTCAAACTCTACCCTACCAAATTTCCAACTACATGTTTTAGCACTCTTCCTGAAATGATTTGAAGCAAACTGGGGAAATCGATTAGAAATCCGCAAAAAATGCGCCTGCCTCCGTTTGCAAGTGATGGAAGGCATTACCCAAATAAGTTCGAGAATTCAGACGGCCGCCTGACCGACCTTCCTTGCCCGCCTCGTCTCCTCCTCCCACCTGCGCCCGCTGCGCTCCTTTCCCGCGACACAAAGCGTGCAGGAGGGCGGGAGAGCAACGTTAGCAGTTTTCGGATCTTCGGCGCCGCTGGGTTTCGAACGCCTGACGGCTTCGGTGTCAGACAACCAGGGCAGACTTGTTTTTAGATCCGGGCAGTTATGGGGGATTTAGAATTAGGTGAATCATTTTTTTTCATAATGTTAGCCTTTCTATTTCATCAGCCTATTTCTTTTAGAATATTATTTTGTCTCTCAAATCCTTTTTTTTTTAAAATTTAAATTCAAGTTTTTTTTTTTTTCAAGATCTAAGGTTATTGAAATTGAATAAAAAAACATTTTTGAGAATTGAAATTTGGGAAAAGGTGCCAATCCTTTTTGAACATAAAAGCATTGGAGAGGGAGTCACATCTAATAATTTTAGAGGTCATTTTTTTAGTGATTTGGCAAAACTTCATAAGTTTGTGTATTTTAAGACTAGTAATGTAATAATCAAACCTTTTTCTTGATGACAAATCACCAAGATGCAACACAATTTTCTAAAAATAAAATAGTCTATAGTAATTTTTTAATTTTTTTAAAAACCATGTGCTTGAAAGGTAACATAATTATTAATTTTTGGGGAGGGTGTCATCACATTTATGTCTACTAGCTACAATTTTAAAAGTTATTTGAAATAATGTGTTCAATTAAATCAAAATATGCATAGGGACGCTTTGTCAACTTAACTTCATCAAGAGATTGAAAAAAAATAAAATTAAACAACATTCAAAGGGTTGAAAATAATTAAATCGTTTAAATAATGAGAATCACAAAAATTACATAGTTGGGATTCATTTTATAACACATTGTTGTATTTAATTATGCAAATTTTATCATCTTTGACCTTAATTGCAAATATAATTATCAAATTTGCTTGCTTGGATGACATGTATAATTTTATACATATTTGTCCCTCCCTAAAGACACATTCAACATAATAAGTTGGTTGAGATGATACAAGTGAAGGATTTAAACATTGTAAGAAATATTATATGATATTAATTTCAAGATTCTTTCCAAATGAAATTGTTTAGTGATTACAAAACAATAATGTTCAATATGGTTGATGATTTGAATAATAAGGTCATTAAATTAAAAATAACAATGGGTTTTTATGTGTTATGAACATTATCATGGGTTTAACTTGTGTGTTGTTCATTTTGAAGGTAGTATGAAATGTGAACAAATTGTATTAAACAAGATATGCATTCATGATTTGTCATTTTATTATAAGTATGAAATTATTTAAGTTTATGTATATGCCATATATGTGAACCCTAATAAGCAAATATTTTGCGACCAAATTTCAAGGCTTTCAAGTTTTTGTTGAATTAATGAATGTGAGGAATAAAGCCATAGTTAAAAGTGGAATTTGTTGCCTTTATTTCATGCAATGAGTAATGTACATGGTTCACAACATTAATTAATTCATTAAAGTGGCATTGATGGTTATTAAAATGATTGTGTGAGAAAGTATGCAAGATCATCATACCTTTAGGAACAAGTTCAAAAGTTTGATAGACAATCATGATAAAACAATTGTCAATTCGTAGATCAAGACTTAATGAATGCCATAAACATTATCAACCTTCAAGATTATAGATTTACAACTAGAGGTTGAAGTGACATTTTATGGCCATTTGGCAATCATGAAGGCATATTATTGTCATCATAAGACCATTGAATTATATGAAGTTTTAGATTGTTCCATGTAAGACAAAGTCTATTTAATCAACAAACCATTTTTTTTATTCAACTACTATGAACTTCAAAAGTGATGATATCATGCAACCCTACGCCACCCACCCTCCCAATTGTGACCCTACTACTCACACAATGAACCATATGACTAGTAGTTTGATATTGAAGAACAAGTTTAAATATATGAAGTTTGTTGTATTTTGATTATGATTATTCTAGAGCATGTGAAAGACAAATGCACATTATTTACAGTTAATTTCATGAAGTTTAAGTTGAATAATCAAGTTTTGATTCATTTAGATGTTGATTGTTATGATGTATGCATATTAATCGATGCACCTTTAGGTTTGTGAAGTAGTGTTGAAGGTAAAAACCAATTTTGATTGATTACCCAAGTGAACACAATTATTTGTATTCGGTTCTAATTGGTTTTGCAACCATAATTGAAATTAGGTCCCCTTTTAATAATTGGATGGAACTAGAATTGGATCAAAGGGGGGCCAATTATGGAACCATATTGAAACCACCCTTCGGTTACAATATTGCAAATAATTGAAAATAAACCTAGGGTTTAGTTCCAAACACATTTGAAAATCAAAACTAAAAACAAATTTTACAAATTCAATCTTAGTTATAAGGTTTAAGGAATTATTTTTTTGAAAAAGTTGAAGTTGCTTCTTCATTTTTTGAAGAAGGTTAAGTTGGAATGACCCCAAGGCACCAATTCAAACTTGTGACATGTCCATTATGAAAACAAAACTTAGGTTGAAAGGAGGTTTGGGATAAGATTGTTCAAAGGGGTTTAATTCAAACCTTTATTTGATTTTATGGGAAATTTATCAAACATAGAAATTAGGTTTGGAACCAATTTGAATGTGCCATGCATTTTTCTTAAACAATATTTTTCAAATTATTTATTTATTTATATTTTTACTTCAATTTGTTCAAACCTACAGTTTAAAAGAAGACAATTTCAACACTAATCTTAACCTACCACAAGTTCATTATGATTTTTTAACTTTAAAAGGAAAATTTTAAAACTACGACCATCAATAACTTGTTCAACAACTAATAGCTCCAAATTTTATGAATTGTTCATTGACAATCAACCCATGTTAACATTTTGTCACACCCCACACTAACTTTCTTGAACAATGAACACTACATTTATTTTATGTTGTTCACTAGTAAACAACTATGATGCTTTTGATTATCTTGCCTTCAAATATGTGTTTGTTGACAAATAACCTTGACTTCATTAGCTATTTAATAACAAACACATTAACTTCACCTTGTTGTTTAAAATTGAACACCTATTTTTTAAAACTTTTTTCACAATGGACACATGGCAGGTTCAAATTAATGCTAAAATTATCTTATCTTAAACCTCAAGTTTAGGATATTTGAAAAAAATGAATAAATGTTGAAGAACTAAAATTTTAAAAATGTGGTAAGTTAGGTTTAAGCCTAGACTTAATTTTAAGGTTTAGCAAAAAAATAAAAAATAGAACTGAAAATTTGAATTGGATCCCCTTGGATGCTTTTATTGCAAACCTCCCCTAAACATCTTAAACATGTTGAACCTTCCCAAACCTAGGAAATTCGGAAAGCTTCACTAGTGGATGGTAATGGCACCTTGTTATCCCACCACCCCCGCCCATTTTGCCTCTTTCTATGTAGTTATTATTATTACAACATCAACTAATGGTGTTCTTATTACTATATTTCCATGACTAACAACTTTTACAACACGCAACAATGATGTTTCCCCTTTACTTTTTCCTATTGTTTTAACCATTGTGCCTTCAACAACAATACCAAAAAGAAGGGAAAAAAAATCAAAACTTTTTGGATAAAATTTCATAATAATTTATTTTCCTTGATAAAAATCAAAGAAACTTACTTAAAATTATATGTTTGCTATCTAAACTTGTGGATACCATTTTTGAAAACCAAGTATGATCAAATTTTAATTTGAACATATTGAATTAGAAAAAATTGGATTTGTGTAAGACTTTGAGCAAACACCATAGATTTGCATGAACCATTTTCAAAACAAGTGTATGAATGTGTATGAATAAATAAAATCACATCAATTCACATGCAATAAATTTTCTTTTAAAAAAAAATCAAATATTTTAGCAACCTGGTACATGTCTATTTTAATCCAAAAATTTGCCCATGGAAAATTACATAACATGCATGTTACCATGAAACCGCAAAATGAACATAACATTAGTGACATGTAACATGTCCATAATGGATTTGTAAAAAATGGAGTTATAATTAACTAACTTTTAGACTAAATTTCATTTTGGTTGTAGTAGAAAGTTTGCATGATCTATAAACAAAATTGGCCTCACTTGGTCCCATTTCACAAGAACCATAAACAAAAAATTAGTGGGCAATGAAAAATACCAAGTGTTTACAACCACTTTGACTTGTTATTTGTGTCAAACATTACTAGGTGGTTGCAAAGTAAGGTGGACCAATTATGGTGGATAAATAATCCATTTGGTAGTGTTAAAATTGTAGTATATTATGATATCATTGTTTAAGTCGAAGATTAAACGTGGTTGATGAGATAATAAAGATTATGTGAATAAAAGCCCAATTACTTAACTTTTTACATGCATGTTAAAAATAAAATAAATTGAAATCTATCAAAAAATGAATATGATATGAACTTTTGAAAATAAGGTCCATTTTAAGACATTTAAAAGTCCATATCTTTTTTCAGGTTAAAGTTTTTCTAACAATTTTTTTGGATTTATATCATTTTTTCTTTAATATGTCATATATTGAATCCTTATGAAATAACCTTTAAAAAATTCATAAACAAAAATGTATTCATATCAAGCCATAGACAAAAGACCCATCCATATTTTTCAACTTCAAAAGTCCAATATTTTATATTTAGAGAATACATGTTATAATTTGTTATGTAGATATATTTGTATTCAAGTTGAGAATCTTAATTCAATGGAAAATTTGGCATAATGATGATTTTATAGCATGTTAATGACATCTTAATGCATGATACTTTGCAAAATCATGTAGAGTGACACAAAAAGTGGTCCACCTTAGCTTGCACCCACCTAACTTGCAAAAAAACATTGCTTCAATAACCAAAATTATATGAACCTATCACATTTCTTCAAACCATTTGGTGTAAACAATTTTTTTCACCTTATATTGTTACATGTTTATTGTTTGACATTTTTGCTAACAAGAATATGTTATTATAGTTTGATATAGGAGATCAATGATCCTTGTTACAATCCATTTTCGGAGCAAAAAACCAAAAATGTGCATTATGCTCTTCTATATGAACCCACAATACAAATTTACAACCAAGCGACTTGGTGTGCTTGCATCACATTATATTTTTAAAACTTTATTGGTCCTTATTATTGTTTTTTGAATTTGTTAAATTCTTAGAAACATATATTAGTTTACTTAGAAATATGCCACACCCATAATGCATAAACATAAGCCATGGATTAAATAAGATTTTACTTTTTTTAAAACATCATATTAAATGTAAATTATTAGTATGTGTAAATAAAAGGAATTGTATTTGGGAAAACCATCTTACCATGTCAAAAATGGAAATTTTCAATAACGAATTGTAATAATTATTAAATTGTCTAGTACCTTGCAATTTTTTTAAGGTATTCCATAACTCTCTTTTTTTTATAAAAGAAACAACAAACAACGTATTTAATTTGATACATGATAAAGATGATTTAGGAAAGGCACCAACCTTTCATAAATCCCCATACTAATAGAGAGTTTTAAAAACTTATAAAGAAACATTCCATCTTTTAATGAGATTCTCCATATTGGTGTGTGTAAATATTAAGAACAAATGCATATGGATGCATTTATTTTTTAAATCTAGACCTAAAACAAATAAAAGAAACAAGAGCAAGGTGTTGGAATTTCGAATCACCAAAAATGATTTGCGATCACACCAAAAGGGTTCTCATCCCCATCAACAAAAGAATTAAAACTTGTTCACATCGGAATTAGTTCCATGCTAATCAACAATAAATTAAATTAATTAGGTTAACTTATTTTAACGTGAAATTGACCATGATTTAATTAAGTAGTTAGTTCATAATTCACATAGCATTGAAAAAATTCCTTGGAATAAAAATTCAAGTTTTTTTGTTCCATTGTCCATTTTGATATTTTAAATGTTGGGATCAGAATTGGAAATTACTTGTAATCGAAGGTTGTTTAATTGAACCAAAAATTGGGCTAATTTTAAAATAAATAAATAAATAACCAAAATTGGAACCACTTTTTAAATTACAAAACTAGAACCAAAACTAGACCCCATATTTGAAATAAAAAGGAATCAAAACCAAACTAGGCTAGTCCTTTCAAAAATGTTGGGAACCAAAGCAAAGGATCCCCCTCAAACCAGGGATTTAGGCAACGTTGATAAAAACCAAATGATTTTTTGATTTTACAATGAAATGCAAACTTAAGGTGCATTTAAAAACTCTTTAAGGAAAAAAAGGAATGGGAGTTCTAAAATGGGAATAAAATGAGCTCAAAAAAATCAACCTATTGGAGTTAAAATGGTGCATAAATGAATCATAAACAATAAAATTTCACAAGATTCACCATGATTTGGACTTGGGAAGAGTCACTATTCTCCTCCTTAAAATATATTAATTTGTAAATAGTGGTGTGGAATACATCAAAATCGAAAAAAATCACAAGACTTCTAATTTTTAAATTTTTTTGGCAAGTTATGAAATCTTACAATTTTGTGAATTCGTAATTCTTGCATATAAACTCTAGTTAAGGAACTTTTAAAGAAAAGTTATTTTTTTAAAGAAAAAAATTCAACAAAGTATTGTAAGTTCAATTTAGAAATCATTTGACCCTTGTTTCCTAGGTTTCATTAATTAAGCATCAAACTGCCAATTTGATTCTTAAGTTTTAACAATTAAAATTAAAATTATTAATTTGATTCATAACCATTCTTTTGGCCATAACCTCAATTCCAAATGGAAAATGTGAACCCATTTTCAATATCTACATTTAAAAACCTTTTCAATGGTTTATTTTATTTTATTTTATGTTTATTATAGATCAGAACAATCAATTATATATTGATGTGTGAATTGTATAAGGTTGGGTTGATATCAATGTTTGGTGTGGTGGATGACACATGTTAGGGTCTATGTTACAGGAATCACATGATGAGGTTCACCATGACTTGAACCATTTTGGGATGCAAACTCCCATTGTAATATATTTTGCAATTAATTCCCTATTGGACCTTACATCAAAATGAAATATCCCAAAACTCCTTCCTAATAGTAGGAGTTTTGAGATTTTCGAATTCAAATTTTCAAAAGTTTAAAAGGTCATATACCTTTTAAAAATTATTTTCTACTAAAATTATCTAAAGGTCTATCTTGTAACCTTTGAAAGGAATTTGCCAAACATCATATTAAATTTTTTTGATTACTTACTTACTTACAATTTAGCATCATTAAGTGGGTCAAACAGCGCCTGAGCCAGAATCCAATTGACATTAAGTCTGATGAAGCAATTTAGATCTAACCGTTTGACATTGCACTAAGAATCTAGCACCCAATTGACGGTAAGTCTGATGAAGCAATTCAGATCTAACTGTTTGACATTGCACTAAGAATCTAACACCCGATTGACGTTAAGTCTGATGAAGCAATTCAGATCTAACCGTTTGACATTGCACTAAGAATCTAGCAAGGATTAGACATCTTTTGGTTCCAAAATCATGTTACAAAATGAGTAGGAGTCAAAATCTTTCACTCTCATTGTGATTCTTCAAATGGTCGTAATGTTTAACAATTAAAACCCTATTTTGACTATGCAAGCCCACTACATTGTGATTTACATATAAAAAATGGTCAATGTTTTTCATTGCCACCATGGGTCTTCTTTGGACTCCAAATGTTAAAACTAATCATCTTGTGTCATTTGAGGGATGTAGAATTTGTCCAATAAATTGGTCCTGAAATGAGCTTAAAACTTAAAAAAATTGGCCAACATTGGTTCAAACAAACACATTGTCCAACAAACACTAAATAATTTTTAAATTTTTTTTAATATAATTTTATTGAATGAATTAAAATTTATAATCAATTAATAAATTTATAAAATTTTAATTCATTCAATTAATGTTAATCAACAAACACATATAACAACAATACTTTAATCAATTGGTTCCAAGGAAATCTTTTATTATGAATAATTGACCTCCCCTTAAGTGACTCATCAGGAGGTAGAATGTGCAGGGTAATTCCGTGGGAGTAAGGCATTATTACCTGGCATAATATTTGAGGCAGACCAGTATGGGCATGAAATTACAAAATTACACAAATTCTTACTGTATGGGCTCACCCTTAGCAAGGGTATTATTTTACAGAATAGAATGCCTACATGAGAGGTCATTCTGCACTTAAGGGCAAGCATTCTGGCATGAAGGAATTTTGCAGCTCCCCACTCCCCAGTGTAGAATTGGCCACCCCAAACCTTAATAATGCAGTGTTTTTTTTTTTTTTTTTTAAATAATTTTTTAATTTAATTTTGCCTCTTGGCCAAAAAAAAAGAGATCTGTGCAACTCATATGAAGGATTTTTGTGCCAAAGTTGCCAGATTTTGAGGGAAAAAATTCTGAAATAGCCATATTTAGACAACGTGTTCCCGCAGGTCACCAAAATATAGCAGGATTCTTAAAATTTTCTACTTTCCTCTCTGATCTGACCGGTCGCCAAATTTTGGCTAACATTCCTCTTGTCACGATTGCAAGTGTGGCTACATCACAAACAGCCTTTTTTTTTTTTTTTTTGTGGCTGGCTATACATACATAGCCAGAAAACTATATTTAAAAATTAAAAGTGCGAAGATCAAGTGGTTTTTGAGATTTTCAATAGCCATATGTTGACCAAAATTAAAGAAAAAGAAGGATGTTTAACAAAATTTTACTTTCGTAGTTAGCTGTAGCCAAATTTGGCTAAAGTTTCTAAATCTTGGCAGCTCCGTAGAAGACGGAGATGTCGAAACCCTAAGCAACGCTCCTTCTTCTTCTTCTTCTTCTTCTTCCTCCTGCTTCTTCATCCTCGTCGTCAGAATGCTGCGGTGGTGCATATCGTCTTGTTGCGTGCGGGCACTTACGTGAAAATTGTAGCGCACTTGGCTTGCCCATACCTTTTGGTTATTTGCGGCAGTGCGTTCTGGACGCGGACTGGCGGTATCCGAGACTTCTCAACACCGAAAAGCCGGTTTGCTGCTGAGCTGAGCGGCAGGCAACATGATGCAGAGCTTGAAGGAGTTGGAAACAAATCTTGCTACTTACAATGAGCAGCTGCATCAAGTGAGTCTCCTTCTCCACCTTAATGCTTTGCCTCCTTCCGCGCCGTCTTGATTTTTCGAGGGAATTCGATTGCAGGTGGCATCAGTGATTCCTTTCTTTTTTCGATTGTTTTTCGTTCTTGATGGTATTGTAGGTTAATGCGGTTTGGCTCCCATGTAGGTGCGGCAATTGTTGGAGGCGGCGCCAGGAAATGCGGAGTACCAAGAAATGGCGAGTGCTCTGGAGGAGGTAGGTGGAGAAAAATAGCAGCAAATAAAAAAAGGGGGCAATGACTTGTCCACGTTCATAATTGCAGTCTTTGTAAACTGCGGTTGCTGTGTTGCACGTTTAGGGTTAGAACTTATTGAAAGTGTCCAAAGAGGACAGTAATAGACGTTATAGAGAGGGAGAGGGTTAAGGTTTGGAATTGTCCTAAGGGGTCATCAATGTTGTTTAAGCAGGGCAGCACGACACAGCTGCATGCGAGAGAGGACATTGATTCGAGTTGCTGTGCAAGGTGAGGTGGTTTGCCCTTATGTTGTGGAACAAATGGTGCCGCCACCTGTCCGTTGCGGGTGGCCTAGTCTTTCATCTTCTCTGTCTGTGGCCTCCTCATATCACATGACAAATTTGGCCTTCTAAAAGTAACTGGCTGTGCTCCAAGGTCATGCTGTAACTCTGGGCCAGGTTTACGGTTTTGGGGCAGGATCGTCAGCTGATTGAGTTCCCTGTACTAAAGTCTTCATCAGCGATTTGATGCCTGGCCAAGATTCTCACATGGCAGTTCACTGATTCACTGGTTTATTGGGGCATGGTGCAGGTAATAGAGTTGACATATGACTTGCTGAAGACAGCAAAACAAGCAGAAGCATCAAATGTTGTGTTGTTGGAGACTGATTTGGACTCACCATCTTTGCCCAAATCCCAGGGGGACCCCCCTGTATCAAGGTTCAGACCTCAGCAGGTGTGTATCAGTCACATGCTGGGAAAGTCTCAAACAGCTCCAGCATACAGATCCCTTTGCTATTGATTTTTTGGGGCTCTGGTGGTGAAGTAGACTGCCTGGTCTTTGGTTCACAGTGGACTTGATCCTGCTATGCACAAGGAGAATGAATTGCACAATAGAACTTGTGTTTCCATCAATGCCATGAGAGCAACTCTGGCAGAAGGTCCTACAACTTATGGCATGCATTGAAGCAACCACAGTTGTGACGAGTGTTTGTGAGTGCAATTCAAGCCGTGAATTTCCCTTTGCTGTCGGCAAAAGTACCTCTTGAACTTTTGCAGTGTCTGAGATATCAAACACCTTCATTTCACTGTGCATGCAGAAAGACTTGTCCTTGTCTCATGACATTCCTGGGAGACTTCCTGTGGGTTCAAAGGTGCAGGCTGTTTGGAGTGAAGATGGTGAATGGTATGCACTTTCATCCATGGAGAGTGTTTGACTGATGTTTTTCATCAGTCCAAGTTTTTCAAAACACAGTCTGAGACCATGGGTGTCATGTTTAGGATGAGTTTATGGTTTGTACTTCAGTGTGCATTCAGTGTGCATCATAACGTCCCAGCATAATGACTTGAAATCCATTGTTTCCTTTTCTAGGTGAACCCTAAGTGATCAAGTGGCTGAACCAAGTGGGCAGTATATTAGATCCTGCTTTCTGATTTATTACAATTAGGTGTGTACAGTTGTGGAAATTGTAATATTGGTTATAGAGCCCACAAGAGACTTTTAACATTGTTGCTGAATTACAGTTCCACAGGTGGATACCATGCCTATTAGTTGTATAAGTTATAGAGGTGCTTTTTGTTGTTGGTTTTGTCTTGTCTGTACAGTGAAGTCTTGCTGAGATTCCTTGTTTCCCATGTTGTTTTACAGGTACACAGCCACAGTAGAGGCAGTTACTCCAATTGGGTACACTGTGACATATGATGATTGGGGTAATACAGAGGAGGTGCGTGGTAGATGATTTGTGTGGATGCAGCTGTGAGCTCCATAACAAAGTGCACTCCACTAACTATAAAATGATGTTGTACTGTGTACTGATCCGGAGTCAATTGGGTCTCTCAGATTATCTATGTGGCTGGATATAAACCATGAAAACATTGTTTTGGCTTGAAAACCTTGAGAAGAAGGCTTCAAAAAGCAAGTCCAGAATGTGAATTGCTGCCTGGAACCAGATGCTTTTAGGAGTTCTAGTTAAATGGTACAAAACTCATATTTCGTGTTATATATTGCTGTTATATACCAACTAGTCCTGGTTATATTCTTGCTTCTTCAGAAGAACAAATTCAGATGTAAATTTGGATGTGTATGTGCAGGTAGATCTTTCAAATGTTAGAGTTTTGGAAGTTGAGGAGGATGATTTGGTGGCTGAAGCCAAAGCTGATCTGGAGATCAACATGGATGCAAATGCTGATGCAATGTTGGGAGCAGAGCAGGAGGCAGAAGCTACACGGCAAGCCATAAAGCGAAAAATTGCCCAGGCAGCTGATGTCGATGTTATTCCACGAGGTCTACCCCCCAAGCTGCGCATAAATCCTGATGATCCTGAGGATGTGGTGACTGCTCTTTCCCCAAATCTTTTATATATAGAATTCAGTACACCAGATGTGTTTCTTGAGTCAGGCTCTTAGATAAGATGAACTCTAACTGGAGCAAACAATAAGGTTTATGTTGGTTTTCTGTATGCAGAAAGCAGCAAAGAAGAAGAAAATTCATTCTTTTAAATCAAAAGCAAGACTAGAGCAGATGGAGCTGACACAAAACAAGCACCAGAATGCTTGGCAGCAATTCCAGACTTCTAAGGGGAAAAGCAAGAAGGTAAGCCTAGTTTGTTTTAGCTGTTGTGTGGTTTGTTACATTGGTCCAATCCCACCCTTTGCTATATGTGTGTTCTGTTTCTGTAGCAGTTTTTAGTGCTTTCCTCCAGTTTAAATATACATGCTCAAATTCCCCAGTGTATATCATTCTCTTTTAGTGACCTGTCCTGAAGAGTCTATGGGCTTCTTGTTTTAAATGATTGCTGTGGCATGTAGATTGATCTGCGAACTTTGATTAGAGGAATCTAATGAAAGGTTTGCTTAACCAAAAAAAAATTCTGTTTCATGTGTTTTCCTTTGGAATGTTCAATTTGATTATTTCAAGGGCTCCTTAACCCTAAGCGGGGGGGAAGTCCTGCTCTCAAAGTTCTCCATCTCTTTTCTCTCTTTTTTTTTTTCCTTCTTTTTTGGTTTGGGGTTTTCTTTTTGTCTCTTTTTCCCTCTCTTTTTTGTATTCCTCTTTATTCTTGTTTATTTCAGTCTTCTTGTTCTCTTTTAGATTCTGTTGAGCTATCTGGCATCATGCCAGAGTTTTGCTGTTACTCCTGGTCTTGGGACAGAAACTCAGTAGATTGGTTAATGTATGTCATTAACTTCCACCCACTGCCAGGAGTTGATGAAGTCATGGGGATTTGATGGGAGTTGGTCAAAACTACATATGTTGCTGTTAAAGGTCTCTTAATATGTGTATGAATGTCACTGTTGGTCAGACCACTACATAGCTTTGCCTTTGTTTTGTGACATCATCTCTGTGATTTAGGGCTGGATTTTCTGTCGGTCCTGTTTGCTGCTATGTTGTTAGATCTGAAATTTCTATATCCCTATTATCATGTCATCTCTCAGTTCTTTTCAGGTTGACTTAAATCCCAAGTCTGGAGAGTTCTCATCTACTTTGAAGGAGTCACATTTGGTTGGGCAGTGGTCCTGAACCAAGAAATATTTCTGGTTTTATCACATATAGAGCTTGGGCTTCTAAAGGTATCTCTGATGGACACAAAACTATGATTGTTTCAAAAGGAGGGTTGTACTTGGGCTAAATTGATCTCAACCTCAATCACCTAAGTGGAAGTTATGCTGGCGGTCTTCATTTGTGGTGCATTCTAATTTGGAACAGCAGGCTTCATTTCTGCAGCTCTTTGAATCTCTTGATACTCTGTTCAAGTTAACCAGAGATCATTGCCATTGTGTTTGTCAGGTGGGCTTCTTCACAGGGCGAAAGAGAGAGAGCATCTTCAAATCTCCAGATGATCCAAAGGGGAAGGTAGGTGTCACAGGTAGTGGGAAGGGTATTACTGAGTTTCATAAACGTGAGAAGCATCTTCACTTAAGAGTTGGTGGCGAGGATGGTGATGAGCTCATGTGAAAAAAGTTTTGTCTACTTTGAAAGAGCTCAAAGATACTTGCTGTGGAGCTTGCAGCTGAATCTTTCAGTACTTGGTGGATACTTTTAGCTAAAGGCTATTGTATGCAAGGCTGATAGTTGCCAACGTACTGTACATCTAGACCCTTTTACTATGAGTGACATCACTCATGAACTTGTCACACAGCAGAGCCAAAGGTTCTTTGTGCTACACCTCAGTGAAATAGTAGGTTTTGATAATTCATAGGCCTCTGCTATCTCTGATCACCTTTGAGCATTGGATTTTTCATTCACGTTACTTGTAATGGTGGAAAATGTTTTAATTTTCTGGATTTTCTATTGGATCCCTATGTTGGATTGCTGTGTGAGCCTCTTGCTCAACCATGGTCTTAAAATCTCGGTGCTTTGACAAGTTCACTTTGCAAGTTGATATCAGGAGGGACTTGTAGAACAAGAGACACAATTGACTGCTGACAAGGATTTTGTTGGGAAGATTTTAGGGCATAGCTAGTCTTGGAGGTGGATGCCCTCTTCTACCTTACCCTTTCTAAGCTCCATATCCTCCTTTGGACAGCTGTAGATTGCTTGATTCACTTGTTATGTTTGTTCTCATGTGCTGAAATTGTATTTTATTACTGTATTATGTTCACCACACATTGTGCTGATACACCATAGCAATCTAGTGGTTGTTCACAAGGTGCAGATGTTTTAAGTAATCTCTTATTTTTTTCTGACCCTTGAGATTCAATCAGGTTATTCCAATCAATTACATGTGGCATGATTCTTCTTTAGGTACAGCCTGACCTGCTCATGAGCACACCTGCACTCTTCAAGGGCAACCACACCGGCACTTGCATCCAGCACTGCTACAAAGGTTACAGAGGTCAGGCGCACACCCTCCTGTCACATTTCAAAACAGGTCCAGTGCCTTCTGTCCTTGCCCACATTTCATGTGTCCCAATATCATGGCATCCCAAGTGACCACATTTCATGATGGCCTCTTAGTCAACACTTGCCAAGCAGCCTCAATGCTCCCACATTTTGCATACATGTCAACCAAGCTATTCCCCACAAAGACATCAGACTCAAAACCACTTTGAATGAGCTGTTCATGAACAAGCCTGCTGTTTGCAAGTGCTTCTAAATCACCACATGCATTAATCACCTGAACAAACCTGAATTTGCCAGGACTCATTCCTTCTTGTTGCATTTGTTGGAAAAGCTGCATCACCTTCTCATATTGCCCATCCTTCACATTTTTTGTAAGCTTCTTATTCTATGCAAAAATGTTCAATTGCACTGTGCCTGGTGCCATTGCAGCCATCTCTGCTGCCACCCATGGCAGGTTTCATCAGTCCTCAAGCCACAGATCTTCCCCTTTCTTATTATGTTTGAAATTTTGGTACCTTCATTGGTCCACAACTAGAAATCCAGGTCAAGCTGATCAGCCATGCATTCTCCACATCCCAGGCATAAAAATGGTATCATGACAACAGATAAAGCCACACTGACCTTCTCCATTAGCAAGAGAATTTTGTCACAGCATATTGCATTTACTTACCTTCTCCAGCCTACTACTATTATTCCACCATAGCAAAGGATCTGAAAACAATTTCTGCCAAAGCTAAGAC
>Ga0116231_10006081_pt1 | contig 23348 bp, 9 predicted proteins | sample S1TSphgellanicum_2_FD_89695 | JGI IMG/M metagenome (GOLD analysis project Ga0116231, IMG submission 89695) | Host-associated microbial communities from peat moss isolated from Minnesota, USA - S1T2_Fd - Sphagnum magellanicum MG | ecosystem: Host-associated > Plants > Peat moss > Unclassified...
AAAAAAAAAAAGAAAAAAAAAAAGGGTGAATTTCAGGTCTTCAATAATCATACTAATTGCATGTAGGCTTGCAAAAGGTGTTTGCAAAATATTATTGGCTCTCTCTCTATTCATCAAAATATCATCCACCTGGTTGCAGCTTTAAATGTAGCATTTATCATCCATCATCATGATGTCTCTGGATTAGCGAACACGGACTCTCGCCAGAAACTCCGCAAAAAGGGGACGAAAAACTTGATCACACGTTTCCGTTTCCGACGCAGCGGCGCCGGGCCGCTGGACCCAAACTGCCGGTCCCACCAGCCTACCGGACTCTCCCCCCCCCCCGGGTCACTCCGTTACCTACCAGCCCCGCGAAAAGAGGGTCTAGGGGGGGGGGTGACTCTGGAACCCGGAGGATGGAGGGGGTGTCAATTGTGAAAGAGTTGGTAGGTAGTAGGTACGGGGTAGAGTGCGAGTAAGTAGAAAAGGGCAGTGTAGTCAGACAAAGAGTCTAGGGTGTTGTTTTTTTCTTCGGTGAAGATTACTCCATCAGACCAGGGTTGGTAGGTTGTTGGCTGGCTGGTTGGTGGGTGATGGTGCCAGACAGAGAGATCTTGGCTTGAGTGACCCAACCTCCATGATTGCACCAGTTCCATTTTGGATGAACTATGAACAGAATGGCCATTAGTTCCATTTTGGATGAACTATGAACAGAATGGCCATCAGTTCCATTTTGGATGAATTATGAACAGAGTGGCCATCAGTTCCATTTTGGATGAACTATGAACAGAGTGGCCATCAGTTCCATTTTGGATGAACTATGAACAGAGTGGCCATCAGTTCCATTTTGGATGAACTATGGACAGAACAGTCATCAAACTTCTGTGATTGCACCAGATCCATTTAGGATGAATTGTGGACAGAACAACCATCAGTTCCATTTTGGATTAATTATGGACAGAACAACCATCAGTTCCATTTTGGATGAACTGTAGACAGAATGGTGATCAAACCTCCATGATTGCACCAGTTCCATTTTGGATGAACTATGGACAGCATGACCATAAGTTCCTTTTTGGATGAACTATGGACAGAATGGTCATCAGTTCCATTTTGGATGAATTATGGACAGAATGAATGACCACCAGTTCCATTTTGGATCAACTGGTGCAGTCATGGGGGCTCGTTCACTTTGGTCGCACTTTTTTTTTTCTTTCAAATTCATGATCCTTCAATCCTGGTTTGAAAATTGAGTCTGGTTTCACATACCATACTACAAGGGCATAAGCTTTAACACATGTTTATTGAACAATTAATTAATTTTAATCCAAAAGTAAAATTTTCTCAATCATTCTTTGATTTTGATTTTGATTTTGATTTTTTGAATTGCTTTGATGAAAAAATTCAACATTTTTAATGATAATATAATTTAATGTCAAAACTATCATGGTATTACAATATACACCCATCAACACAAGAGGTTGAGAGTTTTACAACCAACTAAAAATTGGGGATATTGTACATACAAGTTTTTACAACTAATTAAAATTAATCACTTACTTTTAAAGTTTAGCCTACTTATGAAGTCTTCAAAAAGGTTCAACAGGTGTTTTATTTTCAATGGTGAATTTTTTTTTTTCAAAAATGTAACTTTCTTTCAATTACTCCCCTTTTTCACAAACAAAATTTCCATATATATATATCTCAAAAATTGTCATGTTTCTACACATTGTTCAAGCAAGTAGTTAGGATATGAAAGGATTTTTTTTTTAAAAAACCTTACTTTCATAGCTGGTGTATAGCCAAATGAGGCTAAATCTCCTTGTGAATGATTATCAATGTGACAACATCACAAAACTGAAAAGAAAAGGAAGAAAAAAAAGAACTAAAATTGGTAATCATCCACAAGAACTTTTCGCCAAATTTGGCTACAGACTGGATATGGAAGTAAATAATTTAAGAATCCTTTTATATTTTGGCTACCTACTAGAACTTGTTGTAGAAATTTGGATTTTTTTTTTTTCCATCTGAAAAATTAAGGCCATCTTTTTCCACAAAAGTCCTTTGTATCAAAATCATATTTGTCAAGTTGAAAAATGTGTAAATTTGCCCACCCCCACCCCAAAAAATGGTGAAAGACTACCCCAAAGCTAAAAATTGTGTTGAAATGGGGCAATTTGTTCTCCACAAACCTTTTCCTTGAAAATTTGGCGATTTTTTTTACAACATGGAGTTTGTAACAAATTATCTTTATAGTTTTTGAGGTAGCAATTTTGTGAAAAAACACCACCAAACAGATTTGAATTGCTTTTCACATTGGGGAAATATCGGTAATTATCATTCCCAGATCAAGCATATTTACACTGAATACCATTTTACCACAAAGCAACTTCAAATGACAAGTAGATACATTAAGTATGAATAATCAAATCATATACAATACACCTTCAAAGATGGCAACAAACATAAGTTCATTAAAAAACTTCATAAAGATCAAACATTATAAGTGTTACAAATTTGGGTCTATCCACACCTCTTTCTAAAGTAGTTCATTTCAATGATAACATACAAAAAATAAATAATGCATTTCATGGCTCATGTGGGAGACAACTATCCATGTGATGTGCATATCAACACAAGTACCAACCAACAAACCCACCACTTTATGTCAATCTCTTTATACATAAAGTAATATCACAAATTCACTAACCTTTAACCATGCATTCAATTGTTTGATGGAGACTAGGGTAGAACTGCCCATCATCAAACATGTGCCTATCATCAAACACTTTCCAATATTTTTCTTATTCGTTAACCAAATTGATTGAATTTTGTGTCATTGCGCATGAAAGAGGAGGATCACAAATGTTCTTTCAACATCATAAGTAAAGGAGAATCATAGACATACAGGAAGAGGATGAATGATAGTTTGCTTCAAAAAAAATGAAAAAATTGTTGTAGAGCCTTTTCTTGTTCCAACCCCATATCTCTCAAAATTGTAAATTGTTTTAACAACACATAATGATTTTCTAATGAATAAAATAATGTTGAAAGGGATAATGTGCACATTCTTTAACCTAATTTTTAAACCCAATTTAATTTTATTGAATTTTTAATGAAAAAAAATCATTCAAAATTTAATCTCCCTCAACTTATGTCTAAAAGTTACAAAATTACCTCTAGAAAATCTTACTCATTGAAAGTTTCCCAACAATACAAATACATGTCCTTGCTTTCCAACAATAAATATTTTGATTTTGATTTTATGAAAATTTCAATGACAAAAATGTTCAATATTCACTACACCAAAACCCAACATTCATGATTACAACATTTTACAACTATTTCCTATCTTTAATCATGCAATCATGAAAGACATATCCTTTGGTGGGTTAGGCTAATTGGTCATACTTATTATTACATAACTACATTACATTACAATCAATGACTACAATTTTATTACATGATCATATCTTGCAACCAATGATTGTAGTGACATTACATGATTATAATAACTTACAATCATTAGTAGAAAACCCCCCCTTTTGCATCTGTGTTTTCACAATTATTGTTCAACGACAAACCAAGTCAAAAACTACACATATAGTTGTAAATTTCTTTTTGCAATTGGGAAATTTTTTTTGCAACTGCTAACCAATAATGTTGAAAAGTACAAGTCGAGAATGAAATTATAATCAAAAGTGTATGCCACATGTCAACACCACAACAATAACCACTGTGTGCCACTACTTACCAATTTAGTTGAAAATTGTTTTACCAATATAGTCGAAGGATGTTGTCAACTACATTCAACTAATGGATGAACTTCATATGTAGACTAAGCATGACATCAATCAAAAAAATAATTACAATTTCAACTAGGTTGCACCTATGTAAATCGAACATTTGGCCAATGGTTTGGTGACACATGTCACATTCACAATGTGGGGTCAACAAATAGTTAAAATGATACATGGCACATCCACATCAATAGGTTAGGCCACATGGTGCTTAAGCATAAATTAGGTCTAAACCTAGGCAACTAGGTTAAACATAAACATAGGTCATTTAATTTAGGGTTAAATTAAGGCTAGATTTAGGCACCTATGTTAAAGCCTAGACCTAAACCACATGGCAATTAATAAATGAAATCTTATTTCATTTGGTTTTGCTTTTAGGGTTGAGCCTTTTTGATTGGCTCATCCCAAATGGCTATTACATTTTCATGTTTATTTTATTTTCCAACAATCCTAATGCATTCCTTCATATAATTTGGATTCATGGAATGGAAACTAAACAATATGGGATAAAAAATTTAGTTGTAACCTAAGGTAGACACACTTATCACCAAACACTTAATGATGCTGGATCATTATAACTCTCTTATCCATGGTCTATTCCTTTTGAAACTTTGAAAATAATTTTGTAATCCTCCATTTGGTGTATCTAAATCTATAAAAAACATTACAATCTAATGGAAAATGAACAAGATATGCCCTTTCAAAGTAAAAGGGGTTGTGCTTTGAATTTTTTCATAAGTGTTTAGTATGATTTTGAAATTTAAACTTTTCACTATTGTTCTTTTTACTTTTCACTTTAAACAAGTTTTGTAGATTTTTGAAATAGTGCATTTCTTGCTTTTGAAATTGTTCAAAATGAATGAAAAATGAACAAGATATAGTTGCTAGAAGTAAAGGGGGTCTAGAAACAAAATATCATTATTTTTCTTGTTTTTTTTTTTGGTTCCCTTTTTTCAAAGAAAATTTGTAGCTCTTTGTTTTGCATTTCCAATGACATAAAAACATTCAATTGGGTTTTGAAATGAAGGAAAACTTGAAAATGTTCAGTGATAGAATACCATTGGGTGTTTATTATAGTTGTAACCTAGTTGCAACCTAATTGCAACTCAAATAGTTGTAATCTAGTAGTACAAGCTAGTTTAAACTTAATTAGGCCTATACCTAAACTAATAATCTACCTAGCCTAGGTCTAACTACTTACCTTAATTACTTATAGTAATTATTCATCAATTATTTTAAACTACATAATTATATAATTAAACAATTAAGCATATTATCATCATTTATTAAGTAATATGGTGATTCGTTAACTTTCTAAAAAATCAGCAATTAAATGTATTTATCTATTAAATAGTTAATTATCACTGTTTTTTTAAATTCCAAATTCATTATAAATTTTTATTAACATTTCATAAAACAAAGAATTAACTCAAATATAAATATTCAATAATAAATTCTAGATGATATTTTTAATTATAATAATAATAATAATTTTGTGATAATTAATAATTCACTACAATTACAACAACAACATTAATAATAATATTGTAGTCAGTGGTTAGGTTAGACTAGTTATTTAACTATTTTTATTCATATTTTTATCTAGCTTGTTGGTATAGTAATAAATATTAAACAAAAAATATTTTGTAGTATAGTAGTGTTAAATAACAATAATTTCAGAAGTTATATGATAATTTATTAAGTATTTTTCGTAATTATTCTAAAAATTATTATAATTTAATCATAAATAAATAAATAAGGAATTTTAATAAATGTAAAAATTATTGGAACTAATAGAAAAAATCAGAATAAAATTTAAAAGTCTAAAAAATATTAGTTAAGTATCACTACATGATATATTATAAACTTAAATTGAATCTACATGGAAATAATAAATTACACATGTATTGAACATATTCCAAAAAAATAGTAATTGAGTATCATTACTTGATATGTTGTAAACTAAAATTGAATTTACATAGAAATAATAAATTATGCATGTATTGAACATACACATTATTAAGTTGATTCATATTTCATAATTTCTTTAAATTTTATTTTCAAATTAAAGTGTAATATTTATATGCACAAAAAAATTCATCATACATGTTATCATTCATGTATACAAAAAACATTTACGTGTACCTTAATAATATTGGACAAATAAATAATCTTTAATACTGAATCTTTATTGTAATTTAAAATATATATTAAGACATCATACGTATAAAAATGAATAAGGATTAAAGTTCCACAAAATTATGAATTATGTATCATTAATTGATTTGTTGCAAATTAACATTTGATTTACAAAAAAATAATAAATTACACATATTAAACTTACATTATTGCAAACTCGTATTTCAAAATTTCCTTAAATTTTATTTTGAATTTAAATTTTAATATTTATATGCCCAAAAAAAAATTGCATCATACATAAGCATTCATTTGCACAAATATAATTTACATGTAGTTTAATGTTTAATCAATTTTTATCGCAATTTAAAGCAATATTGAAATATCATGTCTATAAATATTAATAAAAATTAGAGTTCCACAAAAATATTAATTATGTATCATTATTTGATATGTTGTAAACTAAATTCCAATTTACATATAAATAATAATTAGGTGTATTGAACATGCACGTTATTACAAATTTATATTTCAGAATTTCCTTGAATTTCCTTCAATAAAATTTTATTATTTGTGTGCACAAAAAATATTTGCATCATACATAACCATTCATTTTATACAAAGAAAATTTACACATAATTTAATCTATTAATGAAGGTAGATAATTTGTTTTGTTTTATTCTGTCATGTTGAAATTTCCCAAACCAAATTGCTTCATATAATGCTATCGATATCTTTGAAAACCTAACAATGAATAGGGGTGCACTGACTTGGGTTGAAAGTTTTTGGAGCTACAATGCAAAGGTTATTGATTATTGAACCATTTTTTAATAAAAATTTCATAAATTCATAAATTAAAAAATTAGTCGAATCCAAAGGTGTACTTGGTGTTGTTGGAAAATAGTCATTGAGTTAAATTTAATAAAATTTAGTTTATAATTTTCATATTTAAAGTGTGGAAGATATTGAATTTTGAATGAATTTTTTTCTTGAATATTTAAACAAATTACAACAAATTGGGTTTAGAAAGGAAAATGAGTTGAATGTGTTCACACTTGGGGCCAACAACACATGTTACCTTATATATCCATGAAGAAAGGTAGTTTGTTTTGTTTTGTCATAATGATATCTCCCAAACCATGGTGTCTTAAGTTATGCTATGGAATTTATCATAAAAAAGATCTCAATGAATAGGGGTGCAACAACTTGGTTTAAAATGTTTAGAGTTACAGTGTGGAATCTATTGATTATTGAACCATTTTTTCATTGATTTTTTTTGAAAAACCAAGATTGAAAACTCCATTGGAATTTGGGGGTGTTTTTGGTATTGTTGGAAAGCCTTCACCAAGTTTTATTTAATAAAATTGATTTTGTAATTTTGAGACCTAAAATGTGAACAATATTATTGAATTTTTGGTGGGTACATATTGTTGTTGAAAATTCAAACAAATTGCAAAAAGGGGTTTGGAAGGAAAATTCAATTAAATGCATTCAAACTTGGGCCAATGACATGGGGTACATTAGTGTTTAATGAGTTTTTATCATAATTTTAAACAAATATTAACATGTCATGTGTATAAAAATGAATAAACATTATAGTTGCACAATATTATTAATTATGTATCATTACTTGATATGTTGTAATGATCTACATAAAAATATTAAATTACATGTGTATTGAACATAAACATTAGTACTAACATATTTTTAATTTTGAATTTTTTGAAATTAAAGTTTAATATTTATATGAACAAAAAAAACCATTCATTATACAAACTAAATTTACATGTAATTTAATGTTATCATATTTTGAATAAATATTACAATATTATGTGTATGAAATTAAAATTGCATATTAGTTGTTTAACATAGTTGAAATAACTAGTTGCAAACAAAATTATATTTCATCCATCCTCTAGTACATTTTATCATCCAAAATAGTTGAACACTAGTCAATGTCTTGAGTGTGTGCCAATTAACAAACCTTAGATGCCAAGAATATTCAAAAATGACCCCTTAGTTAAAACATGCTTCACATTGTTTACCAACATAGTTGGAAGTTCAACTTGGAGACATTGTTGATTTCGAGAATATTTAGCAAATGACCACACAATTGAAAAATGCTTTCAACTATATACCAATATAGTAAATGAATCAATTTAATGGTAATTGCCATAACTTTATTTTAAAAATTTAAAAATCCAATTAAAACATAATTGCAAATGTCATGTAGTTGAAATTTTTTGGTTAAAAAAGGGGAGTTTTTTATTAGTGAATCGATTACTATACTCATAATTCGAACTACATATGTAATACTAATCTTGACCTTAATTTTATTACTATATCAAAATCCAACCAATAATGTGTATAAACTAAGGCTAGGTAAGTTGGGTAGGTTAAGTTAGGTAGGTTAAACTATGTATGCTAGGTTAAATAGGCCAATACAATAGGTACATAGGTAAATAAATAATTTAATAATAAGTCTAAGTATGTTGGTATTAGATAAATAGGTAGTAGGTACATAAATAGGTTAAATGAAAAAAAAAATTATAGGTAGGTGGCATGTAAGTAGGTAGGTAGGTTGGTGATGTGTAGATTTAGGGCTTGTAGCTAATCATTTTATAGGTAGGTAGGTAGGTTGGTTGGTTTGTAATTATAATAGCTTTGGGGTTGGTGATAAATATGCAATTAGGAAGGTAATATGTAGGTACCAAGTAATAGGTGGGCAAGTTGTTATTACTAGGTAAATGTATCAAAATATTAACCATCTACCTATCTATTACTTATTTTAATTATTTACATAAGTAGTGTAAGAACACGTGAAATAAATGTGTTCATAATAGTATCTTGACAAAATTATTACATTATTCATATGTCCAATGCACTAATTTATGTAGTATAATATAAAATAGGAAGTGGCTAGTTGAATTTTTTTGGTATTAGTCCTTTCAAATGCAAGTTAAATTAAATTTTAATTTATATTTGTTGAATAACCTAATTGTGGTTGCTTTTAACACTTTGGTGTAATTTTTAAGATTCAAGACTTATGTTATGTCATTACTTATGTATTTCACATAACATTTAAAATATAACTATAATTCGTGAAATATATTACCACACAAATGAGAACCAACATTAAAATTGTTTACTAGATCATCTTCTTGAACATCATCCAAAACAATCAACTAATATTGTTGAATTTTTATTAAAAAATCCATGTGGATAAAATAATTTAGACCAATACATAAAATGCATTTAAATGATCCCCCATCAGAATATAGTTGTTAATATTCATGTAAAAGAAAACATTATAATAAAAATAAATAAACTAATGTATCCTTAAGTAAACTAAGTCTAGTGAAGGAAAATAATTATATATGATGTGCATCAATAATCTTAAATTTTTAATGTTATAAATGCCCTCTGCACAAATTCCTTAACACTACAACATTTTAAAACCCTTGTAAACAATAAACAAAATCATCATCAGTAGTGTGCCACAAAGCAAAGCACTAATTCATTATGAATTTTAAAATATATAATCGGATTATATGTGGATTAAATTATGCATTTGAGTTTGTGGAGCAAGTAAAAAAAATTGTGTCTTGTTTAATAGATAAATCATTGAAAAATATTTTTTAAATATTTTTTTACTTTATTTGAATAAACTATGGACATGAAAACAATTATTTTGCAAAATATTTTAAATGGACATGTTTATCATTATGCATTGACTTTATTTATTACAAATATAATTGGTTGGTTAAAGATTTGATCTAGTTTTGTGGAGGTTAGAACGTTAGAACTTCAAATATTATCTCTTGTGACAATCCATATTTGTGACCTAAATGATTGTGTACACTTCATAACTTCAAGCTATGACCATGATTTTGAAAAACATAAAATTTCACATTAAAAAAATGTAGCCATTATTATATAAAATAAATAAATATATGATTTTTTAAAATTCAAAATTATTGTTGCCATCCAATTGGATGTAATTGTGAATGTCATATTTATAGTTGTAAATACCATGTTCAATGAAAGGAGTCCTATTTAACTACATAATCGTGTAATCATGTGTGTCACATATCAAAGGTTTTGGTGTAGTGCCAATTTCTAATTATTACAAATGGTTTTATATCCATATCCTCATGGAAGTTGGAACAACTTCCTCTAGTTCATCCATTGTCCCACTTCTTGCAAAATGTGAGATTTTTTTTAGATGGGCATTTGAAGAAGTGGGGTCAACTTCTCAAGCTTTTCATCCATTTTTTAATTTCCTCAAACATATGCCACATAAAAATGATGCCAATTTCCTTGGGTTCATTCCATTGTGTGACATTTAAAGTGATTTCCATTAGAGATTAACATCCATTCTTCAACTAAGAGAATCTATTTTATACCAAGGGATCACATTCCTTCATTGAAAAGTTTTGATTTTACACATAGTTATAGTATGATCAGAAATTGAGTACATTAAAAATATTTTATGGACTTTATTATTGAACACGACTAAGTAGGATGCCCAAACTTGTGCACTTTTGCATAAGAGATTAAATTACACTTAAGTAATTTCATTTGTTGTCATAGTAAAATAAAAGATGACCAAAAAATTGTAATGCACACAAGGTTCATATATAAACTATATGAGAAAATAAGATTAAACCTAAATCCAACCTTTCACAAAAGTGATCTCAGATAAATAAATAAAATATGCAAAAAAATTGTCTTTTAACATATGAAATGACACAAACATGAAAAAAATGGGTTATGTGCAAGGTCATACTGAAGTTACATTTTAGACTATTTTGAAAGGATTCTTCAACACACTAAAGGTAACGTGGGATATTATTTTTATTTATTTATATTTTAAAAATTAGTTCAAAGAAACGTCCAAAGACCCATCATCCATCTAAGGATGAAAGATAAATAATGATGGATGAATTATGCCCACTAATTTCACCCAATATGGATGGAAAAATATGTTCATGAAAAAAAATCATCCATGAACAATGAGTTAAACTATGATGTCCATTTGAAATTTTGTTTATTTATAACAAGGAATTTTTTAAAAAAACTATTGTATGGGAAATTTTTGAAAATTTATCATATGGTCATTCCAAGACAATTTTAAAGATGATTTTGAAGACAATTCCAAATGTAATCCAAAAATTGAATCAATTTTTTTTGACAAACCGTTATTTCAAATTCCCCCCTAGTTGGTTCCAAGGAAAAGGAAAGATGAAAGATGATGAGTGTAAATGCATAGGCTATTTGAACTCAGGAGATGAAAGGGTTTAAAAATTTGCCTCATCAATTCTTTGCATGTGCTACTCATGTTAATGATCTCAAATGATGTAAATGTAATGAAAAAATCGTGAATATTTTTTTGGAAAATTTTCATTATTTTTTAAATCTACGTTTGGAGCTTTTCGTGTTTAAGTCTAATGTGGTCAACACAAAAACAAATCTTGTCATTTTCCAACCCCACACATTCTGACTATTATCCAATTTGGCCACATTTCAATCATATTTGGCCACCTTAAATTTACAAGTGGCTTGTTCAATATTGTTCATTGTTGTTATGTTCACTATGTTATTCACTTATGAGTATAATTTGGACCCTATTAAATTTTTTAATAATTTTAAATTATTGAAATAGAAATAGAAATAGAAATAGCTTTTAACTATATTTACATAATGCATTATAATGGGTTAGTGATTTTTTTGACATTTCTTCAACTATGAACATGGTAAATGAGTTGAACCATCAACTTTTAACATGTTGAAATCATTACTTAGGAGCTGCATTTTACACTTACCATAATTTATTAAACCACATGTCACAATTTCAAACCCCACATTTATATTAGAATGAATTAGTGATTTTTTTGCATATATTCAATTATCAACATGTGTACATGAATTGAATCATTCACTTTTAATATGTTAAAATGATTACTCACAAATTGCATCTTGCATTTATTATAATATAATACAACACATGCAACTCGATATTTTGTAATTATATGTAAATGGGTTAGTGATTAGGTCAAAATGTTCACACATGCAAAATCTAAGATGCTTGTAGACCTCTAAATTAATTTTTTATATATTAAATTTTTGTAAATTTATGTAAATTAAATGTATGTTTTTCCCCTAGTTTCTTTTAGACATCATGAACAAGTTTATTATTACAAATGTTCATGATGCCACACCACAAACCCCCCAAAATAATCTTTAATTTTGTCCTCATTTTTCTTTCTTGGTGTATGAAAAAATCCATGTTAAAAACAATGATTAAAATTTTTAATTTCTATTATTATTACTAGTGGTACCCATGTCCTTCGGACACTGTGAAGTCGCCCAAAAGTGAATGGGAATGAAGTCTTTCCTTCCTTCAGATTTGCATGTGCAAGACCAAGAATTGCAACCTGTTCTGTGTATGACTGCAAAGGAAATCGATTTCCGAAACAGAATCGTGGCTGAAAAACACTGGACTGTCAGAAAACTTTGCTTCAATCCTCCGTTGTTTCTGTTTGTGTTTCCAATTTCGCTATAGATTTCTGAATTTCAAATCTTCCTGAAGGAAGCTTCTTGAGAAGGTTTCCGCACCAAGAAAACATGCTGAATGGAGGTATAAGATATTTTCTTCTTGTTCCTGCTGTCAAGGAGGAAGCTTGATTTGTTGTACCCACCACTGTAATCATGTCACTCCAAGTTGCTGTAGAAGTGGGAGGAAAGATGGGTGTGTTCATGGTCTCAACTTTGAGACCATCATTAGTGTTGTTGCTGATCTTGGCCAGTGCCGTTGGAATGAAATGTTTCAATGTCGAATTTCCTAAGCACAAATAGCTGTAGTTCTTGTTCGACTCATATTTCTATTCAGGGTTTTCAAACTCAGGTGTTGTAATTGCTATTCAACTCAGAGATTTGAAAATCTGATTTGAAAACAGATCTATGTTACAATCTTGGTGGGAGGGCATTACCAAAATCAGGCCTGCACTTGGCTATCGAAGCAAATGATTTGTCCTTTTCTGGTTGTTGTTTTTGCAGCTATGATTTCGATGAGTGAAGCCGCGCGTGGAGTATGTTTTAGTTGTTGCAAAAATTTGGTTGAGCACACCTCGGAAATCACTCGGGGTTTGGAAATGTGCGTGTCTTTTCTTCGATCTAGTACGCACTTTGGATGGCTTTAGTTTCAAGAAATTCAATTCGTCTTGTTCTCATTTGTGTCCTTCCCCTTCCCTTTGGTTGTGGAGGATGAAACACTTCATGCTCTCTAAATTCTTTCTTTGAAATTCCAATCTTTTGCTATTGCAAAGAAAGTCTCTTGTTGTTGTAAACAAAATTTCTTGCTGCTGCAAACAAATTCTTTTGTAGCTGCAAACAAAGCCTCTTCTTGCTGCAAAGAATTGTTTGGGTGCTGCAAAGAATTCTCTTGTTGCTTAAAAGAAATCTCAGAAACTTCTTGCTCTCTCACTCCTTCTCTGATCCCCCGCCATCGCCAGCAAAACGCTGCAAAACACTCTGCTTAAATCATGCAGGTGTGAAATTTAAAATCATTTCTTCTTACTCTGATTTTGAAGGACCCTTGTACACCCATCTTGACTCGATCGACGTTTGAGTTCACTGCTCGAAGAAAATGGTTTGCATGATTCCTGAGCTTTGGACACAAGAAGCCTGAAGCTGCAAAATGCTGCAACCAAAAGAAGAAGACACACAGACACACAGAAATCATAAAAAGAAAACCATAAGGAAGGAAAAAATCATCCTCTTACCACTGCCAAAATAAAAATAAAAATCCCTAGAAATCTCAGAAAGTCTCTTGCTATTGAAAAATGTTCTCTTGTTACTGAAAAGAAATCTCAGAAACTTCTTGCTCTCTCGCTCCTTCTCTAATCCCACGCCATCGCCAGCAAAACGCTGCAAAACGCTCGCTTTCTTTCACAGACGGATAGATAATTATTTAGGAACTATCCGTCCGGCTGGATGGATGACGATTCCAGCTGGATGGATGACAGTTCGGGCGAAGGTTGGAACTTGGAACTTGGAATGGGGTAGCGTTCTGCACCAAAATGTCACGTCATAGACAAACGTAGTGAATTAATATATAAGATACACCTTAAGTTATTTCTTAATTATTATTGGTTATTATAAAGTATTCCACCATATGTTATTTTTGGTTATTTTAAGTTATTCCACCTTAACTTGTTTTTAATTATTATTTATTATTATAAACTATTCCCACTTTAGTTTTCTTTACGTTATTCAATTTCAAACCTTTTTTTTAAATTTGAAGTTAATCCACATTATGTTATTTTGAATTATTTTAAAGTATTCCTGTAACCAAAAAGGAGGGATCCAGAGAAACAGAGAGGACACAACACTAACCAAACCTCTCCCGACACCACCTCGCTCTGACAGAGCGAGCACAATGCAATCCCACAACTATGCAGCATACAACTCAAACGAAATGGATCTCAGAGGCAAAATTCCATAATTCTCATTACACATAATGTCTCGTACAGAACCCACTCTTTTGCCTCCTCACAATTGCTATCTCAATTCCTTGTTTCTAAATTCTCATAAAGCTTTCCTAGATCCAAGAGCTGAAAATCTCTCAGGTCACTAATCGCAGCGGAAAAAGAGAGCGACCAGACTAGCATTCTCTAAGCTCCTTGATTCTTCTGCCAAAACCCAGTAGTGTCCCTCCCACTGATCATCCTCCTCTTCATCCTTGGATCCAGCTTCCTGCACAAGCTTCTTCCTCCTCGCTTTTCTCACCAACGGCTGCCCTCCATCCCTAATCAATGTGGCGCCGCTCCTCTTCATCAAACGCGCCGCCATCTTCCTGTCCTCACATCCCACACAGGCAGACCACCTTCTCCCATGCACCCCATGCATATCCAGTTTCCCTCTCAAACTAATGAAGAAGAAATCCGCCGCCACTCATCAATGGAGGCGTCAAGATTACCCTGATCAAAGAGTTTGTGTTCACACTAACTGCACAGTCACAGTCATGGAGTAACTATCCTGCCACCCGTTGTTCGGCTACATTCCATCTTGTGCTAATTTTGGTTATTTTATTATAAATTATTATAAGTTGTTTCACTTTAAATCATTTTAGGTTATTTTATTTTAGACTATTATCAATTATTGTTAATTATTCCACTTTAAGTTGTTATAGGTTATTTTCAACTATCGTAAATTATTTCACCTTATATTATATTCTATGATAAATTTTATTCCATTTTAGATTATTTTATGCAAGTTATTTTAAATTATGTTATCTTAAGTTGGTTTAGGCCATAATAATTTAAATTATAGCCTAAGGTAAAATAACCCAATGTAACCTTAATTGAAATAACTTCAAATAATAATAACTTAAAATCTCATATAGTGAATTAATTTAAAATAATTTTGTGTCGACTTAAAATAATGTAAGGTGAAATAACTTACAACAATAATAATATAACTTAATGTATAACAATTTAAAATAACCTATGTGGATTAACTTTAAATAGTCAAAAAAAAATTTAAATTTAATAACCTAACATAACCTAAAATATTTAAAATTAAAAAAATTAAAAAATTGGAATAATTTATAATAGTCAAGATGGACGTAAAATAAATAACTTACAATAATTGAGAATATCTTAAACTAACTTAAGGTGAAATAAACTAAAATTTTAAAAATTAATATAAATAGGAATAGTTTTAAATATTAAAAAATACAATAACTTCAAATGAAATAGTTCACAAAAAAAGAAATAGTATAAAGTACAATTTAATTTTAAATAAAATAACTAATAATAATATTTAAAATAACATTATGAAATTTATTACCATAATAAATTATTACAATTAATATTGACTTATGTCAACTAATAATGAAATATAATGATTACATAATGACCTTATAATGACAAACCTTTACACATAATGAAATGATTAGAATGGGAAGAACATAATCCACTTTTAAAGACTCATAATGATTTAAGATAATGAATTTCACTACACTTTTAAATTAATAAACTATTGTCATGACATAAATAATTAGAATTATAATCATGAAAAAATAACATAAAAATAAAATTTGAATTGATTACCTATTCATGTAGTTGCTAAAGCATATATGACTAAGGTTTATAATCATGGATTGGGCATGGATGACAACTTTGGCTAAATGCTTTTGGGGTTGTTATTTTTTTAATTTGATTTATAATTACATGTCCCCAATCCATTATATATTTCATTCAATTCAAAAAAAAATTCAATTTAATGTAGTTCGAATGTTGAATCAAATGCATAATAAAATTAAGACATGTTTTATATTAAAAAAATTATATGTAAAAAATAAAATTATTTACTTACAGGTGGTGATTAACATTACAAGGTTTATACGAGTCAAATTTAATATGATAATAGTCAAACTCCACCTTAAAACAAAAAAATTCATATATAACAAACCATTGAATGAAACTTAAAAATTCATAATGTATTAAGTTTTTTTTATATTTACTTTTCTTTTAACGATTTTTTATTAACATCTTCAGTTATTCCAATTATGTTTTTTTTATCACATTTAAAAACCTTACTACTAAATTGTTTATTTACATGTTATTGATGAAATTTCAATTAGTATCAAAAACATTTTATCATTGCATTGGCATTGGCTATTGATTTGCATAAATTAATATTATGTGTTATGATTTGTTATATGACACTTTATAATTTCAATTTTTATTTAATTAAAATTTATATATTGATTTATAGTTAAACATAAATTTATTTTTTCTCCTTAAAAATTTTCCAAATATAATTTTCAAATTTAAATTGATTAAATTATAGTTGAAAAGTTTACATTCTAACATTATCAACCATATTATAATGATTATAGTATAATGATGATACACAAGATAAATCTTTTTTTTGTCACATCATGGAAATGCACATGAAATATTTCATAAATGAGATCATTTTATTGATATATTTGAAAAATATTACATCATATAACAATTTATATTTAATAACTATATTGTATTGAAAACATTTTTTTTCATACTGAATATGTTTCACATCATAACATTTCAAATTTTTTTCCCATGATTTATATTATGGATTTTATAATTTAAAAAAATAATTAAACATTGTAACTTATTTTATAAAATAATCATTTTCATAATGTAAGACAATATGACAATATCATTATTTTAGATTTCTAACATGTGTGCATGAATATAATTGGATTTAATAAAATTAGTTTTCCTACTAACATGTGAACAATAATCATAATATGTGTCACAATTTAAATATCTAATTTATTTGTTAATGGAAAATTAAAATCTTACCAAAAATATTATCATTTTTTTTTTAATGATGTAAAGATGATGAATTACTAAGGACAACCTTTTCATATGAAAGACAAAATGTCAAAATCATTCAACATTTTCATTTGTTAGGTTTTTTCATTTAAAAATATATTAAAAAATAATAAGGTTGAAACATAAGATAAAAGAAAAACTAGACTTACAAAATGAATTTGAAAACAAACAATTTTCATAAAATTTAGGAAAAAGTTTAATAATAATACTTGATGGAAAAAAAAAAATAGCATTCTTTTACTAGATTCCATATCATCAAATGAAGTTAATGAATATGATAATCAAATTTGATTCTTTTATGAACACGATGAAAAACTAAAATGAAAACAAACAATTTTCAAATTTAAAAATGAAAATGTTTGGGCATCAAAATTGACAAAGTGATTACATTGCATAGAATAAGTTTTATATAATGAAATTTTTATATATGATTTACTTTTTATAAAGTTATAGAAATGTTTGACATCATAATTGGATTAACAATTTTAAATTAAATCACATAATGTTTTCCTAAGTACTAACATTCACAAAAACATGTTGATGTAAAAAACATTATTAACAATAAGAGGTTTAGGATTGTATAAACCCTAAACCCTACAAAATTATATGTGAAAAATCACATCATACCCCATTTTTTCTCATGATTAAATTTTTTAAAAAGATTGTACCCAAAAACTTTCATTAAAAAAAAAAGAATTTGAAAAGGGACCATTTTCATTACAACACTATTTATTAATAATTATAAATATTTTTTCATTATGATAATGAATTTTTTTTTCCATAATATTATAGTTTACACAATGTACATTGTTCATTATTTTTTCACATGTTTATACGATTTCATTGTTCTATATTTTTATCAAAGAATTCAAGATTATAACATTATTTTTTTGGATATGAATGTTTTAAGTGATGATTTCACCAATGTATAGTTTATTTTATCAAAATATAAATTTTATTTTCCAAGCTCACCATGAATCTATTCACTAATTGAAAACTAAAAAATATAGCATTTTATAATTGATTAAAGATCATTTTTATATATCTCTTAGGATTTTTTTAACAAATATCTTCCCATAAAATAAATCATTTCCATAACCATATAAATTTAAACTTATTATCTAAGCATTTTTGCTTATGGTTGAAATTTGATTTTTAATGTTTTGAACCTCTTGCTTTAATCAATTTCAATTATCTTAAAGTAGAAAATGTTTTGTATTCAATTTCTTTTTTCTTAATGAACCTCTAAAATATTCAAGTTTGTTTTGATTTTTAAAAAAATTTAAGCTTAGGTTTTTATGTCAATTGACTTGAATTTAACTTTATATTTTGAAACCACAATGTGCTAACCTTAGGTGTTTTCATTAAACTATATTTGACATTTTTATAAATTAAGTAAACTAGAAATCATATGATTTTACTTTGAACAAAAAAAAATGTTTCAAATTTGTGAAATACATCTAACCCTTTTGGTATTATTTTATAGGTGGGTGAAGATTTTGAAATTTACTTGTATGGGGAAAAATCATTTCAAAACTTCAAAAATGTTTTATCACATATATATGGGGGTATAAATACATGATGATTAAACCAAGTTGTAATTTATATTATATTAAATTCAATTTTTTAAAATTAACATTTTTTGGTGTGATTTCAATTTATCATCATTTTTCAAAATGAAACATAAAATCTACAAACAATCTACACATTTTTACAAATTCATATTTATTAAAAAATGATTAAGAAAATAAATTGACTTATTAAGGCAATTCTAATCATTATTCTTAACAAGTTACAAAAAAATCATTCAAAATTTTATTTGTATGAAAATTTTATTTCAGGGAAAAAAAACATGTAATTTTAATATAAATACAATGTCAAAACATGGCATTTATGATTGCAAAAATTTAGTTAAATGTGTCATCTATGGTTAAAAATGACTACATCACTACTAATCCTTAAAACCACATCGTAAATGCCACTAATCACATTAGTCACATCCATACTAATAATTATGATTTACCATGACAATAATCACAATTTTTTTTAAAATTAAAAATACACAATTTTTCTTTCTAATCAAATATTGCCACTTGCTAACCTTTTAACTTAGGGGACCCAACCTAGGAAGCCTAACCTAGGCCACCGACCCTAGAAAACTTACCCTAAACAACCTAACCTATATGCTAAAAAAGCTTCATAAGTTAAACAAACCACCAAAATATCTAAACATTTAAATGTTTAGGTGTTTAGGTTTATAACTAAAACGATTTGAACTCCTCACCTCCACCTTGGGAACAAATGTTTAACTATTATGCCACAATATTTCTTTGTGATAACTATTATTACCACTAATTATAAACAATAATTTTTTAAACTCAAGTTAACCTAACTCACCTTAAATTGATTTAAGTTGACCTAGGTTAAATTAGGCCACCTAACAGCTTAGCCTTAACTAACATAGGTTAACCTAAAATAACTTAGGCATTATATACTTAATGTAAGCATGTTTACCATTAACTAATGTAGATTAAACCATGCTAGAATATTTTAAACTTGATTAAATTAACATCAATTATGCTAAACACAATTATTAGGGTTAAACTTGGCCAAACTTTGAAAAACTTGACAAAATTAATATTAATTAAGCAAAATTAAACAACTTAAAATAAATTTAATTAGATTTAACCAACTTAAACTAAACTAAAGCATTAAGACAAAATGTGGCAAGACATGATTACACTTAATAAATTTTAAATAAATTCAACTAAACTAGGGATAAACTTGGCAAAATTTAACATAATTTAAATAAATTAGGCTAAATTAAGGTATGAAGGAAAAGTTTAGCTAAAGATGGTTATTTATGTTAAATTGGCAAAACTTAACATAATTTAAATAAATTAGGTTAAATTAAGGTATTAAGGCAAAATTTAGCTAAAGATGGTTATTTATGTTAAATTGGCAAAACTTAAATAAATTAAGTTAAATTAAAGTATTGAAACAAAATTTGGTTAAACATGGCTATTCATGTTAAACTTGGCAAAATTTGGCTAAACATAATTATTAAAATTAAACTCAGTTAAACTTCGCAAAACTTGACAAAACTTAGCTACATGTGAAAAAATTTAAATAAATTTGATTAAATTAGGGTATTAAAAATAAACTTGGAAAAACCTAGATAAATTAGGTTAAATTAAGGTATTTGTAACAAAACTTGGAATAAATTTAAAAAATTGGCTAAACATGGCTATTTAGGTTAAATTTGGCTAGATTTGGCAAAATTTGGTTAAACATGATAATTTAAATTAAACTTGGCTAGATTTCGCAAACTTAGCAAAACTTGTTTATTTAAGTTAAATATGGTGACACGGAAAACTTAAATAAATTTGGCTAAACTAAGTTATTGAAAATAAATTTTGTAAAATTTAAATAAATTTGGTTAAATTAACATATTAAAGCACAAATTGGCAAAAATTGGTTAAACTTGGTTAAACATGGTTATTTACATAAAACTTGATTACATTTGGCAAAAATTAAATAATTTCAACTAAACTAAGGTATTGAAACCATACTTGGCAAAACTTGGCTAAACATGGTTATTTAGCTAAAACTTGGTTACACTTAATAAAACTTATAGAAATTAAACTAAATTAGAATATTAATGCAAATTTTAATAAAATTTGGTTAAACATGGTTATTTAGATTAAATTTGGCTAGATTTAACAAAACTTAAATAAATTAGGCTAAATTAAAGTATCAAGGTTAAATTTGAGTAAACATGGCTAAACATAGATAAGTTAGGCCAAACTAAAGTATTGAGGTTAAACATGGCTATTTGGTTTTAAATTCATTAAACTTGGAAAAACTAAGTTAAATTAGGGTATTTAAACTATATTTAGCTAAACATGACTATTTAAAAATTAAACTTGGCTAAATTTGGCAAAACTTGGGTAAGTTAATTTAAAATATGGTATTGACATTAAATTTGGTTAAATTTGGCTAAACATGGTTACTTAACCTAAACTTGAATAGACTTGGAAAAACATAGTTAAATTAGACCACTTAGGATAAACTTGGGTTAATTTTGGTTAAATTTGCTTCAATTTGATTAATTTTTAAAAGCTAACTAAAATTGGTAAAACCAAGTTAAACTAAGTTACTTATATTTTGTTAAGTTAAAATTAAGATAATTGAACTAAGATAAATTATTTTAAATTATATTAAAGTAAGTTACATTAGGTTAAGTTAAATTAAATTGTGTTAAAGTAGGTTAATATAGGTTATGGAAACTAAATTGAATTTTTTTATAGTATTTCAAATTCAAATATTACTTCAATATGAATACACTAATTGTATAGTCATATTCTTAGTCATAATTATTTTTATCTTAACTATAATTGTATGTATAGTCATGTAGTCATAATTTTGACCATAGTCATTAAAATGGTAGTGACTAAAGGTTATGATATATGACTACATGACTATGTTTGGACATTAGTCACAAGATGTTTTAATCATAAAAACCACATTTTGGCATTGTGAATGTAATGTTTGTGGTTTTTTTAAGTGTGTTTTAACCCAATATGCAAAAGGATGTTGAAACTTTTCCTTCCATCTCTCCTTCCCATTCTTCATGTTTTTTTCTTATATTCCCAAGCACCAAACATATTAATGTTTATGGAGTTTCAAGGTTTGAAAATCATAAGTTGATAAATGTTACTAAACAAATTAAAAACATGTTTTGCCAAATTATTTTGTAGCTTTGTCTCCATAGGATAAATCAAATTCCTCAAAAATCTCACCATTGATTTATAAAATCAATTGGTATGTATCTCTAAGATGCATTAAAACAATCAAATTGTGCATTACATCTTGAATCATATTGCACCTTGATGAAAAAGTTGTTATTAAGTTTAAGAAAAAAATGTTGTTGGGTTTTGAAATTCTTTAATTACATCAAGGATATCATGCATAATGCATGATCACATACATTTTGAATCATCTTGTAACATTTTGATGTTCGACAATGGGGAGTCGAATTCAAAACAACCCAAGGAAACATTCATGAATTATCTAAAAGGCTATTACCATTATGATGAATTGGTCATTGCCCACCACTTTTCTTACAATTCAAAGCATACATTTTTTCTAAAGGATCTAATTGACACCTTCATCTTTCTTTGAAATATCAAAAATTACCTTGCTTATCAAATTGATTGGAAACATTTGATGAGCTTGAACTTAGTGCACTAAGCTTGTAAATGGTTCATCTTAGACATAGTTTTTGTTGACACCTTGAATCTTTCGAGATGTATGCATGGGTTGATTTCATCAATTCTTTTTGCCATTTTATTTATTTGAAGTATGTGCATGGGTGTAGTTTGTCCTTTTCAAGTGGGGGGCATATGGAATGGGATGTCATGGGAAGCATTTGTTGGGTATTAAAAAAAATAAAGTTCTAACCCAAGGGCATTCCCACCCATCCTACTAGTGACAGTGGTCCTTGTTTGATACGCCCCCCGCCCCCCCCAATCATATGAATCATATATATTAATTCTCTTGTCTGTCTGTGACATGCCATTCCGACCCGTTAATCTGCGAGGCCGATTCTGCAACCCCCCAGTTGACAAAAACAAGGTTCCGACCTGTTAATTTGCGAGGCCAATTCTGCAACCCCCCAATTGACAAAAACGAGGTCCGGAAAATCAGGTGCGGGTCGTGGTGGCGAAGAGAAACTGGAAACAAGGTCCCACTGTTTATTTTCAGATATTTTATATATTAATTCACTACGTCTGTCAGTCAGTCTGTGAGTCAGTCTGTGATGGCGGTTTTGGGGGGTGGGGGAGGGAGAGGCCGGTGAAGCAGCGAGCGACCGATGTTAGTCTGTGACGGGGGTTGGACCACCACAGTTTCCGTGTACAAACCGTCTCCACAAAACATTGCAGCCGTCCGAAGGGTAGGAATGACGGTCGGATCGATCCCTCTCCCACCGCACCAGAGGCGAATATAAAAACCTTCCCCTCCCCCCCCCCCCCCCCCC
>Ga0116231_10006082_pt1 | contig 23344 bp, 10 predicted proteins | sample S1TSphgellanicum_2_FD_89695 | JGI IMG/M metagenome (GOLD analysis project Ga0116231, IMG submission 89695) | Host-associated microbial communities from peat moss isolated from Minnesota, USA - S1T2_Fd - Sphagnum magellanicum MG | ecosystem: Host-associated > Plants > Peat moss > Unclassified...
AAATAAAATAAAAAAATATGTACCCAGTGCATAATGCACCCGTGCCCCCCCCCCCCTCCCCGTTATTTACTTCGGACTGGAAGCAACCTCTCCTCCTGCACGGTTGTTGTGAATGCTCCCCGGAGCTGCTGGCCAGACGTCATCCAAAAAATAAAAAATAAAAAAAGAAGCAAATATGTAGCCTTAGATTTTTCTGCCCATTTTTTATTTTTTATTTTTTAATCCAAAAAAAAGATTAAAAAAATCCAAAAGATAAAAGATAAAAAAAGAAGCAAATACATCACCCAAAAAAAAAAAAAAATTAATATATAAGATTGAAAACAACATAACTTACCAAGTCTAGTATATGCCGAATCCAAAAGAACTCTAATAAATTACAATATTTAACGTAGGTAGGTACATAAGTAAAAGTAGAGAGATATTACGAAGTGTTTGCATTTTGCTAGCACCTAGTTCAAATTTCCTCTGCATGGAAACGTCTTATAACATTTTGTCGACTAAAAATTCAAAACAGGAAAAATATTTGTCATGCTTCAATATTCAAGATTTTTATTCAACAACAAAACAAGTGCGAGGCCAATGTGTTCTTTTGGCAAACATCTTACCACCCACCAATGTTCCTTCTCTCGAATACGGAAGAATATATATAATCATTTTAGGTCCAATTGAAAAATGTAAACAATATAAAATTATAATTAACAATTTCCATGCCTACATTTGCATAGATTTTGTGTTAATGATGATAGGCTCATTGGGTGCACATGGCAAGTGGGTGCATTGTAAGCACTTATATCACATCTTGCAAGATGTGACGTTATGTGGGCTAATGGAAACGTTCATTCATCATTCGACTTGGAGTTGGAACGAAGTCCATAAATTAACCACCAGGGCTACAATGGTGGATTAATTAGATAAAACTAGACTTTGTTTTCTAATTCCTAGGAAGTAAAAATCATTTTTTTCTAGTTAAAGTAAAGTAGTTTCAGTTTCATACTTCTTGGTTAAATGAAAAAAAGTTTGTTCAATTAAGGTAGTTTGAGAATTCTAGTGTTTTGGATGATGTACATACACAAAATGTACTTTATACTAATATTTTAAATTTAATAAATTTTATTTTACTCAAATTGATTGCCATACATAAAACTATTTTAAAAATCACAAATTGAGTACGTATCACAAAATATATTGAAAAAAGTTCAACCAAACAATTTCCAATAATTACCAAACATCACCCCCAAAAAATTTAAATAAAAGTTGTTTTTGAGCATGAGCCTCTATGATTCAACACTAGAAGTTCTAGAACTTTAAAAGGTGTTGATGTTTGGGCTCCCAAAAAAATACTTCAAATTCGTATCCTTTTGGCCCAAATATATAAAACTTGTACAAAACAATTTTGAGCAAAATATTCACGTTTAAGTAACATGCATTGAAGAAGATTGGAATTCACATATGAGGAACACCACATTGAAATCAATCTCATCTTCTCCTTTTGATTTGTTGGTGCTTGTCATAAGTACATTGTTACAAAAAACACATTCAGAATCTTGAAACATACCCTATTTTGGTCGATAAGGGGAAAGCTAATTGTAGCCCATTGAAGTATTATAAACTTGGAGTGAATGCCTAGTATTTTAAATCCTTGTTCATAAACCTGTATTATCCAAACTTTTTCAAAAAATAACATTTTTCATATATTTTTCATCCAAAAAGTTCATTTATTGTTCATCCATTTGTATACATCTGGTAGAATATTCTACTACATTAGCAAAGATTTTGTTCAATGTGGCAAAGAACATTCTTAGCATATTCCATCCACATCATCAAAAGCTGCTCAAAAAATACCATCCTATTCACAGGCTCATGTTCACAAGCTCACAATATAGCGTCGTTGGAATCTGATATGAGAATTGGAACCTACTCTTAACGTGTTACCACCTATTGGAAGATTTTTTTTTTCAAATAACTAGGGACATAGGTTTTGTGTTTGTGTGGTGCTCAAAGATGCAACAGGCGAGGCCAAAGGCTGTGGGTTCTTTACGGATGAAGTTGTGGATGTTGGAGATGGACAAGCTTAAAATATGCAACAGTCATCCTACTAAAGCTTGTAGAACAACACAAGTTGCCAGTACTTTCCATCAATGAGTAGCATCCATATTAGAGTCACATTTCCTAAAACAATAGCAATGGGATTTTCATTATCAAAAAAATATTATGGGCACCAAACATTGGAGCAAAACCTTTAGGAGCTGCTCAAGGATTGAGAAGAGCCCATGACAATGATACCTTTTTTGTAGTAGAAGTAGTAGTGTCGCCACTCCAACAACCTCCAAAAATCCAAACCATAGCAACAACAAACCAGTAAGGAGGAGGAAGCTTTTCTTCCTTGTCTTGGAACCTTGGCACATCAATAGAAACGTGCTGCAGCTCTAAGTAGCATGAAACCCTTAAATGATTGGGTGTAACAGTGACAACAAACAATGATTATATACACCCCAATGCAAAAGTCACTTGAACTTAGTAGATGATGAAACCTTTAACTAGTCATGATAAGAGTTGGTATGATGAGCTTTGTGTTACTTTAGATATGTGAAATCAATTTTGGGATTGCAACCACACAAAGGTTTTTTTTTTGGAATTTTTGGCTTAGGTGTTTATAATATTAAATGTATAATGGAAAACATTTTAAAAATTCTAAATTAATATATTTTTAATTGTTTCATGTAGGATTTAAGAGTTTTGTTTAGATAGTGCAATTTGACTCATCACATAATGAAGGATTTCCATAATGTATGCATGTATTGCAATTCAAAAAATTGAAAGAGTTCAAAAATCCAATAGAAAGTTGAACAATCAAACTTTTAGACTAATTAGTTTGAGATTAAATGAAGTTAATTGATTATTTAAATACACCTTTTCAAAAGCCTTTGTGATCACTACCTTTTAGCCCAAGGTGTTAGTTCCCATATCCATAAAACAACAAAGGATTTTTATGACATGGGAATGTAAATACATCTTTGACTTCATTGACGTATAACGACAATCATGGTTCATTGAGTCACAACTAGTTTAACTATGGTTAATTTAATTTTAATTCATTAAGAAATAATTTTAACTAGCCTAATATAGCCATGGTTTGTCTAGTCATGTTTCATTTAACCATAAATTAGTTAGCTATGGTTTTTTTAGCCATGTTTCATTTTATCATAAGCCATAAATATTCTAGTCATGGTTCATTCAACCATAATCAATTCAACCATGTTTAGTTTAGTCATAGTTAGTTTGACCTTATTAGTTTAACCAAGGCTAGTTAGTTGTAATTAATTTACTTATGATTAGTTTAGCCATGATTGGTTTAACCATGGTTAGTTTAGCAACAATTATGTTGTTAACCATAATTTATTTAGCCACAAATAATTTATTCATGAATTATGGTTCATTAAGCCATAATTAATTTAATCATTGTTAATTTTTCCATGTAGAGTTAATATAGTGAGGGCTAGTTTAGCCATCAAAACTTTAACCATTGTAAATTTTGCAATAGTTAATTTAACCATAATCAATTTAACCATGTGGTTAGTTTAATTAGGTTTAGGCTTGGTTTGCTTAGGTTTGCTTTAAGTTTTGCAAAGGCTAGGTTTAACTTAATCTAAATACAGTAAGTTAAACTAGATTAATCTAATTTATTGTAGATAAACTTAGGTTGATAATTTAACCATGTATAAATATAAATTTTGCTAATTAGTGGATGTTTAACTTTAAAAATAAAGGTTTGTTGAAAGTTATAAATATGGCTAAAAAATGTAAAGGTTTTGTTAAGATGCAAGGTTTAACCATGAAATAGAAAGGTTTTGACAAAAGTAAAAGTTTATTGAATGTGAGATAGTTGTTTTGCAAAGAAATAGAAACATGTATTTAATTAATTTTGAACTAAAATGTTAATTTCAAACTTAGTTCAACATGGTTAGTGCAAGGAGGGCCACACATTGCCCACCAAATTCAAACAATTTTGAATAAAACTTGCAAATTTATTATTATTTGTTATATTCGTTCTATATTGTTATGTACTACATTTACTAGAAGAAATCATGTCTTTTGCAACCAATTGACAATAAATGACTAGGTGTCATCCATGATTCTATCAATGACTATTGTTATATGATATAACTTCATTTCTTATGTGTACTTAATGATAGTCATGCATTAATCAGGGAAATGATTCATGGATGAAAATATTTAGTTTTAGTTTTAATTGATTATTTTCATCCATTACTAACATGGAAAAATTTAATTGTCATGTATTGATGGTTGTGAAATATATAGGTTTACTTAATGACTCCCCAAATCAAGCAATAAATTATATGATGATGTGTAAATATTCAATGGAAGTTTAAAAGTTTTAAAGGTCATTATGGGACCCACCAAGTAGTGTGATATGCTCACATGGCCACATGGCATTTACATATGACTAAAAAATAACTTCCAAATTACTTAGTTCATATAATCAAGGTCCCACCAGCTCCAATACAAACTTGACAATTATTACAAAATGATTTGCCTTCCACATGATATGCATAGAAATTGTCATAATAACTAATAAAATATTATAAAAGAGATATGAATGCCAAATTCACATAAAAACAAATAACACTAAAATTGTGACATGATAACATAATTTGCAAATTCTATAAATGGGTTTTCCATGAACTAACTTACTAAAAAGCTTTGTGAAACAATCCAAAGAATTTAATCAATTAACATAATTCATAAATGCTTCAAAATGTTTAGACTTCAAAAATAATACATCAAGGTTTCCATAATACAATGGAAGAGCATCGAGGTGGAAAACAATTATGCAAAAATCTAGTTGATGTTAGGAGATTGTATTTTTCTTACAACTATATTGTTCCAATTATGGACACACTACTTAGAGGCAAGGGAACACCTATTGGATCACATGTTTCCACTCTTGCTATAATGAACACATGTTCAATGTCTACCACTTTCTCCTAGAATGAACCTTTTTTCATAAAACAACTTTTCAACCCAACCTCTTATTGTCATCAAGAAAAATAAAATTACATTGTTGGAGAAGAAAATATAAAAGGTTTTAACATGATTGGCAACTTGTAGTGAAATGTTATTGTAAGGAAGCCTACATCATCTCATACACAGGTTGGGTTACCTTGATTGTTTTATCATTTCATCCATTCACACCTGAAAATTATAACATGGGTTTGCATTGGACCATAATCAAATCTAAAAACACCTTTAAGTACTCCAACATAGTTCACATATATGTTTGTAGCATCAAGAGTTGGTTGGTCAAATATCAAGGCAATCACACTATCATATGTGTTTAACAAAAGACTTTTGGAATTTTCAATTCGAAAATCGTTCCCATATGCCTTCATTTGACTATATCCAATTTATGTTTGTGAGGGCCTACTACATAAAAGAACCCTATCTAAATCTTTTACATTTCACGGATGAAAAGGGTGGGCAAACACAACATCTTTGACCCAATCAATAAAGGAGGATTGTATCCTGGTTGGAAACCTGCTATGATTTCCATTTTTTGCACCAATAACAAATGATAAGCTTACATTCATCCAATACCTCATCATAATAATCAATTTGGTATTCTCATTAGTAGATTGAAATTTAGTAATTAGCCTTTAGTATTATATGATTATGAGATTGCACAATATTAAAAAAAAATAGTTATTAAACCTTTTAGCAACCGTTTAATTGTTAGTGTGAAACAAGCCCAAAAAAACCCAACAAGAATGAACATGGCCATAACCTTGTGATTCAATTGTAACTTCATTGCAACTAGTACATTTTATCTATTAACAATTACTTAGCTAATTATTTACTTTTAATTATTATGTAATTATCAACCTAATTTAACTTATTAATTAATGTATGTAACATGACACCTAAGTTAAACTTTGTTGAGGACTAGGCCTAGGTTGAATGTTGATACAACCTCAAGCACAAAAATTTCTCAACAACTGGACAATTATTGCGATGTTCAAATTTTCAAAGATACTAGAAATCAATTGTCAATTTGAGAAATATGGACATGCTAGCATAAGTTGCACAAATCCTACATACCGGTCTTGACATTCTTTGCAACCATGACGTAATTATAAAAAGGTCCTACGCACTTCTATTGACCTTTCTAAACGTCGTTCCCCCAATCCAAGCTTTGATACAATCATGCATGCATAATATATGAACTAATTTCAAACCCTCGATTTAGGGGGCCCATTCCACTTCGGAATGTGGTGAGTTGATGATGTTTTGGGTGGTAAATGGTTTCTAGCTAAAGGTTTGTTTTTAAATGTAATTAATGTTCCTTGGTGCTGCTCAATGTCCATTCACATCCTGCAAGGTTGCTCTCCACCGTTGATGGTAGCACCACAAGTGGAAGCAGCAGCTTGTCCCACCCAAAGGAAAAAATCTAAAACCTATATATATGGGTCCTTTACAAGACACCAAAACAAGTCACCAACTTGGAACACCGAAGTATATTTATGAATGCACCAAAGCTGGTAGGCTGAACCCAAATCTCATTATGTGGTAATGGGCTTTGCCAAGGCATGTTCCAAGGTCCAGAGCAAATCAATATGTACTAGCACACCATCCACTAGATGCATGTTATGGCTAAGTTGTGGGTGGACCTCTAGTGAATTACTATCTAGTTTCACCTTGGTAACCCATTTTGTGAGAAGTAGGTGTTGTCCATCTGTTAGTAGATAGGTAACAAGGGGTGTGTCCCCCACTATGAGCTTGCCATTTACATTTTAAAAAATCCTAAAACAAAAGAAGAATTATGGAAACTCAACTATTTCACCATGCAAAAATATAATCTTCAAAATTCTTTTTAATTAAATCAAATTATTTCAAAATATTATAACTATATAATTAATCTCAAGTTTCAACACAAGCCAAAATATCATTTTTCAAAAATCTTCATATGAAAATAAACCTAGTATCTAGGAGCTAAATTCCCTTTAAACTATTATACTTTATAATGAATCTAAACACAATATCCTTGCCTTGCTAGGCAATGCCAACAATAAAACAAATAATTAGTATGTAAGTAGATGATTTATACATAGGTTAGGGTTGTTTTTTAAAAAAGGAATTGAATTAACCACCATTGTTAACAAGGAAATTGGAACCCAACAGAAAACTATTTCCAGAGCACTTACCATTCATTTTGCATAATGCACTAGTGAGTGTTGGTTCATTGGCACTTAAAGAAACTTTGACATGGCTACCCAATTGACATAAACCCTAGGTCCGTGCCAAGAGCTTGAAAAAAAAGAAGTTTTCCCTTCAATATTCAATTAGTGGCAAATTGGCCAATTTCAATGTTTTTGTCTATTGTTGGTGAACATATGGCCTTAGTAGATTTAGCGTTTGGCTTGACTTTCAAACTATTTAACATGATAAAAAGGTAAAGTGTAAAACATGTCATGAAAAAAAAAAAAGGTGAATTTGTGAGTCTGTAGGATTCAAATATGGTTCCCCAATCATGTTTGAACCCTTATGTACAAAATGTACCTACAAGAATTGAAAATTGGTGAGGTTTCCAATAGCCTGAGACAATTGTCCTTGAAGATCTAGTTTTATGAGCTCCTTGCAAGACTCAGATGTTTCCCACTTGGCTTGTGTGTTTCAAAGTTAAAGTTAATTCTACTTTCAAACAAATTTTCTACAACAAGTGCACTAAACAAATAGATTCCATAGCATAGTTTCCATTGGAATTATCATTAGATTTCTTGTAGGAGCATCATTATTTGTAGCTTGAGAACTCAAGTTGTATATATAATAGAGAATTCTGAAAGCTTTGAAAGCCTGTCAAGAGGGTAAGTGATATAAAACCCATAAACCAATAATTTTATAGGTTGGGCATGTGTTAAAATCACACAACACCTTAAACCAGGTCCCCTTGTAGCAAGGATTGACATCATTTTGGATAATGATTACATGCCAACCATTAAGCGTGCCTTGAAGATCATATGTTTCATTACACTCAACATAAAGTTGTTGTAATGCCACTACTATACATGCAAATCAAAAGGTATAATTGCAATATAGATGAGTACAACCTTTAGGGGAGAATCTAACTAAACATTACCAAAACAAATGAAGCTTTTTGGCAAAAATTTTGCACCAAAAACAAATTGTACCTAGTGACAATATATGAACCATACGAATTTAAACTATATAGAATCATTAACCTAAACTTAAAAAAGTATATTATCATAGCTAAGCTATGTATATTAGTTTAGGTATATTAAATGTAATAACATAGATATACTAGCCAAAGCTACTTATCATTGTGCCAAATGTGGTATCTACATGACTAAGACAATTTGCAACTATTGTCCAAACCTAGTCATGCAATCATATTTACGATGTGAATACCATTTTAACTACTTTCCTGTTTTCAATTAAATGATTAATAATCATTTTATCAAAATTACTTAAGTGATTACATAATTTATTACATATGACCAATTCAAAAGATTTGCAAAAGATGAAAGGACCTTTAATTTAACCTTCCAAGATGAAGTAAATTAATTTAACCTAGTATAGCCAAAATAATTTAATTGAATGTTAAGTAACCTAAAAAACCTAGGCTTTGCATTATTTTGCAATCGCAATGATGATCACTTTTTCCCTCATTTTCTTATGATTTCATATGATTTCCAATAGTTGATCATTATTTATGTCAATTTCAAAAAAGAAAGGAAAATAATTTCCATAAATATCATGAAAAGGCACATGTTAATGTGTATTTTCCATGTTGGCGGTAAGGGGAAAATAATAAGGTAGGTATTAGTTTTGGTTGTTGATGGTGGGAAAAGGGAAAATTTCAAAAACATGGAATCAACATATGGGTGATGAAACATTAAAGTCTTGTTTGTGTCCAATTTAAATTGATTTCAATTATAGTTATCAAAAATAAAAAATATGAACTCTAACTTTTGCTGAGGTTAAACTTAACAATAGTGTAGGTTATGTTAGATTTTAGCTATGAGGAAATATAAATTTTGCTAATAAGTGGATGTTTAGCTAAAAAAAATAAAGGTTCTATTGATACATAGCAAAAATAAAAATGTTTTTTCAAGACATGTGGTTTAGTCATGAAGTAGAAATATTTTACTAAAAAATAAAGGTTTATTCATGATAGATAACCATTTTCCAAGGAATTAAATATTAAAAAATTGTAAAAGTTTTGCCAAATGTAGAGGTGTACATCTTATGAAGTAGAGAGGTTTTGCAAGGGGGTGGAGTCTTAGTTAAAAATTGAAGAGGTTTTGTGAAGAGGTAAAGGTTTTGCGAAGAATTAGAAGTTTAGTTGGGAATATTTAAAGGTTTTGCCAAGAGGCAAAAGTTTAGCCAAGAAGTAAAGAGGTTTTGTAAACTAAAGGTTTAATAAAGAAGTGGAGCTTTAACCGTGAAGTGAAAAGGTTTGGCCAAGTGGTAGAGGTTTAACCATGAAGTCAAGGTTGTCAAAACTAACGTCACACACCAAAATTATGCCCATTTGTTTTTACATGTATAGATGAACGAACATAGTCATAGATCTTGGTATGTCTATACTGGAAAGTGTCAAGGTTCAGAGTCTTGAAAACTTCATAAGTCATTGGAAGCTTGAATTATGGGAGTTTTTGTTTTTTCATGAATTCAAGTTCAAAGGTGGAATTCTGAAAAACAAAACTTGGCAACAACAAACTGGTGGTGTAGAAGTTTAGAAACATGTGATTTACAAGTAATGGACATATCTTCCTTTCCATGTTCCAGATAGTTATGTACTTGGCTTCAAGAGCAATATTCCACACATTTAACCCCATTTTTTTACCTCAAGTATTTCTCCCATGTTCTTCTTGTAAAAGAGGCTATTTGCAGCCTCCCTCTACTTTTTAAGATCTTGTCCAATCCATGGATAACTTGCAACACACAATTTTTCACTTCATTTGCCTTTAGAAAAAAATCTTATTGGCTTTTTGATTAATGTTTATTTTTATAACATCGAGTTCATGGGCCCTTTGTTAAGGGTGGCCATTTTTTCACAAAGAGCAAAAATCTTTCTTGGATTTATACATGGAAGTTCAAGATGATTTGGCCATCATCCAAGATTTCATCATCCATTTGTTATGAACTACATCTCAATTTACCATCAAATTCTGGATATGATTAATAATATTTTTCAAAATGCAATCTACAATTAGGAAGGGGAAGAATGCCATAGATATAAATGCCATACAAGGTTAATTTAGTTGAATAACCCTTTTTCACTTGGGAGGGTGTAAGGGAAGCCATGACTATACTGCCTTAAGGTGAAAACACAATCAAATATACACAAAAGGGGCTTTGAGTAATTGCAATCATATTTTTACACATAAATGCAAGAAGTTCAGTCAAAACCTTTTCAATGATTATTAAACCATCATGGTGCTAAATGTTGAATTTATAGTATGTTGTATACAAAGTTTGAAAAACTTTATTGTATTAAATAGGACAAAAATATTATTGAAATTAATTGGTGGAATTGTTCTAAAAAATAATTTTAAATTAAAAGATTGATATATTATTACTTTTAAGCTAGAAGTTAAAAGTTCATAAATAAATTTTAGATTGCCATTAACCAAGAAAGTAAAAAAACCCAAATTTTCATCTATTTTAAAATTATTTTGTTTTTTTTTCAAACAACTTAATTTTATTAAAAAAATCTACTTGCATTTTTGAAAAATCCACTTGAATGTATTTTAAACATGTTGTAACCAGAAAAAGAGTGGTCGAACAAGGATTCTATGGTTGTGTATTTTGTGTGAATGCCAAATTCATTGATCAGGGTTTTAGAGTTAATCCAGTCGTCACATTCATTAATGAGAGCAGCGGATTTTATCATTTTTGGAAGGAGGTTATTGCTGGTCGTGCATGGAATGCATGGGAAGTGTTGCTCTTTGGCTGTGTGGGATGGGAAGTATAGGAGGAAGGCGGCGCGAATGATGGAGGGGGATGGTGCCGCATTGATGAGCTGTTGAAGAGATGACGACGGAAAAAGTGAAGGAGGACAGAGGCTTGTAAAGGAAGCCAGGATGGAGAGAAGGAGCTGTGTGGGAATGTGGAGATAGGATGATGGGAGAGGAGCTCAGGAATGCATGGAAAGACAAACTGAAAAGTCTAATTTTGGAGGAGAACGTTAAAGTCCAAAAATTGTTTTGGATTCTTGATGAACATTGCTCAGGGAAAGGAGATCAGAGTATAGCAGGAGGCTGAGGTCGTACTAGAGATGAATTTTTGTTCTTAGATTTTGTGTTGAAGATGGAAGGGTAGAGCTGAAAATGTTAGATGAGCTCAGAAATGTATAGACATATCGCTCCGTATGTTTGTTTTTGGAGAACTTGGCTGAGTTGTTGTAACTTTCCGCTGCGCCAGTGACTTAGCTAAGTAGGGTTGATAGATTTTTGATGAGTACTCTGGAGTGAAGAAAGCTTGTGCTGTTGGGGAACTTTATAAATTTTGAGCTAATGAGTTTGATCTTTAAGATTTTGTCTTGTTGATTTGTCTGAGTAAGAGTTGAATCTGTGGAAGTTCAAAGAAAGGGGAGTTTGCACTGGTGATGTGTGCCTCTCATTAGGGTTTAGTAGAGCCAGAGGACAAAAGCTTTGGACTCAGATTAATGCCATTGTCATGCTGCTGGTTTGATAGGCAGATACCCATTCACATTCTGTCTAAGTGAGTTCGACAGAGGGGTCGTGTTGTTGTTTGACCCTTCCTTTTTGGTGACAACGTGATTATTCAATATCATTGACATAAATTTTAAAAATATGTTCATATTGATCGCCAAAATAAATAATATTCCAAGATTTAATATGTTAAGGCTTAATTTATGGCTACTTTACATTTTTCTTGATCACGAAATGTATACTTGATTGTGCTTTCACCCATGATATGAACATTATGAAGAACAACATAACCAAACCAAACCTTATGAACAAGGGAAATAAGACTAAGTTGCATTAAAATTAAACATGCTCCATTTTTCTAACTTATGGACACCATTTCATCTTTGTTGATACACTAGTAGAAAAATTGTCTTTTGCAACTTGTCTTATGTAACTAAAAAATGTCGCATGCAACTATTTTGGAATTGCATGCAACATGTGCAAACTGCATGCGACATTTTTTAGTTGCATTAGACAAGTTGCAAAAGACAATTTTTCTACTAGTGATAACATTTGTTTTAAACATTACCAAGTAATGAACAACCTAACAATATTCGTAACTTTCTTACACCCAATTGATATAAACATAAAAATTGTGTAAAACCTTTTTGTCTTGAATGTTAACATAGAACTTGATTGCATTAATTTCATCAAGAAATTTATTATCATATGCATTTCATAGTAGTGTTCCCCAAACTCTACTCTATTATCAAATTTTCATCTGATGAAGATGCTTTAGAATTCATGTTCAAGAGAATAATTTTGATATATCATGATTACGAGCTATTTGATCTCATGTTGCATTAACCACATTCACCCCCTTCATCATAAATATCCTTCACATGCATCGAAAAAATTATATGATTAGACATGTTGCAAGTTGAGTGCAAATGCATTCAAGGGTTTGCATAGTGCACAAGATAAGAATCCAAAACAACTTGTCACCATATCATACGACCCACCCAATTGTTATGGTGTTCATTAAAGTTGGGATTTAATTTCATATGACCAATTTATCAAATTTTGCAACATGGGCACCTTTATAGGTATTATTATTATAAAAATAGATAAAATGTGATCACTTTTCAATCACTATGATCACATTTTCAAATAGTCACTTTTCAATCACCCCACATGACCCCACATGATTTTTGGTGGTGAATTCACCAATGACCTTGATTAATAATCTATCAATATATTAGTTATTTGGAATGTGACTGGAGCTATCAAATTTAACATTTATGGTGAAGTGATTCTAAATTATGTGCAAGTTGAACATTCAACCACTTGGACTAATGATTTCATGTCTTCAAGTGTTGTTGCAAAGTATTTGTCCAAAGGGAAATCCATTGCCTTTCCATAGAAAGATTATTAAATATACCATTGCTTTGGACATGATAATGTGTTATGGATGCATGTTTGCAAGATTTTATTTTGACTAAAAATTGTCATTTCATTCCCCAATTTGAGAATCCATTGTTAAGAGCACACACAATCACCCCTCAATCACAAGTTAGTAAGATCCTTAGCTTGTTGTAATCACATGCTAAAATGCAATTGTTTATTAATTTATGTAAATTAATTTTTCATTCAACATTATCAAAATACCTTAATGACAAATAAAATTACACTTGAAAAGAAACATGTTTAGATGGATTCAAAATAAACCTCAATTTTCAGGTCACCATGATCTTTGATTTGGCTTTTGACATCTACATTTGAAATAATGACAATTGGAAATGTTCATGTAAATGAGGCAACATGATAATTATGAATTGCAAATTCATTAGATGTTTGCTAGGGGTGAAGGGGCACTGATTGAAGTTAGATTATATATGTGCCCAAAAAGGTCAATGCTAACGAGTGTGGATACTTAAACCAAATTAGGTTATGGATGGCCCTTGTCCACATTGTCATAACACAAGAAGAAATCTTGTTTTTTTCCACTATTGTAATTCACTAGGTTTTTTGTGAAATACGACAAAATTGACTAATATGCAACTTGTATGGTTTTGGTAAAAAAAAATTAATTAATTAGGACATTTTTTGTGAAATGTTTTTTAGTTGTTTTCGAGATAGTCACATGTTGCATTAGATAACTTTTAATTTTAAAATTATGACATGGATATATGAGGTCCTAGGTTAATAAGGACGTGCAATAACATGCCATGTCATCATACAAATTTTTTTAATTTAATTTTTAGATCATGGAATCATGGATTGTATTTTTTGTCATGGCATGTTGTGACAAAAATTACATGTCATGAAAAAAAAAAAAAATTTTAATTTTTTTTGTCAAAAACAAATCTTGACACCATTTGCCATGATGTACACATGTTTATAGACTACTTTTATACAATATATGTTTATGCAAGCATCCATCAAGGATTGAACTCAAGACTTCATGGAAGCACACCAAGGTCTTAACCACCAAACTTTAAGACTTTAATAACAAAGAAAAGAAAGTTTAACTTTATTCTATTTGGCATGAAATTGTTTAGGAAGTTCAAACTTTAACATACGTTTTCTTTTTCAAAATTTATTCAAATGCTACAAAGGAAATATGATATTGAAGCTTATTCAATAATGTATTCAAAAAAATTATTATAATTTACAAAAGTTAAATTGAAAAGGTTAAAAAATAACTTGAAATTATATGTCTAAAATAAAATTGTAAATCTATTTTTGTTTAAATTGATATAGAATCTTTGTGAATTCAATGTCACTTCCAAAATGCATCCATTATGTATTTTACAATTTTATTTTCATTACATAAAATATGTCCATTTTTTTTTGTAGAATTGTAAGTTTTATTTTGTTCAATATGATTATGTACTATTTATTTATTTATTTTGGTGATGTTAAAATGGTAATCATCCATAAAAAAATTTACCACATTTGGTTATAGGCAAGTAATGCAATTGGAAACTTGTTTAAATATTTCATAAAATTGGTTACTTATTATGTTTTATTGTAATTGTTTTGACAATATATATTTTAAATTTGACAAAAAAACATCCTTTCAAATAAATCCTTTCATGATGTTGTTGCCCCCTTAAATTGGCAGAAATTGGCCATAAAAATAAACATTAATTAAATGATCAATATAACCATTTCATTATTAAGACCATATTTGTTTAGCAAGATGAATCATACACTAATACAAATGACTAATTACACAATTCTGGAAAAAAATTGCAACATATATTTTAATGATTTAAAATAAATCAATTTGGTGCAATGTTGAGTTTAAATAGTTCGATTAAACCCCCCCGCCCCCCACCCTTCCCAACCCAACCAACATGTTTTTTTGGTTTCAAATTCAAGGAAAAATGTAAACAACAAAAACATTGCTAAAAAAATTGAGATAAAAAAATTCAAAGGAAAAAAGGTTATTTTTAATGAGTAAAAGTACAAAGGTAATTCTAATCATTCCAACATTAAACAAATAAAAAATTACAACATCAAATTTATTTCAAAATTTTCAAGTTCAATCTTTGGGATCATTGTAAATTTATCCAAGTTTTTTGAAATTTTAAAATAAATATTAATGATGTAATTGAGTGTTTTTATTGTGTGATGAATTTCCACCATTTTGAAAACATAAGAAAGGTCATTAACATCAACAAAAAAAATTTAATTATTTTTTGAAAAATTAACATTTTAATATTTTTTAAATGATATAATTCTACAATGGGTTCTAAGACTTGTAACCAAAATATTAAATTAATTAAAATGTTTTTTACTTCCATATATGGCTTATAGCCAAAACATGGCAAAATTATTTTTTGGATGATCTTGAAGAAGATTACATAATTTTAAAAGTAATTAAAAAAAAAATCATTGATGTCATTACTATTATCACCATTATAATCCATTCTCTCTTTTTTAAATGAAAATTTTAAATTCATCTCTAAAATATTTAAACATAAAGCTATAATAAAACTAGCTTAAATTTTTTGATAAACCATGTTTAAAATTTTTAAAATAAGTATAATATATTGATATTATTTCATAATGATAATTTTAAATTTAAAAAATAGTCATTGCTTTTAACATGGATTTTTTTCATACACCAATTTTTGAAGGTATCAACTTTGTCCCCTTTTAATTAGTTTTTTAGAGGAAATTTAATGTAGCATAAGTGGCGATCATCCATAGGAAGATTTAGAAAATGGAAATTATCTCTAGGTCCAAGCATGGTAAATTAGATCTCAAATGTTCTTTACAACATAAATTAAAAGTAATCATCAAGTATGCTTTGATATATTGAACTTAAAACTATTATTTGATTCAAGGATTAATATGAGCATTTTTTTCAACTTTGTTAAAACTTTAGATAAAGATTACATGTTTAGAATAGGTTTAAGTAGATTCATGGGAATTCAAGCACAACTCATAATTCATTTAAAAACTTTTGAATAGGTTGGAAGTAGATGAAATATCACATTTTTTAATTTTTTGAATTAGTGGGGCCTTAAAATGTACTTGTGGCTTTTCATCTTTTCACATTCTAATAAAAATATATCTAGCTTGTAAGGTAAAAATAGGTTTGAAAAAAAAATTTACCAATCAATTTCAAACCTACTTGTTACTTACTTTTATTATATATATTTTTTCAGATTTTATATTCACTTACCATAAACCCAATGGAGGCATAGATGTTTTCAAAATGAAAGATGAAAAACTTTCCAATTTATTTTTTTGTGTTTTTGAAAATTATCATTTTTTAAATGGGATTTTAGGCATACGTACTTTTTGGTCTAATTTACCATGCTTGGACCCCCCCCTATGAGGATTTTGTTAAATATAACCATAAACAAAATATGAAATGAAAATCTTTAATCAACCTTTTATATTCATGGCTCGACATTGAAAATCAAATATAAAATATTGACAATTGTTTTTGTTTTTCCCCACTTTTAGCAATTGAAACCTTCCCAAATCAATTTTCATTTTTTCCCTCAACTTTTTTGCCTATAAAATAAAGGTTATTCTTGATTGCCTTAAAATTATCATATATTTGCAAGGTGTAGTTTTATGTCAAAGGAACCCAAACTATTTAGAAAATTCAAATTTTTGTAACCAAAGGAATGGACATCTCTTCACCCGAGACCCCACAAGCACCAAAAGACTTTAGGCTTATTTCCACAAATTTGGATGAATTGTGTATCTTGGATGACTTGAATAAAATTGGGTATGGGTAATCTAACATGACTTGAGTTTGACCTACAACCACATGGCAAGGTGTCACGAATTACAAGCCATTGTTTTATGTTTGTTTAAGGTTTTGTACATAAATACCATTAGGTGAACCATAGATTTTTCCAAAGCTTTATGGTCTAATGCCATATTTCATGTCCATATTTCAAAACTTTCATTAAACAAATCTCCAAAAATGAAATGCTTCATTTAAAATAGGTATTCAATCATTTAAACAATTGGAGGAATTCATGGTCACTAGTCATATGGTTGTGGTTGAAATCACCTTTAGGACATGGTAAATGTTACCCATTATTAAATCATGCACCCAATAACCCAAGAATTTGATATTGATGTCTACTAAGTAATTTACTAGTGGTTGGGTTCAACCGACCTTGAACCCATTTAAAATATTGTTGTATATCATAATAATATATGTCCAAAACCATTTGGGAAAAAAGTTCAATTCTCTACCACATACTTATGTGTCAAATAAAAAGTGTAACACATTATTAAAGAAGAGCTAATCTTCATAACCAAACCAATTTTGGAAAGATTAACAAAGGTCAATTTTTGAAAGGATTCCAATTACGTATGTACATTTATATACATAAATCCATAACACCTAGTTTATACGAATGATTATAAAGATGATTTTTTTCATTGAATAAACATCTAATTTCTCATCTATACAAACACATAAGTTGTCAAGTTGAATGACAACATATATTATAAAAAATTGTGAAACTTTGAATTTATGTACCTATTGGAATACCTTTCCACATTTACAAAAAGGATAAATTAATTAAATGGACAAATGTTACATTAAATATACATGTTGAATTTAATCATATAATGAATATACAAATCACATCCTTTTGAAAGTGGATCCAAATCTTTTCGATAAGGTGTTGAAAGATTCTTGGATTAATATGGCAATATATTGCGATGCCTTCTTTTTGTTTTGGGCTTCCAAAAGCTGCAAAATGTTTTGCATTTCCGGTCTTTCATTTGGGTCTTCCTATAAAAAACAAACGTCATAAAAGTTAGATGTTTATTATATAATTATTATACATTACAATCAAACCATGGCAAAATGTTCCAATAAATCAGACCATATGCTCATGTCTCAATTTTAATGACATAATTTGAACATATATCCTTTGAATGTACCATTTGCATGTGCAAACCTTTTTAAGAAGTTTTACATTCATGAAACAATCCAATTTAACTTATTTCATTAGTAGAAAAAGTGTGGTTTGCGACTAAATTTTAGTCACAAACAATGTTTGCAACTAAAAATCAGCCTAGTAGCAAACGACCAATTACAAATGATGTCAATTGCAAACAACGAATGAATTTTTTTTTTTCATAAAATAGACGTATGGTGATTTTAAACATGTATCCAAGGATGAATTCTTGCAACTACACTTACAAGTGTAATGTACACCAATATGTTCACACATGATAACTTTAAAATGTAACATGTGGCATTATTTGAATTTTTTTTATTATCCAATTAAACAATTATATTTTGCTGAGTGGTGGTCTAAGATTACACCACATGGCAACTTAAGATTATAATCATTTAGGGTTAATTTAAGGTTGGACCACTTATGATAGGCCACTTGGCACCTAAGTTAGGCCTAGGTTAGGCCACCTAACCTAATTAAGTGCCTAATGTACCTAACCCAATTTCAAACTAGGCCATTTACAATAGGCCATGTGGCGCCTAGGCTAAACCTAGGCCACTTAACCATGGTCTAGCTTAGGTAGGTAAGTACTTAGGTCTAGTTTTAAATTTTTACAACACCATCTAGTTTTATCTTAAGTTTAGTTTATTGGGTGGAGCCTATGTGATTAGCTCCTCCCATATGGCAATTAAAAAAATTGAATGTGTTTACTACACCAAACCAAACTACTTATATAGTTTGTAAATTTGAAACAAAATACAAACAATATGGGATAAAATTTTGATTGTAGTTTTAGTCGCATAATTGTAGCCTAGTTGTAACTATTCCTTAACACATACTATTACATAACCTACCTGTTAGGTAGCATATGTTTTTACTAGGTACCCATTTAGATAACATTTATTTTATTTACAAAGACATCATGAAAAATCAAGCTATTAGAAAAATGAAATAGGTCGTAGTTTCAACTTAGTTGAAAAAAAGACCAAAATCCATCCAAATTTGAAAATTAATCGCAAAGGCAACCATTCATAGTTGTACGCAACATTTACTCGCACAATAATGGTTGCAAACAACAAGATTTTTACTAATGCTTTATATTGCTTCAAATGTTACATTGAATCCATGATTTTAAGTTTTTGAAATTTGCTTGACCACAAATTGATTGATAAAATAAAAGATTCGGCACAAAAATTACCTTGATGCATTGAAGGGAAATTTGCAAAAGTAATTTTGCTTAAGTCAAATCAAATTGAACAATTGAATTATTGATTGCAACATCAAAAATTTGTTGAAATCCATCTTCTTCCTCATGAATCTCTTGTACCCATTGGATAAAATTGCGAATGCGAATTTCATTTCCATCTAAAGTCAATGGTGATCCATTCATAAGTCGAATCAACAATACTCCAAAGCTGTACACATCACTTTTTGTCGATGCTTTATTTGAATGAATTTCCGGTGCCATATATCCGCTTGTTCCTGGCCTAGAAGTTGATGCTAATGCAATCTGAATTAAAATTTTCAAAAAAGTTAATAATTTCAATGGGCGTTGCATGCATTGAAATATAAATGTTGAAGTTCATAAAACCCACACCCAAGATGGTCTAATACCAATAAGAAACTTGATTTTTTTCTAATCACAAAAGTTGCAATCCTTGTGTCATTACTTGTGCACACATAAAAAGAAATTATGTAATATAAAATGTGTAATTTCATGAATTATTATATTAAGTGTTTTTCAAAATATTAATTTTAAATTGTGATTGTTTATCATATTTATTCCATGACCTATAATAATGAAAATATAAAATTAATAAATTGTGGCCCACAAGAATGTTCAAATTTGTAAGGTTCAAAATTGGATTAAGATATAATGCCCATGCATTTAATCAACAAAAAAACAATGGTGGGGCACATACCACATTTTCATCCCTGCCATTTAAAAATTTTGCGGACCCAAAATCAACCAATTTTGGGGTGTACTCATTATCCAAAAGGATATTTTGTGGTTTGATGTCAAGATGGAGAATGGTTGGATCACATTTATGATGCAGGTGTGTTAATCCTTGAGCAACCCCCATAATGATGCATATTCGTTTATCCCAATCCAAAAGTTTATCTTCATTAAGCCATTTGTCAAGAGATGAATTTGAAATGTATTCATACACCACCATGTGTTTTAAACCTTCGATACAATAGCCCAAAAGACGAACCAAATTGATATGTCGAACATTTCCCAAGGTGTTCACTTCTGATATGAAAGATTTTTTTGCGCCTTCATTATGATCACCACTCCATTCCAAAACTTTTATCGCAATCTTGGTGTTTTCCCAACAACCTTGATACACCTTACCAGAAGCTCCTTCCCCCAATATTGTTCCAAGATTCAATTCATTGTATGTAAAAAATCGAATATTTGAATTTAATGGCAATAATCCTATTGTGGGCTGATATTCATCCAACATCCATTTCAACCATTTTTGAGTTTGTAATATAAAATCATCATTTGGTTGGAGAAAATGAAATTTATCAATGGTTTCTGATGCGGCTTGATATTTGTTTAAACTCCAATTCATGTGGACATAAACTGTTAAAATGAATGCATCGTTTGGTTGAAAAACATTAGCCTTTTCAATGTCTTCCAATGCTCCTTGATAGTCCTCGAGCCTCCTTTTGACATCTCCACGAAAACCCAAAGTGAATGCATGGTTTGGTTCAAGAATATTAGCTTTGTCAAGGTCGTCTAAGGCTCCTTGATAGTCATCCAACATCATTTTGACAGCTCCACGATCCTCAAAGTGAATGCATTGTTTCGTTTAAGAACATCAGCTTTGTCAAGGTCTTCCAAGGCTCCTTGATAGTCATCTAACGTCCTTTTGACATCTCCACGAATAGTCAAAGTGAATGCAATCGTTTGGTTCAAGATCATCAGCTTTGTCAAGGTCCTGCAAGGCTCCTTCATAATTTTGCAACATCCTTTTGACAACTCCACGAATATTCAAAGTGAATGCATCGTTTGGTTCAAGATTAATAGCCTTGTCAAGGTCGTCTAAGGCTCCTTGATAATCATGCAACATCTTTTTGACATCTCCATGAATAGTCAAAGTGAATGCATCGTTTGATTCAATAACATCAACTTTGTCAAGGTCTTGAAAGGCTCCTTGATAGTATTGTAACATCCTTTTGACAGCTCCACAAATAGTCAAAGTGAATGCATCGTTTGGTTCAAGAACATCAATTTTGTCAACATCCTCCAAGGCTCCTTGATAGTGCTGCAACATCCTTTTGATAGCTCCACGAATATTCAAAGTGAATGCATCGTTTGGGTCAAGAACATTAACTTTGTCAAAGTCTTGCAAGGCTCCTTGATAGTGTCGCAACATCCTTTTGACGTCTTCACGAATAGTCAAAGTGAATGCATCATTTGGTTGAAAAACATCAGCTTTGTCAAGGTCGTCCGAGGCACCTTGATAGAATTGTGACATCATTTTGACAGCTCCACGACTCTTCAAAGTGAATGCATCATTTGGTTCAAGAACATCAACTTTGTTAAGGTCCTCTGAGGCTCCTTGATAATGTTGCAACATCCTTTTGACATCTCCATGAATATTCAAAATGAATACATCGTTTGGTTCAAGAACATCAGCTTTGTCAAGGTCCTCCAAAGCTCTTTGATAATCATCCAACATCATTTTGACATTTCCACAACTCCTCAAAGTGAATGCATCGTCTGGTTTAAGAACATCAACTTTGTCAAGGTCCTCCAAGGCTCCTTGGTAATCATGTGACAACCATTTTACATTTCCACAAGTCTTCAAAACAATTGCATTGTTTTGTTCAAGAACATTAACCTTCTCAAGTTCTTCCAAAGCTCCTTGATAATCATTTGACATCCTTTCAACTTCTCCATGAATCTACAAAATGAATGCATAGTTTGTTTCAAGAATATGAACCTTGTCAAGGTCCCAAAAAGCTCCTTCATTATTATTCAACACATGTTTAACATATTAATAAAAATCCTTAAAATATGTGCAATATTGAGTTTAGTAACATCATGTTTGTCAAAGTCTTCAAAAGTTTTTTCAACCCCCTTGATGACCTTTTTTTTTAGGTGCACAAGTTTTTAGACAATGTGCACTTTTGGTCCATTGAACATAAACATTGTCAAGGTCTTCCAAGTATATTTGATAATCTTTCAACACCTTTTTTCACATTTTCCACATGTGATATTTACATGATTCCATTATTTGATTCATGAACACTAACCTTGTGAAGGTGTTCCATGGCTTTTTCATTAGCATTTCATTTGTCAAGAAAATGAAATAATGGAACACACACACACACACACACACACATATATAACATGAAACACAATAATTGTGATGGATTGTTTAAGGGGTATATTCCACCAAACCTATGTCACCTTACTTTCAAATAAATTTGAAATGTAATCATTACTTACACAGTGATTAACATACATAACTCCTATCATTGATGATTATTCCACTTAGTTTAAATCATGTGATTCGATAATAAACATTTCATTACATTATGCAATTTGTTCAATTCAGTAAATGTAGATAAAAGATATGCATCCAAATCAATATATATTTTTCCATTTCTTGATGGAGCTAAGGTGCAAGCATCCCTAGGTTAAATTTGATTTAACTAACAACATTATTTCAAGGAACTCTAAAAATTTGGAACCAATAGGCGTAGGTGTAACAACATTTTCACCCTAAAAATATTTAAGAATCACTTTAAGGCAAAAAAAAATTCAAAAAAAGGAATTTGCAAGAGTCTCCAAAAGAAGAGTTGAAGAGATTCTTTTTGGTACTCTCTTGCCATCACATAACATATTGCATCTACCCATTCTTCCACAGATGGTATGTGGTTTTGCCTTCTCAACTCGTGCATGCATGGTAAGAGCACTAAAAAGAAGACGAAGATGAAGAAGAAGCCGAATGAATCCTAGACATGATGTGAGACAACAACGCATCGCATCGGAAGAGCGTTCTACAAGCAAACTCGACTCCAGAGTCCATATAGGTACTACAGACCTGATACTATATTTCTTTTGAGTCATCAGGGAAGGTTGTGACGGTGAGGAGGAGGATGAGGAGGAGCACTTGTGCGCAATTCCAAGACAACAACAGCTCCCTCCGCTCTCGACGGGTGAGTTTTTGTCCTTCT
>Ga0116231_10006083_pt1 | contig 23344 bp, 18 predicted proteins | sample S1TSphgellanicum_2_FD_89695 | JGI IMG/M metagenome (GOLD analysis project Ga0116231, IMG submission 89695) | Host-associated microbial communities from peat moss isolated from Minnesota, USA - S1T2_Fd - Sphagnum magellanicum MG | ecosystem: Host-associated > Plants > Peat moss > Unclassified...
ACAGAAAAGAAGAGTCGGGATAGAGAACTAAAGAGGAAGGGGGGGGAGGGGGAGGGGAGGGGGGGGGGGGGGGGGGGGGGGAAGGGGGGGGGGGGGGGGGGGGGGGGGGGGCTATTTCAACATGAAAAATAGAACAAAACAACCAAACAACGTTCCTTAATTGATTAGATTATGGATAGATTTCATCATTTTATGCATGGGTTCATAGGTGGGCTGAGCACCATTGGAGCTTTATTTTTTCAATAGGTTACCCTTCCCATATAATTATTTTCATTATAGGGTGCTTTTAAGGTTTCTAAACTTCACTTGTGAACTTAATTTAGTTGCATGTTTCTTGGTACATAGACACATGAAGTGTAATATTGACATCAATTTGGATTTGTAGGCACCTCTTTCCTTTTATTATTTTGCTTGTGATGTTGTTGCTAGATTTTGTTCGATGTCTAAGGTTTTGTAAGCTCCATGACCAATTAAGGGTTTTTCCTTTTCAATTTTGTGAAGTTCGTGGATGTAAGAATTAAACAAAATAGGTGAAAACAAAAAAAAAGAAGAAAAAAGAGAGAAAAGTTCACTTTTATATTAATTTAGTATTCATTTAATCTAGTTATAATCAAGATTAAAAAAATAGGATTAGGTAGCTAGAGGTAAATAATAAGATTAGGTATTTAGAGGCAAAAAGGGAAATAATATTTTAAAACCCTATTGCTTTACGATGTGATGTATAATTGACATTTTGTTTTCCATTTGATAAGTTGGCATAGGACTTTTATGATGTGGCAACTTGACATTTGTTCTTTTTGTTACCCCAATGGTGTTTTGTTTTGTCCCTTTGTGCAAGGCGATAGGGCATAAGGAAATGCAAATATGATTTAAGCATTTTCTAGTAGGTGATTTGGAAAACCTACAAGAAAAACTATTTTATGAAGAACTTTTTTTATGAGTTTAAGTTTTGGCAACAAGTTTATATTTAGTGCTTCTTCCTTAACATGATCCTCTAGCTCATAAATGCCTTTTCCATAGTTTAGTTATCGAACATGCATGGGAATACTTTCATGCAATTCATGTTCTAACACCATTTTTCTTACACCCACATTTTCGACACCACCTTAACTTTCACCACTTTACATTTTAAATTATATGGTTTTAAAAAAAAATTATTTTAAAAGATTACATTTTGGTTCATAATTTAGTTTATAATCTACATTTTATAGTTAGTTGTTTCCTTTTATTTGATTTCCATCCATTGCAAATGACATTCATATCCTAGGTCTTCCCTTAATTGTATCATCTACTTATGAGCACTTCCAAACCAAATTTCGCATGATAAGTCTTTCTATTCAACCTTTAAAATGTGTAATATGGCCTATCGCCTAACTTCAACACCCCATTTAAATTTAATAGCTTATCATAAGGAATTTAAATTTTGGGGTTTCCATTGGGCACTTCTTCATTCACATCATCATTCATTAAGGATTCCCTACTATAGGATGTTTGGCATGTGCACCTTTTCTTTAAAATGGGTGATGTTCAAGTAGCCTTGGGAATTTGAACACATTATTTCATGCAACGGCCATCATATTTTTTACGATGCACACCTCCTTTTTCCACCTTCATAAAATCCTTTATTTCCTTTGATTCCTCCTTTTTTCAAGTGTTTGGGTGCTATTTGGGTCCAAAATTTTTTGATAGCCTAAAAGGACCTGTAGCCTGTAAACAAACTTCTTTCTTAATAACTTTTGGTGGTGTGAGGTTCTTATTGACAACCACCATTACCCCAACAACTTATTTAAGGAGTTGGGCCTTTGTAGTTTCAATCATAGTTGTTCAGTTTATGGTCAATTGACATCCTTTTCTTTTTGAAGCCTTAGCATGAATGGACAACAAACACCTTTTTTTTATAGCAATACCTCAAGGTGACATGCAATCTTCTATTGCCCCCAATTTGTGCATGTTTTCTTCCTTTTAAACAACTCATCAGGTAACAAATGGTTCAATTTCAAAGTTCCATCTTGGAGCATCTACACTATCATACCCTTTCCAACATGATTTTCGATAGGATATCTAAGGCTCATTGTGCTTGAATTTTATCATGTTTTGGCCTTAGGATGTGTGCTTGGATTTAACTCAATTAGTTTTTTTAACCTTTTAATTATTTTCCCTAATTTTCTTCACATTGTTTCGAACATGATTTGGATTACCACATCCTTCAATTGCAGTATCCCTCCATGCATGCACACACATCCCATTGATCTTATGGGTATCCATTTTTTACATTGCACTCATGGGAACCCATGATGTAGTTCATGACACATTTGTTGCCATTGTGCAAGATGTTGGCTTCCACATGGGATGAAAATAATTAAATGCGCTTCCTTCAACCATGTTCAACTCCTCTTGTTGATGAATTGATAGGAAGATGCATGGTATGGTTGTTCACTTTTGTGACGAAACAATGTTTTTTATTTGGGTACCCTTTATCAAATGCATATGGTGATTAATATATCCTTGTATTTATTAATTGGGACTTGGATCTAGATTAACTTCATTATGAAGCAAATTGTATGGTTATTTATTGATTAAAAAATTCATTTGTTAGTAATAATGAACTTTTGAAATAAAAAAATATGGATAGGTCATCTAATTGGAACATCACAAAATGGAAAATTTTATATTGATTCAAATTCCAAATTTGTTATTGGGACTCAATATATAATGTAATACAAGATGATAAACTCATATGAGATTTTTTTGAAAATATTAATCGTTTAATAATTAGGGATTTTTGAATGGTTAAATTTTGATCATATTTTCATAAGTCCATATGAGTTGCAATTTCTATTTGTTTTTCAATTTCTTTGTCCCAAAAGCACATGTTTTTGAAAGGTTTACATGGGGCATTATTCATATGGATTTTGTGGGTTTTCCTTTTAGAACTTTCAAATTAAAAATTGACTTCAGTTACATTAAATACAAATTTCACATAGATTTGGGAAGGTTTATAAGTGATTGAACATGTATTATTCACATATTAGAATATTAACATTTAAAAAAATGATAACCATGTTCATTTGAATCATTTTAAAGAATCTTGTATGGACTTATAAGGAGTGTAATTTTTACTATTATTGAGCCATTATATTGTGCATTCATCCTAATATTGTGCTCACCAAAGATGGAATTCGCACCTTAGATGATGTTGTCATTACCAACCTAAAATGAACGGATATAATTCCCCAATCTTGCGCAATTCAAGGATTTATTATCTTTGATGTGATTCAAGCCAAGAAAATAACTATTGCAATTGACACCCCACCAATCAATTCCTCTCTTTAACAATTGAAATATTTGGACGTTTACATAAACAAGCTAATGTGTTTTACATGATTATGCCAATGTCATTTGGAGCTTGAAAGGGCCAAAGGGTGCTCTTCTTTTGTCTTGGTTGCTTTTATTTGTCAAAACAATTCAATCACATTACAAAGGATGAAAACATCTTCCATCTTAAATCGAGCAGTAGCAATAGGCCTAGCTACTTCCCAACTTTTAGCCCTTCAAAGCACACCCACATCACCACAACCAACCTATATAGATAGTCGATTGTTGACATGAAAAGATTTTGACATCTAGTTTGAGCTAACTTGATGTCTTGTAAATTCTGCCTTTTCCTGTTTCTTATTCTTTTGTATATTTCTGAATCTACTCTGGTGTGTTGATAAATAAAGTTTTGCAAGAAAAAATTAAAAAATAATAATGACCATTGGTTTGGTACCCTTAGCGGGCTTGGTCTCTGTGGATGAAGTATCCATTGTCAGTGAGGCCCTATTGTACACCGATGCATTTATGACTCTGAAATCCAAATGGCAGCTAGACATTCGTAAGTATGGATCTGCCGTTGATTTGGCAAGAGCATAACGTTTTGTGTTTGGTCTCTGGAACGTCGTAGAAGTCTGGAGTTTAGGAGGAGCTGCCAGTCCCTTACAACCGGGAGAAAAAAGGTTTTTCATCTCCAGCATTTCAGGGTTTGTAAAGGAATCCACTGCTAGCGATTCCACCAAGTTCATATTACCGTTCATATGCCACTTCGGTTTGCTGTGAAGAGGACGAATGAATCCCTCGTTTCTGGTCGGGAGATTTTCTGTACAACGGCAGAACATCACAGGGAGCAGAAAATTAGGTAGGATCGTGCAAGCAGGCTACCGTGATAAATGCAGGCGGACGAAGCCTGATCGCAGTACTGGGAAGTATTCAAAGCGGGTGCTGTGGTTCGAACTGGTGGTGATGAGCTGCTGTGCTCATCACGGGGAGGTGGTCTTCGTGGCTTAGCGCTGGGCTGCCGTCCTTATTTATAGCGCACTTGTTCTTAAGTCGTTTCTGCGGCTTTCTTTGTTGGAGTCAAAGACTAGGTTCGTCTTCCTGTGTATCAAGCACGCGTCTGTACGTAGTTAAGTCTCAAGCTTGCAGTCCTGAGTTTCTGTTTCAGTTTTCTTTTCCAACTAGCCTAGTCCTGCTGAGATATTTGTGCCTAAGTCCTCAGATGTTGCACTCTTGACCTGATGAGACGCAAAGAAGGACCAGGTCATGAGAGCTCTTGTTGCTTCCGAAAGTAGTAGCTCTGATATTCATAGCATCGACTGGTTCTAGCATCGCAAAGCGTTGTCAGTAAAATTTGTAGCACTGTAGTCGGGCTCCAGGTCGATTACGCAACATATTCGCACAGTCCGAGTTTATGTCCTGTCTCTGGTAGTTCGCTTTGTCGCGTAATTGGCACCTTGTGACGGTCTCTGAACATCTACTCCAGCAGTCTGGTCACATAGGGTTGCTGAAGTCCATTGGAAGAGTTGGACTTAGTCTGTAGCTTGCAGGTCAGTTCATCTGTCAAACAAGGAGTAGACGGTCGGCTATGCTCCACATCTGTAAGCCAACCTGGTTTACTTCCAGTTTTGCTCCAGGAAATGAGCGTGCAGAGAGTGGGAATGAGAAGAATACGAATGGCGACTTGAAGGGTAGCAGTTGCTCGTTACAACCATTACCGCTTCTGTTCACCGCTTTACTGCAATGTGAGGATGGCAGACAATTCTTCGCGATGCTGGCACACAAAACTGCTGACTGGCTAGTTGTCTTGAAGAGTACGCTTACTGTTGGACTGGCGAATGATCGTGCTCGAGGAGTATCTGTCATGCTTCTGCACCGGAGTAAATGCAGTTTGAAGTTGGTGAGGTCTGTTGCATGTGATGTTGGTTCAGCTCCATCAGAAGACTGGGCTAATATTCCTGGCACAGCCTTCAGATTGAGCCGCGCCAATATCACATCTTGCATTCTTCTCTGTAGGTTAGGGTCCCTTCGAGGCTGTTTGAGATGATTCTCAGCTTTCGTTTCCCTCGATCTCGTGGACATACTTTGTAGTTAGAGATCACTCTAAGGAACTACTTATCAGTGGTAAAAACCGACTATAATGCTGAGGTAGAGTTTCGGTTGACCATGGTTCCTACGTGTAGAAAGACTTGAATTGCGGGTAATTGACAAAGTAAGAGATTGCTCAACAGACACTGGCGGACTAGATTTCGTCCAGCCGTGAATGGGAAAGGAAGTTCAATAAGTTTCACGTTCTTAAAGAAACCTGGCTAACGAAAGTTTGAGTGCAGCTGAGAGGTATTGTGCAGGATGGAGGAACTCGAAGGAAAGTTGCTTTGCTGAGGTGCAAGTCAAACAGTAGCTAGAATGAAGCTGAAGGTAAGCAGGAGGTGTGAAGGCTTTCCAGGGCGGAATATTGAGATCGCAAACGAGATGGTTCGCGGAGTTCACTGACAGTAGCGAAACGGAGGGCGACGATGTGCGGCGTTGATGCCATACCAAGGTCAGACCATACAAGATCGGACCAGATGCTGTCGCAACTCGTGGCGAATTCAAATGAGGGCCCAAAGTTGAACTCGTTAGTAGTCCCTGCTTAATGTTGCTTCCAAGAACGTCTACGGACTTGCCGACGCTTTAGAGGTATTCATGGCACCGATATCATCTAATTGAATTTGACGAATGCTGGTTCAGGTCTCAAAGTTGTGCATAACGAGCTTTTTGCACCCAGAGGTGGCACCTATGCCTGTGCTGTCAAGCTGCGTGAGGTTATCATTGATATATTCATGTGTTGAGTGACTTGGCTGGTCTGAGAGGCGAGACGATGTCCTTAAACCAAAATGCATAAAGCTGTCTCTTTACCAGATATCCTGCATTTTCTTGCTATATGTACACAAGAATAGGTAGCAATGTATTTATACGTTGGAGCGAAGCCAGACTTTCGAATCAGGCTATTGTGAACAACAGTGCTAAGAAAATGCTGATTCTATGAAATGTTCGTGCTGGCAATTGTCGTAGAGGCTTGGACACTGCATAAATGTGATTACTTTAGTTGTATACGCAGTACAGATTCACGTGAACATCTCATCGGCTCTTCTATTGTATGTTGTCGAGGTCGTAAACCGGCGTAGTACGCTTCTAACAGGTTTCTGTTCAAACAAGGACTTTTGTAGCCAGTTATACTGATGATGCCTCTGGAGTCTGCGATGATCATGGGTTTGTGTTGTATGTCCGAAAGCAACCGGGATTCGTTTGTATGGATGTGGGGCATCTCAAAGCTAATACAGCGCCACGTGACATTGCCCGAGAATTTAGCTAGCGAGAAATCTCGCGTACCGGCCAATTCCAGGGCCTAAAACTTTCTCTCCCACCAGGTAGCTCGAGCTGTGCTGTTGCGAATATGAAACGTAGTTGGGCATAGATATTTTTCTTCGATCGTAAGAACCGGAACTTTTGCAAAATGTCCGTTCTTCTTACTCAGCATGACGAGATCGACCCAGCAAGTGTTAAGCAGCGGATAAGAAAAATGATTTTTTTCGGAAGTTCTGGATAAAATGCTGCGCTTTGTTTATAAAGTATATTGATTTCTTTGCGTGACCGTTGTGATCAGTAACATTCTCACCTGAGAATGACGCATTTATGTGCAGCATGATTGTGGATGTCACGGAAATGCTGGAGAATTATTGAGCCTGATTTGTCTCATTACATGTTGCTATCTCCCTTTTTGAGTTTGCAGTGGACTTGAAAGAGGCTATGCAGGCTAAGATAATAAAAAAACTACCGCTTCTGCTTCAGGACTCAAGATCTAACGTGCTAGTATTACAGCCGTGCTCTTCTGAATCTGCTATAAAATGCATCGTCGGATGGACGTGTGATATATCTTGAATCTTTATGTTTGAACTTTGGATGTATGGTTTCGTGGAATTCTTTGTTCATATTGATACTCGATTTTAATCGTGAGGACTGAAAACACAATATGTAATGGATCGCTAGTCTTTCCTTCTGAAAGTGATTGGGGTTATTATGTGTTTGTTGTCTATGGCACGGTTTCCAGGTGCAAATGAGCGGTATCTTTATACGCAGGACCTTAGTGATTACTTTTCTGTTTTTCGTGAATTGCTGCAAGTGAGAGACACTTTGTCCTCTCCAGCATATTCCCCCATGTTCTCTGATTTGGGGCTGGGGCAGAAGTGTTTGGCACGCTCTATTCGAAATTCCGTCGAAGCGAGGGATTCGATATAGTAGACGGATTTCTCATCGAGAGATTTAGGGATTGAATTTTCTATTTTCATGTAGAATTAAGCTGACTGGCTGGACTCAAGGCTTGTAGATAATGATGTAGATGACATTAACAGTAGTGATTTAGTGTTTGAACACTGACGTTTGTAACACAAGAAAATTATACAAACTTTACCTACAAATGTTCTGTTCGACGGACATACCTCTAATAATGCCTGATGAACTGACTGAAGTAGACGCTGCCGAAGTGCTGCCAAAGCTGTACTGGCCAGAGGGACAGGTACGGCCCCTACAACAGCTGTTATAGCAGCCACAGCTGTAGCTGCTGTGCAAGATGGAACCAGCCCCATCCATCCCTAAGCTTCATATGTGTGGACGTGATGTGAATCTCCATAAACGTCGGGAAACAAAGCGACTAGCACAGGTCCGCCAGCGTCGGTTGAAACAAGCAGCAGAACTGAGAATGGCAAATCCCGAGGCAGCAAATGGGAAGAAGGAGCAAGAGAGTCGTTAATCCAACGATAGTGGGAGAACAATGACATTGGGATCATTCCTGATGAGAATCAGGTTCCTTATTTTGAAGATGGATTTCAAGGTTTTTGTTTCGACGCTCTAGTACTGGATTCTCTGTATGCATGCAATCAGTTTATTCGCTCCCTTTTGACAAATGCAAAAAACGCCAAGTTTTCTATGTTGATATCACCCCCATTCCATGAAAAATATCGCTTGATAGTAATTGCCCCAAAGAAAATATCATTGTCCATACTTCATTAACAATGATGTACCCACCTTGATATTTGTTCCACTAGTTTTGTAGTGGGTGAAAATTGACACCCTAAGAGGGTAAAAGAAGATTAGGGTGGACCATTTAAGCCAGTGTTCATAATGAAAGTTCATTTCCTTTGTAATGTATTTTCAGAGTAAGTTAAAACTTTATGATGTGCGTTTTTATAGAAACAAAGGATCTGAATGTGGGTGTAAGCATGAATGAGTAAAGCCAATTTGTGGGTTTTCTTTGTTTGAGTGAAAGTAACCACGTAAAGTGAAATTTAACATAAAAGTATTAAAAGAAATTTTTGGTTTATAATTAATTTTTAAATTAAAAAAAAGAAAATTGCAATTGGAAAATTATATTTTTAATTACAAAAATTGATTGTAAATGATAATTTTTTTAAAAGAATTTTTAATTTAACGATCAATATGAAGATGCTTTTAAACTTTAGTATAATAATATTATTTTTTAAACATGTATTTAAATAGATTTCTGAAAATATAATTAAATTCACCTAGGTGTTCAAAATTGATTCAAGTAGATGAAAATAAGATTTTAATTAAATTTTTGGTAAGTTCAAGTGGATGGCACATTAAATGTATTAATTATTTTAAACTTTTGCATAGTAAAGATCATATTTTGTCAACTATTTATATGTTCTATCACATTTTACATAGCTAATTTAGAAGCTATTTATTTTTATTTTTTTCACTAAAGTTTTTGAAACTTGGTATACAACTTATTATAAACTTAATGAAATGCATGATGGTTTCATAATGATATTTTAAAGTGTTTTGAATTTACTTTCTTGCATTTATATCAAAAAAAAAATTGTAATGTTGGATTAAAACACACTAAGGTTATTAGAATCGGCATGACAAGCCCATTTTGTGTTTGGCATCACATTGGTGTTCGTTTTAATGCATTGGTTTCATAATTTGTCAAGATATTTTGCAAGAAAATTTTCATTTTCATTGGGGCTAGCCTTTGAGTGCATGGTAGGCAAAAATAGATTCAATGGTCATAATAAAAACAATTGAAAGTTTTGATCACCATTATTATGGCAATTGAAAAATTTCACTTGTTGAACTTATAGTGACTAAAAGTAGCTAGAAAACATCCTTGGGTGGACCACTAGAAATCACCTCAAGGAATGGTTAAAGAACCAAAAACACACAAATCGTTTTCTTGGGCCTTTCATTTTAAACGTTTTCACAACTATAATTTTTTTTTTTCATGTTTATCAATTGCATGCATTAGTATATGGCTTGAAGTTTATTTTGGAATAGAAATTTAATTTTTTTTTTTTTCCCTAATTAAAATGGCCCCTTTAAGAATTAATAGTTTTAACTTTGAAATATCATAACTAAATTATATTTACTCAATTAATTACCTAATAGAAATCTAAAAATAGAATGACTTCCAAATTACTTTAGGAAAAAAGTTCTCAAGAAAATTCTCAATTCATGTTTCAAATTTGTGTTCTTGACCAAAAAGTTCAAAAAAGGTGGCCATGCATTACATTCCTGAAACGTTTTCTAAATTTAATGATTAGGAATATAAAAACACACAATATTCTTGATATTATAGGAATTTCAAAATCTATGGAACCTAATAATTTACTCATTAAAAAAAAATTATTTATATGTTTCCTATGATTTTTCAAAGTTCAATGGGTTTAGGAAAATCAAGGTGTGATGTTCTTAATGGTCCACCCACCCAAGGATGTTTTTGCCCAATATTTAGTTGCCATTTTTGGGTGACCAAATATTTTCAGTCGCCATTTATGTGATGACTGAATCATTTCAATCATTAAATTGTGTTGGGTAATGAAAATTAAAACATGCATTCTAAATTCATTTTTTGTTTTGAGGTGTGCAGACTTTGTGCTGTTTAACAAGTAATGATTTCCATATACCTTGCAAGCAAAGGGTGAAACCTTTTATAGTTATTTGAAGTTTCAAATCAGGTCAAAACATAGTCAAAGGAGCCATAAAGGCCGTTAGATGTCAAATTCAATCATAAAAAAATAGAGATTTATTTCTTTTTTTCCATTTGAAACTATGGTAATCATGGCACATTATTCCTTTTTGAGACACATTAATGTCAAGAAAACCAAATTAAAAATCCATTTGATCCAATTTTAAGTTTTGGTTTAGTTAAGGACTTTTGAAAATGAAAATTTTTATCATTAAAAAAGGACATTTTTACAAAGGACTTTCAAAAGACTCATATAATAGATGTAAATTGATGGTAAAAAATATGGGATGATAGTAACCTATTAAACACACTAAAACAACATTCACAATTTTAAAAATGTGGAGTTTTAATATTTTGAAAATTCAAAGTATGTACACTTGAAAATTCAGAATTTCAAAACTTCAAGAGTGTTTTACCACATATAAATGGACTATAATGCACATGATGTATTGAATAAAGTTGTAATTTATATTACATTAGATTCAAATTCTCAAAATTAACATTTTTTGGTATGACTTCAAGTTATCATCATTTTTCAAGATGAAACATAAAATTTGCAAGGAATCTATACATTTTTATAAATTCATATTTTTAAAAAAATTATTAAGAAAAAATATTGAGTTATTAATGCAATTCTAATCATTTTTCATAACAAGTTGCAAAAAATCCATTTGAAAAATCATCCGTATGAAAAAATTATTTTGGGGAAAAAAAACATGCAAGATCAATGTAAAGTAACACTTTTGGCTCCTTTGAGTGCATTTTGACCCAATCATCATATTGCATTTGTAATTGGTCCTAAATTTCATTGTGTAGCCTTCAAGGTGGGGTTTGATTATATTATTATATACTAATATTTTAATCAAATATATTGTTGTGTTTTTTTTATGGAAGGTAGGTAGAATATGTGATGTCCATGGTATTTGATGACCTAGAACAAGCTAAGCAAGGTTTAATGTAAGTTTTGCAACATGGTGAAAACACATTACGATGACTCACTTTGGGATGTCACATTATATTACTTTTTGGGGATGTGCATGTTTGAGCATATCACATCTTAAATTTATAAAAGATTTTGACAATATTTTTATGGGTCGATGGGTAAATGCACAGTATGGTGTCTCACTTTTTAAAATAATCATATTCCACAAAAGTTCACATTTTAGTGTTAAATTTAGAATTTTATTTAGTACCATTGGTTAAATGGTAATAAAGTCCATGTATTAAAAGCAATAAAGTTCATATTAATAGGAGCCCAAGTAGAGATTCGAAATATATGAACCTTTCAAAAAAAAATTGAAAATGAATGAAAAGCAACAATGCTATGGACTTATGAAAATACAAATTAATTTAAAGCATTCAAAAGTTCATAAATAGAATTTGGCTATGATTTTTGAGGAAATTTTTCACATAAAAGTGTATTATTTCATTCTAACTCATATACTAAGTCATTATAAATAATTTTGAATAAAATTTAAAATGAACCTTTCAATTTTCTATCATTCCAATCAATCGACCAGTCCATAATTTTGAACTTCAAAAGTCCATTACTATTAGCATATGAACTTTTTATCAATAAACAACTACACAAATATCTTCATAATAAAGTTGTTAGTTTACATTCAATTACCAATTAATAGATTTAAAAATATACTACTCACCATATGCCTTTCAACAAGGGGTACCCAACAAAAAACACCATTGTGACACCAAGAGGGATGCTATTTCATGAGCTTGTGAGCAATGAGCATGAGCATGTGAACATGAGCAAGGAATTTGATCAAATCTTTTTTAAAATATTCTTCCAATGTGGACAATATATTTTAAAAATATTTTGTCACACCTAGGATAGAATATTTGGTGATGTGGAAAAATATTCTTTCATGTGTCACAGATGAATGATATTTATCGATGAAAATGGGGATTTAAAATGATAATGGACAAACTTTTTCATGAACATTCACAACAAGTTTTGTTTTGCAAAAAACTAAACAAAAAAACAAGATATAAAAAATTTATGTCAGTTTATTGTGAACAATCCATCACATGAAATGCTCATGTTATACTTGAATTAATATTTCATATTCCAACTTTGTAGCATCCAAACCATATAAAATTTGAAATTACATCAAATTCAAAGGCACATAAACTTGTTGATCCCCCAAAGGGTATGTGCCAATTCAAATAGTACCTATCCACCACAAAGAAGTATGCAACCATTAGGAATTGAAACAATATTAGGTACCCAAGGACACCTTACCACTTTAAACTCATTTTTATTTTCATTCGCTCTCTCAACCCCTTGGCAACTTGCACAATGAAATTGCATTCTTTTTCATTCTACTACTAATTTGGATGCAAAATACCCCAATTTGCATTATTCAACCGCATGCTTGCAATTGTAAAACCTTTTTACTCAAATGGCACAAAGAAAATTGTCACCAACTATCACACCAAACACCTTGGAATCTATGATTGAATAATCTCAAGCATATTAGAAAAAATTTGCGAAATGACAAAAAAATTGTTCAAATATCCAAGAGATAATACCATGCTAGACCCTCTCAAGCATTTGCTTGAGATTAGAACATGGGGAATAGAATGGAACGGAGTAATTGACAAATAGTGGAATGGGCGGCATGGTGATGGGCAAATGTGAAGATTGACAAAACGAGTCTTTTTATAATGAGACAAAATGTAAACATTTCCAAGGATGATATGGAGGACTATAATTTGGTAATGTTTACACATACAATGGACTTCTTCAAAGAATGTGTGAATTTTAAAAAGCCGATTCTAGAGCATTTTTTCACAAGCTTATTGAACAAATTGTTAATAGAAGACTTGCTAACACTTGAGAATTTGCTATCCATAGAATTCATGAATCCTTGATGATGATTATATGCAACTCCATGTGGGCAAGCCTAGATTCTATAAGAATTGAAAAACAAAGTTTTAAAACAACTAGTTAATCATTGAATGATAAAGCCAACCACAAAACCACAAGGTGTGTGCGACAACAAAAACAAATGACAAATCAGAAATTGAATGAAAAACCAAAATCCTATTCTTTACATTGAATCGTAGCTCAATAGACATGTGAAGATGAATATTTGTTCAAAGTATTAGATCACAAAAGGAAATATTTATTTATGCAAAATTAAAATAAAATTATGGCTAAACTTGAGCAATCTTGAACAAATCTATAATGACTATTGAAACAAGTAGTTAATAAAAACTTCAAATCAAAATAATATATAATAATCAAAATTATATACATGATGTGGTTGATGAGACAAAGGAAAAAGTATAGGAATAATAGTTGTTAGAGGGCATGAATTGGACATATGGCATGAATAGGAACACAAACAAAAAATGACATGAAACCACACAAGGCTAGAGTGTCAATGAACTAATCACAATTACATGTTACAAACAACACACATGACATGAGTAGGAAACATATTTGTTTTGCCAATTATAACATTTTAATGTAGTCAGTCCCATCCAAATGGTCCAAAAAAAGGTAGACAATTTCTAATAGGCCATTGAATACAATAATTTCATAACAACCCTATAAAATTTTGGACTTTGGGAAATGTTTATAATTTTGTAATAGTGCATGAGTAGAGTTTAGAATCTTTCGATGAACTTCCAAGTAGCAATCAAAGAAAATGAGTTTTGAGTATAATTGTTCATTTCCACATTGTCATGATATCCTTATCTAAGGCACTCTTGTCGAACACCAAGGGATTTGGATGATTGCCCTTCAATAGATAGAAGAAAGTTGAAAAGTATAGATGTAGATTTCCAAGCAAAGGTTGGGTATTAAGCATCTTATAACCACTTGCAGGATTATAAGATATATGGGACAATGATAAAAATGTTTTGCCCAAAGTTTTTGAATAGTTTATGACAACCTCCTAGAAATAATCCATGGCCAACACACTTAACTAATCAAAACTATAGAACATAGTTTCACAAGCAATGTGACTACCTACTCGAACTTCAAGCTGAGAGGAAAATAAATGAATCACTCTTGCTACAAAATTGGCCGAGGAATGTTTTTGACATTGAAGACGATGAATATAAAACACTAATACTTGCTTACAACAAAGAGTTGGATTCCCTAATATCAACCAGCTACATTACTAAAAGCCCAAAAGGAAAAGGAGAGCTCACCACCACACATAAAAGATGTAGTGACAAATTCAAAAGAGGAGATTAAAAATACTCTCCCACCATTCCAAGGATATGTTGCTACGGACTTGGAAGACATGACCTTGCACCTACACCACAGTCCATAGTGGGTTCCAATGAACTCAACAACTCACCAATGGAACCCAATTTAGTTCAATATATTCGAAGCAAAGTCTATAGATGCCTTTGAACTTGGCAAGAACTACAAACCCTAGAAGGAGAAGTCAACAAATCTCTATAGACATGGTTTTTCAAAGCTATGGTACATGAAGAAATATATTTTGTATATATATATTGAATTAATATGCATTTTTGAAGTAACAAAGAAATATGTTTAGTATGTTTAAAAAGAATATAATGGGAGAAAATAGTAGTATAAAATGCATAGGTTAATTCAAGTAGACGATACTATTGGTTAAAAATGAACGTTATATTTTGAAATATTTGGCAAAAGTGATATCTCAAATTTTGCATTTCATTTCCATTATAATGAAAAAAGATTTAAAATAATTGAGAATCATGTACAAGGAACAATAAGGCATTGCATACATGTGAATGACCTTCAATATGTTGCCACTCAAAATTAGAATGCATGAATAAAAGTCTAAACTATAGAAGTATATCACTCTTGGAAACAAATTCGACATGTAAATTACAACAGAAGAATTAGAAGCATTGAAAATCCATTGAGTAGTCAACAAAGTTCAATGAAGGAAGTAAAAAACAAAAATCATCGTTTTGGCATGAATCAAAAGTATCACAATGGATTATGGATTTTGTGCATTGAAGCTCAATTTTGGAAAAAAATAATTGTGTTCCAAGAATGGAGAAATTGGAATGAAAAATGCTAGATGATGGATCTTGCACAATCAAAGGAGGAAAGGAGAAGAGACTCAAGAATGAAGTAAATCAAATAAATATGGTACAAGGAATCAATAGGTCTTTGGATGGAGAAACAATTTGAAGTAAAATACTAATTACAACAATTACCAAAAGAGAAATAAAAGCATTGAAATTGAGCTCCTCACCCAACGATAAAATCACACAGATGATTCAAGGACTTAGTGATCCACCCCCAAGTTCAACAAACAAGATCTACCTCACTTGATGGGCTCATCATCAACTAGAGATCTAACAGAAGGATCATACAGGTGAAATTTGAAGAGAACCTTCTACACCTCCTAAACAAGAACTTTTTTAAGTTTGACACAAATCCAACGGTGGATTTGGGAGGAACAATTATTTGAAATAAAATTTCAGAGGCTTTGTCATGGAAATCCTTCCATGCTTAATTCTTGCACACATCTTTTTCATGAACAACACCTTTCCACACATAAGAACTAATCTTTTCCTCACACATTCATTCTCCTTCTTTCCCCTTCCCCCAACACAAGATACTCCTCTTTCCTTTGATAAGCCTCCATGACCTTTCCTTGAATTTGTTTCCCTTGCCCAATGGAAGCTTCGAAATCCTCCCCTCCAATCAATGGCCTTCTCATCCTTCAAGAACCAACGATAATTGAGAATGATTTGCCCTCCAATTGATTTTAGGATGAAAATTCTTGGGCCTAATGAGACACAAAAAATATTCCATCCTCCAATCAAATAGGATGACAATCCTCATGATTAATGGGATTGGAGGACTCATCCTTCCTCTTATCTTGGATATCTTGATGAGGTTCTTGAGCTTGATCATTATCCTTTCCATCCGTTAACCCTCACATCCTACTTCTTCATCTTAATTATTCCAAGTAACTAATTACTAAGACAATTTATCGGTAGTAACAAGTAAACATCCTTGAGTCCTTACTTGACTTAATCAATTCAATGGTTGAAGTAACATCCTTGCATACCATTTTATTTTTTTGATATCCCCTACTTATTTTTTCTTACATGCATTAATTAACTATGTAATACATAGTAAATTGGAATCACAAAAACCCCCACATACATCTAGATCCATTGTCGAAATTAGGGTTTGATGAATCCATTAGATCTAGGATGTTCGAGTTTTCATGAGGTTCCGTCGTCACTCCCACACCTTACACCTACCCTAATTTGTTAAATAAAAAAACTTCGACCCATTTTGAACGTAAGTACCACATTGTTTCTACTACCCTTTTGGTTTTTGTTGATGCAGGTGAAAATTTAGTCATGGCGAATGATGTCGCTACGCCTTCAAATCCTCCAATTTCACTAATAGAAAAAAAAAAGCTTGAAAAAGCACTGCTTGATGTGAGTATCTTTCAACGGTCACACGAAGAATAACCATCCAAAAGAGTGGTGCGCACTTGAGTCAATCGTTTGACATGGGATCGTCGATTGTCTCCTAACCCACATGCCTTAACAATCTGTTTAGAATTTGTTCCTGCTTGTGGAGCCGCACCAAAAAGGTTTGAAGAGTGTCAATGTGAAGATGACGATGTTTGTCTTCATTGTCAAACTTGAGTTCCAGGTGATGGCCAATATCGTTGGTTGTGAGGCCCAATCAACCCCCTTTCCATGGAGCATCGAGCTGAATACCTAGCTCGCACCATTTGTCGCATTTTAGAGTTTTTGCAATTGTGATCTATCCCCTTAAAGTTGTTTACTAAGTTGTAATTCACCAAAGGCCACTCAAATGGAAATGTTAATATTTAAATTTGATTTTGATTATATTTAAAAGTCTGATAGAAGTGAAGACTAAATAAAGATGTATTAGGACTGCATCCTAAAATTCTTTCAAGTATATCATTCGTGCTTGAAGATTATTCTACAAACTAACTTAATATTGTCATGGCGAAATGTTGTTGTTAATTATGGGCTTGTATTCCCAATATGTCAATAAATCACATCTAATTTTACATCCCCTTTCCCTTCTTTACAACATAAAAAGATAATGCACTTAAAAAGGTTTACTAGGTCCTAAAATTAACTAAGCCTTGCATCAATTTAAATAAAAGAGTCTTCTACGCTGAAATATCCAAAGGTTAATTCAACTCTTAATAATTATTACTTGGAAGGTTATCAAAATTCAAATCATTAATACTAAAGAAAACTATGGAACTAAAGCTTAACAATTTGTGGTATTATAATCCATGACTCACATTTATCATCATGAATTTCTAAGAAATTAATGGAAAGAAAGGAAGAAAGAGTTGAACTAGATGAAATTGATTTAGGATTTTTTGTTTACTTCATATACTTTCTAAGGTTTCACCATGTGGATATACCGAATTAATGGGAGCATATAAAGTGGAAAAGAGAAATGAAAAGATTCAAAAGATGACTATTTTGGGGGTTGAATCAGTTGTTACATATTCAAATTTGTTCACTTACTATGAATAAGAAATGGCGAAATCTGTTATTTTCTTTAATTATTATAACAATTTTTATCAAGGATGGTATGAAAATTGGTAGAATATGTTTGTAATTAAAAGAATGAATGAATGGTTCAAGGAAATTTTAACAATAGAAGAAGGTAAAGAGAGATTGCAACAACATAGTAACTATGGATGGTCTTTTGTGGACTATTTGCATACACCCATAAACACACCAGAACTTGATAAATGGAATTGTTTTGTTGACAAATTTAAGAGTATACCAAAAAACATACAAGAATTAATCCTAAAAAAATTACATGGAGGTACTAAAATTTGGTGTATACAACTTTGCACATTCATCATTCACACTACATAATTAACAAAATATAGAAGATGGTTGCCAATGTTGGTTTGTTTGTTAACATTAGCAAAAAATAATAAAAATTGGTGCAACACATTACAGAATAATATTTCAGGATAGGCATGAACATATTAAACTTAACATTAATACATTAGTAGAAAAATGGATACCTTGTGATATGTTTTGGACACCTAGAGTTCTAGGGTTTGAATATATGATCAAATTGAGAGGTAATGATGAATATCATCCCAAGAGAATGGAAAAAAATGAATTTTTGTTACCAAATCCTTATGAAAAATTGTGAGTGAATATCATAATTATAATAACTATATGGAAATGTTGTATTGAATCTATGATGGATAAAGAAAGAAAATGAGAAGAACATAATAGATTATGAGATTGGAGATAACAAACCATGAAGAAGTTTTAAAAATGGCTATTTCATCTTAGCTGATTGAGACACCAAGAATTGAAACACCAAAATTATGGGAAGGATTGAGTGGTTATTTTAACCCATCAATTAATTATCAAGTACTTGCACCATTACGGAATGAAGATGTGGTGATAACAGCACAAGCTACTGTGGTAAGAACTAAAAAAGTATTGCAAACCTCAAGTGAAGGAACTTGATAGATTATTCAATCTAGTTCATTGAATATAAAAGATCAAAAGCAAGCACATAGTGAAAACAATTCAAATTTAAGAACACCATTATTGAATGGTCCAACATTTGGAACTCTTCAATGGATTACTAAAGAAGGATGGCCAGTCCTTCCAAAAAGAGAAGAAAGCAACAAACGAACCCCAGAAGTCAGTGAAAACAGTAACAATAGAAATATAGTTGACCATAATTTATTGGGTTTATTTGCAAGTATTTTTAGCCAAACCAATTTATTCTCCAACTAAAGAAAAAACAATGACCACATCAATTGATACACTAACTATGTTTGTTTAGCGTATTATGGCTTTGCTAGTTGCAAATGTGTTACGTATTCAATTATCCAAATACCATGATAATGATGATCCAATGTCTCACCTTCGACAATTAACCAAATTATGTGTTACAAATGGAGATAATACTCATGATTATAAGTTGCAATACTTTCCAAATTCGTTGAAAGGAAAAGTTGCTGATTGGTTTGTCAAGTTTGGGACAGCCCAACTAGTAGCAACTTGGGATGAAGTACAACAAGCCTTTATATCAAGATTTAGTGAAGTTCGAAGTGAAAGGCAAGCAGTTGTCACTTTGCATCATGCAAATTAGAAGAAATATGAATTAGTAGAAGATTGTTATGATAGATTTCTAAGACTATGTGAAGTAATTCCACAACGACCTAATGATATTTATCTCAAATAAACTTTCAAAAAAGGATTTAGAACTAAAGTGAAGATGACAATTATTGGTATGCCACGAAAAACTTTGGCTAAAGTGGTAGAATCAACAATAACCATAGAAGAAAAAATGCCAGTAAGGAGAAGAAATATGGCAAGATATTGTCAAGATTTCAATAATGATGAAGCTAATGAGTTAGTTGATGACAAACAAGTTAAACCAAAAAGAAAAGGAGCAAAATTTTAGTTTGACACATAGAAAAGGTGTATATTGTTAGAATTATTATAACAAATGACATTTTACAAAGGAATGTAGGCTTTTGATGAAGTTTTGTCAAATTAGTAAAAATGATAATCATAATATTGATCAGTGTCCCAACAAGTTGGTAGGTGGAAGATGTCCAATTAGAGAGATTGTACCAATGCATGTGGTGCAAACCAAAGCACATGTAATTCAAGAGAATAAACAACAGAATTATGAAATATCTAATAACAAAAAAGGATATGGAAATCAATCATATAATTCAAGGCCAAATAATCAAAATTGGCAAGGCAATCAAAATAATCAATATTATTAGAATAATTAGTTTAACCAATGGAGATATAACCAAAACAATGGATTTCAGTAAGACGACAAAGGTGTTTTTGTTGTCATAAGGAAGACATGTTAGAAAAGACTATCCTATATGGAAGAAAATTCTAGAGGATGAAGCTAAGAACTCCACACCAAAGGTGAGAATTAATGTAACTATGGTTGATTGGGATCAATTAGTATTGGATGTATTTGTGACCACCAGGGTCAGAAGGCTAGGATGCCAAAAGAAGAAGAACCTCAAGAGAAGGAAGTGAGTCCTATAAGAGGATGATGAACCAAATGGGAGAGAGAGAAATTGGTTCATTAGGATGTAGTCAAGGAACTACAAAGGCTTCAAGAGTTTGAAGACCAACCGCTAGAGAAACCGAAATATGTTGACTTAGAGTTAGACAAGTATTAGTCAAAGGGATTGGAAGAAGAATTACCATGGAAACAACTTCATTTGAAGTCGGTTTGCCAACAACTATGAATAACAATGAAGATAAAATAATAAACAGTGACAAACCAACAAAAGTTGGAAAGTCAATCAATACAAAAAATAAGTTGTCAAGACAAGTCGACATAACAAATTCTGGCATATCAACATGGCCAATGGACATGACAAGGAGTGTAAGTCAAGAATGGAAGTCGATGTGAATGGAGATGGCCAATTGACTAAGGAAGTCAATATGATGAAAAGTCATATACCTGGAACGTATGTGGATATGATAGGAGAAGGCATAAAAACAAACAAAGTTGAAGATAACAGTTAGAGGTGATGACGTATTACTTGAAATGATGATGACTTTGAAATTAGAAGTCAAATTGGGACAACTTATTAGAATTTGTCCACAACTAATGAAGATGATGGAGAAGTCTTTGATGAAGATGAAAACAAATCAAGTGACAAATGTGTGTAATGTCAACATAGTAAAGGTTGAAGATTTTGATGAGGCTATACCAGTAGTTTAAGTTCGAATTATCAAGTTTGAAGTTAAAGATGTGTTGTTAAATGGAAGATATGGTGTAAACATTATCTCAAAGATTTTAAGAAAGAAATTTGGGTTGAAGAAGCTTAACCAATTTCATTTGTAATACGCATGGTTGATCAACGAAAGGTTCAACCCATGGGGTTAATTCGAAATTTGAAAATCAATCTGGCAGGTTGTGTATACAAAATTTTAATTATTGTATTGAAGATGGAAAGTGGAATTGAAGCATATTCTATGTTTCTTGGAAGGCCACGATTAAAACAAGCAAAGGCTCATCATAACTAGGGTCATAGTACCCTTATAATCATTTAAGAAAATAGAACAGTGACGTTTAATATGATTAAACATGTGAATATTAAGTCATCACAATGACCCAAGAATTTGGATAATGAATTTGATTGGAAAGAAGTGTTTTCTAAACAAGAGGAAAAGTAATTATACAAAGCAATACTAGAGCTATGGCTTATAAGAGAAATGGTACTAAAAGAACTACACTTCTTACCTGAAAGTGATTGTGGTATGATACAAATGGAGGAGAAAAATGACATCCTTTACATTTTTACAAACATGAACTAGGAGAAACATTAATATTTGATGAAGCTACAAACATAATAATCAAAGATCAAAAAATTGTTGGTTGGTCTATAATAACAAAAGAACAACTTGTAAAATTAAATTTGGGAACTCAAGTGGAACCCCAAGATGTTTTAGTCAATGCAATTTTACCCACTGCATTTCAATTACAAGTGAAGAACTTGTTAACTGATTATAAAGATGTTTTTGCATGGAGTTATAAGGAATTGAAAGCAATTCCTAAATAGAACATAAAATTCAACTTATGGAAAATGCCCAACCAATTAAACAGAGACAATATAAAATGAACCCAAATTATGCATTAAAAATAAGGGAAGATTTAGATAAATTACGCTGGATTTATCTAGCCTATTGAGAATACACAATGGTTATCTCCTTTTGTTATTATTCCTAAAAAAAATGGAAAATTGCAAATATGTGTAGATTATTACAAGTTAAATGTTCAAACCAAGTGGCAGAAGAAGTAATGGAACCACAAATAGAGTCTTTGGAGGTTACCACAAGTGTTTTGGACAAGATTGACATACCGATTAAGAGGGCGGAAAAAAATATTCCAACAATATAGGTGAATACCAACGAGGAGCAAACAAAGGAGGAAGTGGTTGTTATAGGAGCAAAATAACCAAAAATAAATAAAGAAGGGCAAAACGATTTACACCAAAATGGAAAAGGAAATTTACAAACCAAGTCAAGTTGGTGAGTCTCAAATTTCTTTAGTCACTACTGATGTAGTGTTAGGAATAGGAAAAAAATGGGAAGACATTGTAGATCGATTTTTGCATTAGTAGAAAACCCCCCTTTTATAACCAAAAGTTTTTAACTACATGACATTTTCAATTATGTTTCAATTGGATTTTTTTAATTTTTAAATAAAATTATGGCAATTTCCAATTAAGTTGATTTGTTCACTATATTAGTATATAGTTGAAAGCATTTTTCAACTGCATGGTCATTAGTCGAATATTTCTGGCATCGATAATGTCTCCAAGTTGAACTTCCAACTATGTTGGTAAACAATGTGAAGCATGTTTCAACTAAGGGGTCATTTTTGAAATATTCTTGGCATCTAAGGTATTTTAGTTGACACACTAGTCTGTAAACCCATTTTTCAAGCAAAATGATCAAATAAGCAAAAGACTAAAGTGTTATGTATCAAAGTCCATTTTGTCCACTTATACCCATTAATTATTTTTAAAAATCAAATGTGCCCCAACACTGAATAAGTGGGGTGTTCTTTGCAAGGGGCGTTAGCCCATGCCAAAAATGGTGATGAAGTTTTTTGGGAAGAGAAATTTCATGCAACCAATGGGAAGGCCCAAGCATGCATTCAAGGTGCCTTGTTATTTTTCCTTTTATGTTTTGGGGGCGGGGGGAGAGATTTTTTTTTCATTTTTCCTGACTTCCCAATGTGTTCGCACTATGTTCCTTTCAAGTTCCCAATGGGTTCCCAATACTTTCCCCAACATTTTCTCCATACCTCCTCACTTTTATATGCCTTGGAAAATGGTGTCCTTTTTTCACCTATATAGTGTTAACAAATAGGAGATCTACTCAAGTGCAAACATAAATCTTTATTGAAAGGAAAGTACAACATAATGCTCACAACACAAAACACAACATCAAGAACTCTCCAAGGTTCTTGTCACAAGA
>Ga0116231_10006084_pt1 | contig 23344 bp, 22 predicted proteins | sample S1TSphgellanicum_2_FD_89695 | JGI IMG/M metagenome (GOLD analysis project Ga0116231, IMG submission 89695) | Host-associated microbial communities from peat moss isolated from Minnesota, USA - S1T2_Fd - Sphagnum magellanicum MG | ecosystem: Host-associated > Plants > Peat moss > Unclassified...
CGGATCGGTAATCGAGAAACGGATCACCGGAAACTGTCCCGGCCCGGTGTTGCTGGCGGACAGGATGTTGTAGGAGAACTTCTTCTGGTAGACCAGGATCGGATCGACGTGCGCGGCCAGCACCTGCAACTGGCCGTTGTCGATCGTCGATGACGGTCCGTGGCAGGTCGAGCACTGCGTGTTGTTGGCAATGATGCCGGTGGCGTGGTTGGCCCCGGTGGCGAAATTGATGTTGTCGTGGCAGGCGCCGCAGGACTGCATCGTAGGCAGCGTGATGAACTCGGCCGCCTCGGGTGCACTGGCCAGGTCCTGCACGTGGCAGGCCGCGCAGTTGCGCTGGTCCTGGGGGTAGACCACGGTATTGAAGTTCGACAGCGAATCGCGGTAGCCGACGATCCAGTAGCCCTGGCCCAGCGTAGGCGTGGGGTCTGAAGTGCCCGTCACGTAATTGCTGATGCTGGGCAGGCTGCTGCCGGCGTGGATCTTGTGGACCATCACGGCCATGTCCAGCGAGTTGCCGCTGTACGGATCGGTGGTGCCCGGGTTGTGGCACAGCACGCAGTACTTCACCTCGACGCGGGCACCGCCGTGGGCGGCGAGCTGCGTATGGCAGCTGTCGCAGGTCGAGGTGGCGACGATGTCGTCGGTGAAGATGCCGCTGGTTGCGCCGGTCGACGGCTGGAAGGTATAGGCGCCGTTATTGGCCGGCGCGAGGCCGCGGATCTCGAAGCCGACCCGGTGCGTCAGCGCCGGGTTGTAAGGGATACTCGGAATGCCGGTGATGTTTGTCGTGAAGGTGTACGTGTAGCTGCCGTCACCGTGATCGACCAGCCCGGCCGCGGTGGCGGACTCGACGCCCGCCTGCACCTGCGGCGCCGTCGCGCACGCCGGGACCCCGGCGGGGCAGACGGTCGGCGTCACACTGCTGAAGATGTACGAGGCCCAGGTGCTCGCGGAGCCGTTCTGGCCGGGCGTGAGGCGAGCGAACGCCCAGGAGATATCGGCGGCCGGCAGTCCGGAGAGCGGGCCGCCGTTCTGGTCGACCAGCCTGAAATCCACCACCGGTGGCCCGTTCACGCTGACGGCCGTTATCGTTCCGGTGATCGCCTTTGCGGTGGTGACGTCGTGCACCACGTTGGCCGCCGAGGGTCCGGCCGTTCCGGTGGCGCCCGCCGGACCGGACGAGCCGGTGCTGCCGCTGCATCCGGCCAGGGCGAGCGCCGCCGCCAGGACCACCGAAGAGAATGCGGCGACCGTGCGGCGCCGGCGCGCCTGCGCACCGGTGCGCGCCGCCCCGGTCGATTCCTGTGCGCAGCACGGCATGCGGTCACCCCCTGGATCGAAACGGTCCGATTACCTAGGCCCGGGCAAGGAGCAACGCGGCCGACGGTCGTGAAGCGGTGCGTTCACACGGTGAATCGCAAATTACGCAGCGTGTGCATGAGTGTCTGTACCCCAGCGCACAGACCCTCGATGGGTCGATGGCTAAGATTTTTTCGAGTCCGTGGCGCGCGGTCCCGGCGGGATATATGACGTTGTCCACCACGGTGCTAGCGCCGATGCGGGCGCGGCGATGAGGGGCGAGCAGCATGTTGCATGGAAATGCGCGGCACGCGATGCAGGGCGACGCGGTGCCGATACCCGGGTGGATGCGCGGTGCAATCCGGGCGTGCCGATGAATCCGCCGGAGGTGCCGGACCGGGGCCTCGGTGCCTGGCTCTGGCGCCGGCCACGGCGCTGGTTCCTGCTCGGCATCCCGGCCGGGGCGGTGATCGCGCTGCTGGCCGGCGTGGGACTGAGCGCCGTCTTCGCGGTCGGCCTCAAGTACACCGAGTCGACCGCGTTCTGCACGGCCTGTCATGAGATGAGTCCCGTGTACCAGGAACTGCAGCACAGCGTGCACTACTCCAATGTCCTGGGCATACGCGCCGGCTGCGGCAACTGTCACGTGCCGCCCACATTCTTTGCCGGGCTGGAGCGCCACATCGAGGCCTGGCACGACGGATGGGGCCATCTGCGCGGAGAGCTCGACACGCCGGCCAAGTTCGAAGCCCACCGCCTCGAACTCGCGCAGGCGGTCTGGAAGGAATTCAAGGCCAACGATTCGGCCGAGTGCCGCAGTTGCCATGTGCCGGCAGCGATGGCGCTTGCCAAGCAGCCGCCGGAGGCGGCCAGCGCACACGCGGCGCTGGCGACCAGCGGCATGACCTGCATCGACTGCCACAAGGGCGTGGCCCACACCCTGCCGGCCGGCGGCTGATCCGGCCCCCGTCGGCAGCGTGTCCCGATGGCGCCAAGAGACGAGGACCGGTGCTGATGCACATCGAGACCAGCCGGATGATGCCGGCCTTCAGTTGCGACCAGATGTTCGACCTGGCTGCCGATATCGAGCGCTACCCCGAATTCCTGCCGGGCTGGATCAGCGCGCACATCCTGCAGCGCGACGGCGACCGCTGCGACGTGCGCCAGGTCGTGGGCATCGGGCCGCTGCACGTGGACTTCGCCTCGCAGGCGGTGCTGTCGCGCCCGCAGCAGATCGACGTGCATTCGGCGCAGGAGCCGTTCAGCGACTATCGCCTGTCCATCCACTTCGCGCCGCACCTGCCCGGTGGTTGCACGCTGCGGATCGCCGCCGACCTGCAGATGCGCTCGCCGCTGGTGCAGCAGGTCGTCAACCGCCTGCTGCCCGGTTCGGTCAACAGCATCGTCGGCGCGTTCGAGGCGCGCGCGCACCAGCTCTACGGGGTCGAGCGTGCCTGAGGCGCCGCAACTGCTGGCGCCGTACTGGCTGATCCGCTTCGCGGTGGCGGCGGTCTGGCTCTACGAGGGCCTGTGGTGCAAGCTGCTGGGCGGCCAGCCGCACGAGTTCGCCGTGATCGCCGCGGTGCCGACCTGGGGTCCGCGCATCGGCGCCACCGCGCTGCGCCTGCTCGGCTGCCTTGAAATCCTGCTGGCCGCCTGGGCGATCAGCGCGATCGAGCCGCGCGCGGCCGCGACCGTCCAGACCGTATTGCTGGTGCTGCTCAATGCCGGCGGCCTGTTCTGGGCCCGCAAGATCATCGTCGATCCCGGCGGCATGGTCGTCAAGAATGCCGCGTTCCTGGTGCTGGTGTGGGTGTGCGCCAGCCTGCCGGCATGGCGCTGAACGGCATGGACCTGGACCGCAGGAGCGCGGATCCCGTCGACCTGGACGCCGGGGTCGCCGGTGGCATGGACCGAAGTGGCATGGACCGAAGTGGCATGGACCGAAGTGGCATGGACCCGGACGCCGCGGCGCCTACCGCGTGGCAGCACGGGCGTTTCGACGCGGCCGCCGGACCCGGCAGGCTGCTGTTCGGGCGCATGTACGAGGACGCCGGGATCGAGCGGCGCGCGTTCGCCCCGGGCGGACGCGTGCTGTGCATCGCCTCCGCCGGTTGCACGGCGATGGCCCTGGCGCCGGAGCACGCGGTCGTGGCCGTGGACATCAACCCGGTCCAGCTCGCCTATGCGCGCGCGCGCTGCGCCGGCGCACCGGGAGCGCGCGGTGCCGCGGAGCGCTTCATGGACCTGGGCCGCCGGCTGGGCCCGCTGGCGGGCTGGCGGCCGTCCGTGGTTCGGCGCTTCCTCGACCTGGACGATCCCGCGGAACAGGTCCGCTACTGGCGCCGCCACCTGGACACCCGGCGTTTCCGCCTGGCGGTCGACGCGATGTTCTCGCTGGCGTCCTTGCGCACCGTCTACGCCGCCCCGTTTCTCGACTTCCTGCCGCCGCGGCTGGGCGCGGTGATGCGCGCGCGCCTGGAGCGTTGCATCGCGCGCCATGCCAATCGTTCCAACCCGTATGCCCGTGCGCTGCTGCTGGGAGAGCTGCCCGACGCCCCGGTGCCCGCATGCGCGCGCGACATCCGCTTCGTGCAGGCCGATGCCGCGCGCTTTCTCGAGGGCGAGCCGGCGCAGAGCTTCGATGGCTTCGCGCTCTCCAACATCCTGGACGGGGCCAGCGCGGCGTATGCGCGCCGCCTGCGGGCGGCGGTGAAGCGGGCGGCGGCGCCGCAGGCGTGCGTGGTGCTGCGCAGCTTTCGCAGCCCGGACGCGGCTGACGCCGGCGACCATGCGGCCGAGGATCGTTCGATGCTCTGGGGTGTGGTCGGCGTGTCGCCGGCCCACCGACTTTGATCCCACTATCGAGGAGCGACCATGAAATCGGAAACCGGCCTGACCTATCGTGCGCAGTACCGCGCCCGGTACCGCGTGCAGGACGCCGAGGCGGCCGCCCGCGGGCCGGGCAACGCGGGTGTCGCCCCGGGCCAGGCGCAAGGCGCCACCGACGCCGACCGGGAGACAAAGCTGATCGTCACGCGCCGCAAGGTGGCAGCGGTGCCGGAGCGGGTCTGGCGCAGCCTGATGTTCTACGAGCAGATCGACGTGCCGCCGCCCTGGCTGCTGCGCCTGCTGTTGCCGCTGCCGATCCGCACCGAGGGGTCCAAGGCCGCGGTCGGTGACCAGGCCACCTGCCTGTACCAGGGCGGACACCTGCTCAAGCGCGTGCTGCACATCGATCCGGGCAGGTACTACGAGTTCGCGGTGGTCGAGCAGCAGCTCGATTTCGGCGGTGACCTGCGCCTGGCCGGCGGCAGCTACAGCCTGCGTGCGCTCGCACGCAGCGCCACGGAGATCGCGATAAGCACCCGCTACAGCGGCGGCCGGCGCCCGCGCCTGCTGTGGGGACCGGTCGAGGCGGCCGTCTGCCATCGCTTCCACCAGCACCTGCTGCGCTCGATCGGCGAAAAGGCCTGCGCCAGCTGAACGCAGCGCGGAGCCCCCGACAAGCAGCTCCCCTCTCCCTTGTAATTGGGAGAGGGGAGCTGCAAGGTTCTCAAAGGTGCCAGGTCGTTCGCACACCGAACGTTCGCGGTGGCTCGAGGAACGCGGTGGCGCCGGTGGCCAGTGGCGGCAGGTTGCTGCCGCCCGCCGTCGCCGCGATCACCGCCACGTTGGAGATGTTGCGTGCCCAGGCGGCGACGGTCCAGTCCCCGCGTGCCGATACGTAGGTGAGCGTGGCGTCGGTCTTCACGTAGCCCTGCTGGTAGCCCCCCGGCGTGTGCGCGTAGTCGGCGTAGAACGAATCCTCGTAGCGCGCCTGCGCCTGCAGCGTCACGTGCCCGACGGGCAGCGGTACGTCGTGGGCGAATCCGGCGTTGATGGTCCAGTCGGGCGCGTACTGCAGCTGCAGCCCGTCGTAGTTGGCCGATCCGTCCGGCAGCTCGAAACGCACATTGCGCGCGTGCAGGTAACCGACCGAGGCGTGCAGCCGGTCGGCCGAGGTGGCCTGCCAGGTGAGGTCCAGCTGGTCGCCGGTGATCCTGACTTTCTGCGCATTGAAGGTCTGGTTGGAATTGAGCACCGTGTTGTACGCCGACGCGAACAGGCCGCGGTAGTCGTAGTAGAAGATCTCGTCGTCGATCTGCAGGCGCCCGTCGCGCGAGCGGTGCTTGATGCCCGCGCTGTACGCGGTGAGGCGCGCCTCGCCGATGGCGTTGCTGGCCGCCGGCGTACTCGCGTACGCGTTGAAGCTGCCGGGCTGGTAGGCCGTCTGCGTTCCGGCATAGGCCATGGTCGATGGCGCCAGGTCGTATTCGAGCCCCAGCTGGTAGTCGACATGGTGGAAGCCCTGGTCGTAGGTATACGGCGCCAGCCCCGCGCCGTTGGGGTAGCGGCCGCTGCCCAGCCGCTCGTCGCGGCTCAGGCGGCCGCCGCCGGTCCAGCGCAGCGCATCGCTCAGGTCGACCGTGACCTGGCCGAACAGCGACGCGCCCTTGATGCGGTTGCCGTCGACGATGCTTACCGGAAAGCCCGTCGCCAGCGTGAAGCCGCCGAAGGTGAAGCTGCCGTCGCTGTCCAGGTCGTAGGCGTACAGCCCGGCCAGCGACGTGCCCCAGCCGTACCTGGCGGCGACGCGCCACTCGCTGGTGGCCTGGCGGTAATTGTTGGTCTCGTTGCCCGGGAAGGCGCCCAGCCAGTAGTCGGCGGACGAGGCCAGGTACAGGTAGGACGGGATCCAGCTCAGCGTGGTCGCATCGTCCAGTTGGACGTCGACCTGGCCGCCCGTCATCCGGTTGGCGTATTTCTGGCTCTGGGCGCGCGGCTGGCCGTCGGGCAGCCGCGCGGCATAGGGGGCGGGGAACTGGTCGTTCCAGGGATTGCCGTTCAGGTACCGGCCGGGGTCGAGCTGGCCGGTCGCCGGGTTCACGCCCTTGACGACGAGGTTGGGCGGGTGGCCGTCCTTGTCCAGCGTGGCGGCCCAGAGATAGGCGGTGACCGATCCGGACGGGCGCGCCAGCAGCGACACGCGCCCGGCCAGGTCGTCCTGCGAATCGGCGCCCGAGGTCTCGTAGCCGGAATGGGTGTGGTAGTCGGCGGCGACGCGCAGGTCGAGCGCCTCGGCCAGCGGGATGTTCCGCATGGCGCCCAGGTGCAGCAGGTCGTAGTTGCCGGTCTCGAACAGGGCATCGGTCTCGGTCCGCGCGGTCGGACGGCGCAGCGTCACGTCGACGGCGCCGCCCATCGCGCTGCGCCCGTACAGCGTCCCCTGCGGGCCGGGCAGCACCTCGAGCTGGTCGACGTCGTACAGCGGCACCCCGGTGGCCTCGCGCGGGATGTGGATGCCGTTGATCGTGAACGCTGTCGGCGACTCGATCTGGGGAAAGTCCAGCGTGCTGCCGACGCCGCGCAGGTAGATCTCCGTGGCGACGTTCTGCTGCTGGAAGCGCGCCGAGGGAACCAGGTCCTGGACCGCGCGGATGTCCGTCGCACCGGCCTGTACCAGGTCCGCACCGCTGATGATCGTGATCGCGGCCGGCGCCTGCTGCTGGTCCTGGGCCTGCTTGGTCGATGTCACGACGATCTGCGGCAGCGCCGCCGGGTCCGGCGCCGGCGTGGACGCGGCTGTGCCATCGGTGGCCGGATCCGCGCCGGCCGCCGTGCCCGTACCCGCGGCCGGCGGCTGCGCCGCGGCCGTGCCCGTTCCCGGTGCTGCCGCGCAGGCCGCTGCGAGCGCCAGCGCGGCGCACGGGCTGCGCCAGCAGCCGGGCCGCGCCCGCATCATCGCCCCGCGCCCGGCGCCGGGCGGCCCGTGAGCATCCCGCGCAGGATGCGCAGGATTTCTCCCAGGCGGAAATTGACCAGGCGCGTGGGCCAGAACAGCTCGCGCTTGTCGCACACCGTGGACGCACTGAAGCGCGAGATCTCCCCGCGCAGCTGCCCGGCGTCCGCGGTGCCCGCCGCGCCGATCGTGTTCCCGTCGAGCCGGGCGCGCAGCGCGCGCGCCGACGCGATAGCGCGGGCGACGACGCGCCCGCGCCGGCGCGACAGGCGGCCGTGCGCGACCTTGAGCGCGTTGAGCCGCTCGGCGGCGTCGTAGGTGGCGTCGACGATCTGCCGGCGCGTCATCGCCGTGGTCTCGTAGTTGAGGATGGCCTCCCAGCTGGGCTGCAGCAGCAGCTGGCGGTGCTGCTCCAGCGTGCGCGCGAAAAGCCGGTAGCCGAAGCGCTCCGGTTCCTCGAAGCCGCGGCTGCCCGGATCGATGAACGGACCCATCGGCGAGATGAAGCACGAGAGGCGCCGGTCGCCCAGCGTGAACAGATGCCCGCAGTAGTCGACCGTGGCGCGCACCGATGCAGGCGTCTGGCGCGGCAGGCCGATCATGAAGAAGACGTCGATCCGCTGGCAGCGCAGGCGCAGCGCCTCGCGGAACAGCGCTTCCATGTCCGCGGTGGTGTACCCGGACTCGCCTTCCTGCGCGTCGCGCACCGCCTGCTCGTGGCTCTCCGGGCTGAACTCCATGCTCCAGTTGCGCACGCTGCGGTCGATGGCCTGCAGGAAGCTCGCCGGCGGCAGCGCGAAGAACTCGAAGACGATGGTGTTGTCCAGTCCGGCGCGCCGCAGCCGCTCGAGCACGTCGGCCGCGTGGTCGGGACCGGCCATCAGCAGGTCGCCGACCAGCAGTACCGGGCCGCGGCTGAGACGGCTGATGGCGGCGAGGTTGGCGACCAGGTTGGCCGGGCTGCGGTACACCGGCCGTGCCCGGCCGGTCACGTGCGTGCAGGCGCTCTGCGAGCTGCCGCAGGTGACGCACTCGTAGGCGCAGCCCTTGACCGTGAAGACCGTGGTGATCGGATTGCGCCACCAGCCGTTGAACGGCAGCGTGCTCTGCAGGTCGCGGTAGCGCACGACCATCTCGACCATCAGGTCCGGCCGCAGGTCGACGTAGTCCAGGCTGGCCGGCATGAAACGCATGGGGTTCACCCGCACGCCGCCCGCGTGCTTCCAGGTGAGGTTGGGGATGCGCTCCAGCGGCGTGCGGCGTTGCAGCGCCAGCAGCAGCTGGTGCAAGGGCGGCTCCGTGCTGTCGCCGCGCAGCACGAAGTCGACCTGCGGATAATCGATGAGCTCACGGTGGTAGTACGAGGAGCTCAGGCCCCCCATCAGCACCGGCACGCCGGGGTGCACTTCCTTGACGATGCGCGCCACCTCGAGCGCGCCGTGCGCATGCGGCAGCCAGTGCAGGTCGATGCCGACCGCCGCCGGCCGCAGGCGCGCCAGGAAGCGCGCCACGTCGAAGCGGCGGCTGTTGATCATGCGCAGCGCCAGGTTGACGATGCGCACCCGCATGCCGCGGGCGTGCAGGTAGCTGGCGATGGTCAGGAAGCCCAGCGGGTACATCTCGAACACGGTCGAGGAGGGGATCATGTCGCTGACCGGGCCGTAGAGGATCGCCTTCTCGCGGAAGTCGTACACGCTCGGCGGGTGCAGCAGCAGCAGGTCGATCGGCGCGCTGCCCACTTACTGCACGCGCACGCGTATCAGCTCCTCGCCGTCGGGGTCGAGCACGTGGACGGCGCACGCCAGGCACGGGTCGAAGCTGTGCATGGTGCGCAGTATCTCGAGCGGCTGCTGCGCATCGTGCAGCCGGATGCCCTTGAGCGCGGCCTCGTAGGGGCCTTCCTGGCCTGTCGCATCGCGCGGACCGGCATTCCAGGTCGTCGGTACCACGGCCTGGTAGTTCGAGATGCGGGCATCGTCGAGCACCAGCCAGTGCGCCAGCGAACCGCGCGGCGCCTCGAGGTAGCCCACGCCGCGGGCATGCGCCGGCCAGGACGAGGGCTCCCAGCGCGTGCGGTCCATCGTGCGCAGGTCACCGGCACGGATATTCCCCTGCAGGGCGGCGAACCACTGCGGCATGGCGTCGGCCAGGATCTTGCACTCGAAGGCGCGCGCCGCGGTGCGGCCCATGGTCGAGTACAGCGCCGCCAGCGGCAGCTGGAGCTGGGCGAGCGAGCGGTCGACGAGCTCCCGGGCCGCCGCGTTGCCGCTGGCATAGAGCATCAACACGCGCGCCAGCGGTCCGGTCTCCATGGCATGGCCCTTCCAGCGCGGCGACTTGATCCACGAATAGCTGGCGGCGGTGTCGAGCCGCTGGTACGGCGGCTGCGGGCCGGAATAGTTGAGCCGCGTTTCCCCGTCGTACGGATGCAGGCCCGAGTCCTTGCCGCCGGCATAGTCGTACCACGCGTGCGCGACGAATTCCTGGATGTCCTGCTCGGCGCGCAGGTCCACTTCGTGGATGTGGCCCAGGTCGCGGCCGAGGATCGCCCCGCGCGGCACGAGAAAGGTCTTCGGATCCTGCGAGCCGGCGCTGGGGAAATCGCCGTAGACGAGGAAATTCCCCGTTCCCTCGCCGTAGCCCGGCTGGAAGCAGTCCTTGTAGTACGAGGCGATCGCCAGCACGTCGGGCACGTAGACCTGGTCGATGAAGCGGCGCATCTGCTCGATCAGTTCGGCGACCTTCTGCAGCCCGACCTCGTTGACCGCCGTCGTCGCCGTTCCCGCGCCGGCATGGACGCTGATGGCCGACGGCATGCCTCCGACCACGAGGTTGGGGTGCGGGTTCTTGCCGCCGAAGATGGTCTGCAGCTGCACGATCTGCCGCTGCCATTCGAGCGCGTCCAGGTAGTGCGCCAGGGCCATCAGGTTGGCCTCGGGCGGCATCTGGTAGCCCGGGTGCCCCCAGTAGGCGTTGGCGAAGATCCCCAGCTGGCCGCCTTGCACGAGCTTCTGGACGCGCTCCTGCGCCTCGGCGAAGTAGCCGGGCGAGGACCGGGCGTAGGGCGAGATGGACTGGGCCAGTGCCGACGCCGCCTTCGGATCGGCCTTGAGCGCCGAGAGCACGTCGACCCAGTCGAGCGCGTGCAGGTGATAGAAATGCATCACGTGATCGTGCGCGAACTGCGTGACGATCATCAGGTTGCGGATCCATTGCGCGTTGGGCGGGATCACGATCCCGAGCGCGTCCTCCACGGAGCGTACCGAGGCGATGCCGTGCACCAGCGTGCAGACGCCGCAGATGCGCTGCGCGAAGGCCCAGGCGTCGCGCGGATCGCGGTCGCGCAGGATGATCTCGATGCCGCGCACCATCGTTCCCGAGCTCGAGGCCTGCGTGATGACCGAATCCTGGACCTGCGCCTCGATGCGCAGGTGGCCCTCGATGCGCGTGACGGGATCGACGACCACCGTCTGCGGGGCGCCCGGTGCCGCCGCGGCGGTCGATGCTGCCGCGGCCGCCGGCAGCGGCGGGCTCACGCCGGCTTCCCGGCGGGCGCGCGCTGATCGTCCAGGTGCTGCGCGACCAGTTCGAGCAGGCTGGCCGGCGCCTTGGCGCCGGGAAAATGCGCCTGCGCATCGTCGAAGGTGTAGCGGCAGTCCGAGCAACTGGTCAGCAGTACCTCGCCCCCGGCCGCCTCGATCTCGTGCATCTTGGTCTCCATGGTGCGGTAGTGCAGCGGCCTGGCGCTGGCGATGTTGATGACGCCGCCACCGCCGCCACAGCAGAACCCGAACGCGCCGTGGTTCTTCATCTCGCGCAGGTCGATGCCCATCGCCTGCATGAGCAGGCGCGGTGCCGCCTCGACGCCGCCGCGGCGCGCGAGCTGGCAGGGATCCTGGAAGGTCACCGTCGGTCCGGCCGCGCGGCGCAGCTTGAGCCGGCCGGCCGCGAGCTCGGCGGCCAGGAATTCGCTGGCGGCCAGCACCTCGAATGGCAGCGGGCCGCCATACAGGTCCGCCGCCTCCCAGCGCAGCGCCGTGTAGGCATGGCCGCACTCCGGGATGATCAGGGTCCGCGCACCGCAGGCGATCGCCTGCTCGATCAGGCGGCGGCTGATTTCGCCCTGCCAGTCCTTCGCGCCGGCGTAGTAGCCGTAGTTCTCGGCGACCAGGGCGGCGCTGCGGAACGTGCACGAGACCCCCAGGTGCTGCATCAGGCGCGCCAGGGCCGCCACGGCGGCCGGGTAGTGTTCGATGTCGGTGCGCGAGACGCAGAGCATCACGTCGGCCGCGTCCTGGTCGATCGGCAAGGGCACCTCGAAGCGCTCGCCGATCGCCTGCAGCTGCTCGCGCAGCGGTTCGGCCGTCGCCTCCGGCTGGCCGGTCTCGCGCTGGTGCGCCGCCCGGTGGTAGAGCGCGGGCGGCGCCAGCCCGGCCTCGAACATGGCGCTGCGCGCCTGCTCGATCAGGGCGGTGACGTCGATGCCCATCGGGCAGATGAGGCTGCAGCGCCCGCACAGGTTGCAGCTGTCGTACAGCAGGTGCTGCCATTGCTCGAGCTGGTCGGCGCGTACCGCGCGCTTGAAGCCCAGCAGGCGCACCAGCGGGGCCAGCGGACTGGCTTCGCGCTTGTAGGCCTGCTTGAACACCTCGACCTTCCATATCGGCGTGTACTGCGGATCCTCGGTGGCGATGTAGTAATGGCAGCCCTCCGCGCAGATGCCGCAGTGGATGCACGACTCGAGACGAAAGGCGCTGAGCGCGCCGATCTCGCGGGCGAAGCCCTTCATCGCACCGGCGACCCGGGCGTCCGGCGTGGTCGGCGCGGGTGCCCCCGGCCTGAGCGTGGCGGCCGCGTGCGCCGGGGCGGCGGCGGCGCTCACGAAGCCGCCCCCTTGCGCGCCAGCACGGCGCCGTTGATCGCCCGCGAGGGGAAGATGTAGAAGGCGTGCATCAGCTTGCCGAACGGGAACCAGATCAGCAGCGCGTCGACGCTCAGGATGTGGATGGCGAGCAGGGTCTCGTAGCGGGCACCGAAGTGCGCGCTCGTGGCCAACCCGGTGACCAGGACCGACATCGTGACGACCCAGCTGAAGTAGTCGTCGAAGTTGGACAGCATGCGCATGACCGGATTGGTGACGCGGCGAAACAGCACGCCGAGGAAGATCGTCGCGGTGAGCACCGACAGCGCGGTGATGACCGTGCTGGGCAGGCCCGGCCAGGTGAACCCGAGCAGGCTGCCCAGGAATTCGATGTGCGGGACGTAGAGCAGGACCACGGCGAACAGGCCCAGGTGGTAGCTGTAGCCCAGGGCCTCCCCCGCACCGGTGCGGGCGATGAATTCGCGGTGTGGCCACGATCGCGTCAAGGTCGCGAGCAGGCCCTCGATCGCCGATTTGGCGAACGAGGCCCGCGCCCTGCTGCGCTCGGCGCGGATGCGCAGCAGCGCGAAGCCGACGATGCGCCAGAGGACTCCGGCGCAGAAGACGAGCAGCGCGATCGTCAACGCCGGACCACGGGCAAAGGCAAGAAGATCCATCGTTCAGTCTTTCTCGGGTGTCGTGGGATGGGTCCCCGGTCCGCCGGCCGGGGGCGCGGCGGCCGCGTCGTGCGCCAGGCGCTGGCGGGCCAGCACCGACGAGCCGGCGCCGACCGCGACGCCGGCCGCCGCGGCCGCGGCGCCGTAGCCCAGCACGTGCAGGGGCTCGGCCTCGCCGGCCTTGCCCCAGGCCGCGGCCGACAAGGTGCCGTAGAAGCTGCCCTTGTCCCAGAAGCCGGGCTCGGAGCAGCCCAGGCAACCGTGGCCCGACTCGATCGGGAAGCTGACGCCGCCGTTCCACTTGACCGTCGCGCAGGCGTTGTAGGTGGTAGGTCCCTTGCAGCCCAGCTCGTACAGGCACCAGCCGCTGCGCGCGCCCTCGTCGTCGAAGGTCTTGGCGAACTTGCCCTCGTCGTAGAACGGCCGCCGGTAGCAACGGTCGTGGATCGTGTTGCCGTAGAAGACCTTGGGTCGCAGGTGTTCGTCCAGGTCGGGGATGCGGCCGGTCGTGACGTACTGCATCAGCGTGCCCGTGAACACCTCGGCGATCGGCGGGCAGCCGGAGACATTGACGATCGGCCGGTCGCCGACGATCGCCGAAACGGGCCAGGCGTGGGTCGGATTCGGATCGGCGTAGGGGATGCCGCCGAAGGACGAGCAGGTGCCGACGCAGATGATCAGCTCGGCGCCCTTGGCCGCCTCGGTGAGTATGTCCGCCGCCGCGCGGCCGCCGGCCGTGCAGTAGCCGCCGCCGGCCCCGGTCGGCACGGAGCCGTCGACGACCAGGATGTACTTGCCGAAATTCTCGCGCATCGCCGTCTGCATCGCGGTCTCCGCGGCGCTCCCGGCCGCGGCCATCAGCGTGTCGTCGTAGTCGAGCGAGATGACGTCGAAGATCAGGTTCTCGATGGTGGGGGCGAACGAGCAGGTGAACGACTCGAAGCAGCCGGTGCACTCCTGGAACGACAGGTAGATCACCGACGGACGCCGCGCGCCGTGCAGCGCCTGGGCCATCGCGGCGCCCAGCCCCGGGGGCAGCGCCATCAGCGAGGCCGTGGCCGTGCAGTACTTGACGAACGCGCGCCGGCTGATGCCGTGCTGGCGCAGCATCTGGCCGACCGACGACGGTTCGTGCATCGGGCGCGGCGCTGGGCGGCTCATGCGTGCCCCCGGCCGTTGTCGCCCGGCGCCGGTGGTGACAGGCTGGCGCGCAGGACCGCGGCAGCGGCGCCTATCTCGTCGAGGGTGCTGGCGAGGATCTGCGGAATCGGGCTGACGTCGAACAGTTCGGAGATCAGCCGGCCGTGGTGGTCCCGATGTTCGACCCACCACAGGCCGGCGTAGCGCGTCTCGGCGAAGGTGGAGAGCCCGCCGGCGTCGAGCGTGGCCTGGACCTCGCCGGGGCCCAGCAGCGCCTGGAGTCGCAGGCGCTCCGGTGGCGACATCGGCAGGCTGCGCAGGTCGATCGAACCGGGCTCGCCGGTGACCGCCAGGCGCTCCATCATGGCGGCCAGCTCGAAGAGCAAGGCGCAGACGCTGGCACCGAGTCCTCCGGTCGACGCCGCACCGCCCGGCGCAAGGCCGTGCGCGGGCGCCGCCGCAGGAGGTGCGCCCGATGCGGCGGCCGCGCCATGAACCTGCGTGTGTTCGCCGCGCTCGCCGCGTGCGATGGATTCGATGCGGACCGGGATGTCCCCGAGGCGGATCACGGGTTGGGCGGGCGGAACGGCGCTCATGCCAGCCGCCAGCGCTCGAACAATTCCTGCGCCTGCGCTACCGCCGCGGGCAGCGCCGCGGCGAGCGGCGCCGAGAGCCGCTCGGACCAGTCGACGACATCCGGCTGGATGCACAGCAGCGCCCGGCGCCGCGGCAGGCAGTTCATGACGCGCGCCATGTCGAGCAGGTCGGTCAGGCCCACTTCGTGCACCGTGCGCCGCCGCGTGCTGCGCAGGAAGCGGTCCATCGCGGCATCCTCGAACAGCGCGATGCTGCCCGGTGGCGCGTCCAGCTCCGCTGCGTCGAGCGCCAGCAGTGCATCGGCGTCCTCTACGTACGAGAGCAAGGAGAAGCTCATCGTCCCGGCGTCGAGGTAGCACGCGGGGGCGTCGGGCTCCGGCTCGGGTGCGCGCCCGGGCCGGGCGTCCTCTTCCAGCCGGGTCTGGGCCTGCAGCCTGGTTGCGCGCAGCAATTCGAGCATGCGCACGCCCGCGCCATCGTCGCCCAGCAGGATATTGCCGAAGCCCAGCACCAGCAGCCCGGACAGGGGCGCGTGGCTGCGCTTGCCCGCCCACTTGCCGGTGGCGTGCATGCGCCCTTCCTGACCTGCCGAGCCGCGCAATGCTGCCACTGGAACTCCCTGCCGAATCGGCGCATCTGAACATCGGCCCCAGGGCAGGTCTGTTCGGCAGCGCACATTCTCGGGACGCCTATCGCATCGAGGGTATGCACGCGTGAAATCGCTGTCGATGGGCGCAGCAACGCGGCTGCGGCGCGTACGATGATCGAGCGGTGGCAAGCGGCAACGGCGGTTGGAGGCCGGTGCGCAGGGCCGCCCGGCGCGGCGGCCATTGCCGCGCGTCGACCCCTTCGGAGAACCGACGTGCACGAGCTTTCGATCTGCCAGGCGCTGCTCGTCCAAGTCGACCAGGTCATGCGGGCGCAAGGTTCGCCGCACGCTTCGCGGCAGGTCGATCGCATCACCGTCGAGGTGGGCCCGCTGGCCGGCGTCGAGCCCGAGCTGCTGGCGCGTGCGTTCAGCATCGCGCGCCTGGGCACCGCATCGGCGCAGGCCGAACTGGTCATCGAGACCTCGGACATCACCGTGCTGTGCCTGGTCTGCGGGCAGCGTTCGGCGGCGCAGGTCAACCGGATGCTGTGCGCCGCGTGCGGCGGATTTCGAACGCGCCTGGTCGAGGGCGACGAGCTGCGACTATGCAGCGTCGAACTGCGCCCCGATGCACCGCCGGCCGGCGTGCCCGCTGCCGAATCCTGCGCCGGCCACTGAGGAGCGCCGATGTGTAGCGAATGCGGTTGTGCGATCCCGGCGCTGCATGCCGATGACCGTGAACATGAACATGAACATGGACATGAACATGATCATGACCACGCCCATGGCCAAACCGATGCGCATCCCCCGGCGCAGCGCGCGGGCACGGCCAGCGTCGACCTGCTGCGCGACCTGCTCGCGCAGAACGATCGCATGGCCGCGCACAACCGCGCGCACTTCGATGCGCACGGCGTGCTCGCGATCAATCTCATGTCCTCGCCGGGGGCCGGCAAGACGGCCCTGCTCGAGGCGACGATCGACGCGCTGGGCGACCATCGTCGCATCGCGGTGATCGAGGGCGACCTGGAGACCGAAAACGATGCCGCCCGCATCCGCGCGCGCGGCGTGCCGGCCGTCCAGATCACGACCGGCAGCGCCTGCCACCTGGACGCGCACCTGGTGCACCGCGCGCTGCACGATCTGCCACTGGCCGGCCTGGACCTGCTCTTCATCGAAAACGTCGGCAACCTCGTCTGCCCCGCCGCCTTCGACCTGGGCCAGCACCGCAACGTGACCCTGCTCAGCGTCACCGAGGGCGACGACAAGCCGGCCAAGTATCCGGTGATCTTCCGTGCGTCCGATCTCGTGGTCCTGAGCAAGACCGATCTGCTGGACGTGATGGACGACTTCGATCCGCGGCGCGCGGCGGCCGCGCTGCGCGACCTGGGCCGCGCCACGCCGATGATCCACACGGCGGCACGGCGGCGTCCGGCGATCGGCGCCTGGCTCGACTGGCTCGAGCGCGAGATGCACGCGCGCCGCGGTCCGGCCGCACCGGCCCGCGCGCCCCGCGCCGCGTCGCTGCAGGCCTGAGGCGGGAAACCCGATCATGTGCCTGGCGATACCCGTTCGCATCACGGCAGTGCTGGACGACGACTGGGTCGAGGTCGAGGTGGGCGGCGTGCAAACCCGCGCGAGCGTCGCCCTGATCGACCCGGTGCGCGCCGGCGACTACCTGATCGTGCACGCCGGCTTTGCCATCGCCCGGCTCGACGTCGAGGAAGCCGAGCGGACGCTGGCGCTCTTCGATGCGATCGCCGCCGTCCTGCCCCGGGCACCGGGCACGGCGCAGGACCCCGGGGGAGCGGCCGATGCGTTACCTGCGCGGCTTTCGTGACGGCCGTTCGGCCGCCGGGCTGGCCGCCGCGCTGGCCGCGGCGGTCGACCCGGCGCGCGAGTACCACCTGATGGAATTCTGCGGCGGCCACACGCACGCGATCTTCCGCTACGGCGTCGAAGACCTGCTGCCGGCCAACGTGCGCCTGGTGCACGGACCCGGATGCCCGGTCTGCGTGCTCGCCGTGCCGCGCCTGGATGCGGCCATCGCGCTGGCGCAGCGGCCCGGCGTCACGCTCGTGAGCTACGGTGACATGATGCGCGTGCCGGCCTCGCGCCGCCGCAGCCTGCTCAAGGCGCGCGCGCAGGGGGCCGACGTGCGCATGGCGTACTCGGCGCACGAAGCGCTGGACATCGCCGCCGCACAGCCCGGTCGCCAGGTGGTGTTCTTTGCCATCGGCTTCGAGACGACGGCGCCGGCCACGGCGCACATCGTGATCGAGGCCCAGCGCCGCGGCCTGGAAAACTTCAGTGTCTACTGCAACCACGTGCTCACCCCGGCCGCCCTGCAGGCCATCCTGCAGCCGCCTGCGGACCGCGCGGCCGATGCCACTGCGGATGCCACCGCGGGCGCCACCGCGGGCGCGCCGGCGGCGGTGCGGGTGGACGGCTTCGTCGGCCCGGCGCACGTGAGCGCCGTGATCGGCAGCCGTCCCTACGAGCATTTCGCGCGCCAATTCCGGCGTCCGGTGGTGATCGCCGGCTTCGAGCCGCTCGATGTGCTGCAGGCCATACGCATGCTGGTGGACCAGCTCAACGACGGCCGGGCCGAGGTCGAGAACGAGTTCACGCGCGGCGTGACGCGCCTGGGCAACCGCAAGGCGCAGGACCTGATGGACCAGGTCTTCGAGGCGCGCCCGAGCTTTGCCTGGCGCGGCCTGGGCGAGCTCGCCCACGGCGGCCTGCGCATCCGGCCGCCGCTGGCCCAGTTCGACGCCGAGCAGCGCTTCGCGATGGCCGTGGAGCCGGCCGTCGAGAACGCGGCGTGCCAGTGCCCGTCGATCATCCGCGGCACCAAGCGCCCGACTGACTGCGCGATCTTCGGCACCGCCTGCACGCCGCGCAATCCGATCGGCTCCTGCATGGTCTCGGCCGAAGGTACCTGCGCGGCCTACTTCAAGTACCGCCGCGGGCTCGGCGCAGCGCACACCGGCGCACGCGCGGCAGGCGCTGTCGTCGACCGCGCTGTCATCGACCGCGCTGTCATCGACCACGCGGTCATCGACCACGCCCCCACCTGCGACGCCGCCGCTGGCCACGCCGCCACCGACGCGTCCGCTGCCCATGCTCCCGCCCACGCCCTCGCCACCCCCGCGGCCGGCACCGGCCGCTGAGGCCGCTGCATACGACAGCGCCGACGGCGTCGCGCGCCGGTGGCGCGTGGGCGGCCGCGTGCAGGGTGTCGGCTTCCGCCCGTACGTCTATGGGCTGGCCAGTGCGCTGGATCTGGCCGGCTGGGTGCGCAATCGCGGCGGGGAGGTCGAGATCCATGTCGAGGGTTCCCGGGCCCGCGTCGGCGACTTTGCCTCGGCGCTGCTGGGCGGGGCGCCGCGCGCCGCCCGTGCCCACGTCGTCGAGACCCGCGCGGTGGGGCTCGAGGCGGCGGCCGATGCGGCGTCGGCGATGGCATCCGGCACGCCGTCGCCGCGCTTTCGCATCCGCCCCAGCATCGACGATGGCGGCGGCCGCCGGCATGTGCCGGCCGACGTGGCGATCTGTTCGGCATGCCTGGAGGAACTGCACGATCCCGCGGCGGCGCGCTTCCGTTACCCGTTCACCGTCTGCACGCAGTGCGGGCCCCGCTACACCGTGGTGCGTGATTTTCCCTATGACCGCGCGAACACGGCCATGGACGGGTTCACGCCTTGCTCGCGCTGCCAGGCCGAATACGGGCAGCCGCTCGACCGCCGCCACCATGCCCAGGCGCTGGCCTGCGCGGACTGTGGTCCCGCGCTGTCGTGGCGCAGTGCCGGCCTGGAGGTGCATGGCAACGAGGCGGCGCTGCGCGTTGCCGTGGACCTGTTGCGTCACGGCCGGATCGTTGCGCTGCGCGGCGTCGGCGGTTATCACCTGCTGTGCGATGCGCGCGACGAGGCGGCGGTGGCGCGCCTGCGCCTGCGCAAGGGGCGGCCGGCCAAGCCGCTGGCGGTCATGGTCCCGTGGCGCGGCGACGACGGGCTCGACGGCGTGCGCGCGCTGTCAGCGCTGGGGCCGGACGTGGAGGCCGCGCTGTGCAGTCCGGAGCGGCCCATCGTGCTCGTGGCGCCGCGCGCGGACGCGCCGCTGGCCGCGGCCGTCGCGCCGGGGCTGCGCGAGGTGGGGCTCATGCTGCCGTGCAGCCCGCTGCAGCACCTGCTGCTGGAGGACTTCGGATCCGCGCTCGTGGCGACCTCCGGCAACGTCAGCGGCGAGCCCGTCATCACCGATCCCGGCGAGGCGCACGCACGCCTGGCGCCGGTCGCCGACGGCTTCCTGCACCACGACCTGCCGATCCTGCGCCCGGCCGACGACCCGGTCGTGCGGTCGGTCGGCGGGGCGATGCGGCCCCTGCGCATCGGGCGCGGCAATGCGCCGCTGGAGCTCACGCTGAGCCAGCCGGTGGCCATCCCGACGCTGGCCGTCGGCGCCTATCTCAAGAACACGGTGGCGCTGGCCTGGCATGACCGGGTGGTCGTGTCGCCCCACCTGGGCGACCTGGCGACCCCGCGCGCACGTGCGGTGTTCGAGCACACGATCTTGCACCTGCAGGCGCTGTACGACGTGCGCGCCGAGTGCATCGCGCACGACGCGCATCCCGACTTCCCCAGCACGCGCTGGGCGCGCGCCACCGGGCTGCCGGCAGAGGCCGTATGGCACCACGCTGCGCACGCGGCGGCGGTGGCGGGCGAGTACCCCGGTGACGCGCCCCTGCTGTGCTTCACCTGGGATGGCATGGGCCTGGGCGCCGACGGACTGCTGGCCGGAGGCGAAGCGCTGCTCGGCCGGCCCGGTTCCTGGGCGCGCGCGGCAAGCTGGCGGCCGTTTTGCCTGCCCGGTGGCGAGCAAGCCGCCCGGCAGCCATGGCGCTCGGCACTGGCGCTGTGCTGGGAGGGCGGCTTTGCCTGGGCGGGCGAGCACGAGGTGGACCCGCTGCTGCGGCGCGCCTACGAGCGCCGGCTCAACGCCCCGGCCACCAGCGCGGTCGGGCGCCTGTTCGACGCGGCCGCGGCCCTGCTGGGCGTGTGCCGCCACGCGAGCTACGAGGGCGAGGCCGCCCAGCGCCTGGAGGCCCTGTGCGCTGCTGCGGTACACCCACCCGAGGAACTGGACCTGCCGCTGGCGCGCGACGCGCAGGGTGTCTGGCGCACGGACTGGGCGCCGCTCGTACCCGCGCTGCTCGATGCACGGCGCCCGCCTGCCGAGCGTGCGCAGGGCTTTCACGCCGCGCTGGCGCAGGCGCTGTGCGCGCAGGCGCGGGCCGTGCGCGCCGACAGCGGCGTGGCGCGCATCGGCTTGGCCGGCGGCGTATTCCAGAACCGCGTGCTGACCGAGCGCGTGCAGGGCCTGCTGATGCAGGCCGGCTTCGAGGTGCTCATCCCGCGCCTGCTGCCGGTCAACGATGCGGCCATCAGCTACGGCCAGATCATCGAGCTCGCGGCCCGCCAGCAGTTGCGCGCGGGCCCGGGCGCGGGATCGGGCCCGGAGCAGGCGGAGCATGGACCGAACCCCGTCCTTCGCTGACACGCACGTCAGCCTGGCCCACGGCAACGGGGGCCGGCGCATGCGCGAGCTGATCGACGCCGTGTTCGCGCGGGCGCTGGCCAACGCGCACCTGGATACGGCCGCCGATGCCGTCGCCGTGCCGCTGCCGCTGCACCAGGAGGTGGTGGTGACGACCGACAGCTTCACCGTCCAGCCGATCGAGTTCCCCGGCGGCAACATCGGTTCGCTGGCGGTGCACGGCATCGTCAACGACCTGGCGGTCTGCGGGGCGCGGCCCCTGTACCTGACGCTCAGCGTGATACTGGAAGAGGGCCTGGAGATCGCCTTGCTGCGGCGCGTGATCGGCGCGCTGGCGCACGCGGCGCGCGCCAGCGGCGTCGCCGTGGTCGCGGGCGACACCAAGGTCGTGGAGCGCGGCGATTGCGACGGGATGTACCTGGCCATGACCGGGATCGGCGCGCGCCCGCGCGGAACCGCGCTGGGCCTGGAGCGTATCCGTGCCGGTGATCGCGTGCTGGTCAGCGGCACGGTCGGCGAACACGGCGCGGCGGTCATGCTGGCGCGCCACGAGTTCGGGCTGCACGGGCGCCTGGCCTCGGACGCGGCCAGCGTGCTGCCGCACGCGCAGGCCCTGATGGCGGAACCGGGCCTGCGCTTCATGCGCGATCCGACGCGCGGTGGCCTGGCCACCGTGGCCCATGAGATCGCCCGCGGCACGGGCCTGAGCGTGCACTTGTCCGAAGACCGCATTCCGGTGGGCGACGCCGTGCAGTCGGTATGCGAACTGCTGGGCTTCGATCCGCTGTACCTGGCCTGCGAGGGCCGGCTCGTGGCGGTCGTCGCGCGCGAATCGGCCGAGGCGGCCCTGGGGCGGCTGCACCGCCTCGCACCGCAGGCCCAGCTGATCGGCCATATCGGCGCGATCGGCGACGGGCCCGGCGGTGTCGTGCTGGAGACCGCCTTGGGTGGCCGGCGCATGCTCGATGAGCTCGACGACGATCCGCTGCCGCGCATCTGCTGAGGCGGCGCGCGGCCCCGCCGGCCATCGGTTCGTGTGGCCTACCCCGGGCGCCGGCATTGCGTGCTGTGTCGAACAGACGCTGGCCGGCGCACCGTGGTTTGATGCTGGCCAGTGCCGGGGTGTGCGCGCTGCGGCTGGGCGGCGTCGCCCGGCTCCGGGGCTGCGTGTGCCGCGATGCACGATCCGGAATCATCGTAAAGGAGCCCAACTCATGAAGAATCTACTTGCATCCGCCGCGGCCTGTGGCGGCGTCCTGGTCCTGGGCATAGCCTTGCCTTGCGCGAGTACCGCCGCAACGGCGGCCGGCGATGCCGTGGCCGGCAAGGCGACCTTCACCGCCAATTGCGCCTCCTGCCATCAACCGGGCGCGGGGCCGTACGCCGGCAAGACGCCGGCAGAGCTCACGGCCGCCATTCAGGGGATCGAGTCGGGCAGCATCAAGCACAGCAAGAAGATCGGCCTGAACGCGACGGACATCGCCAACGTCGTGGCCTATATCGCCCCCGCAGCCAAGTAAGCAGCGAACGCGCCGGTGCACCCCGGGCGGCTCGTGCCGCGCGAGGGCGCGCGATCCGAGCCGACGGCCGGACCGGCGCATCCAGCGACCACCCCATCCCCGCACAAGATCTCGAAAGGACGCCCCCATGCTGCGCAGCCTGCAGGACCTGGACAACTACGCTATCCGCGCGACCGACGGCGACATCGGCCACCTGCGCGACATCTTCTTCGACGACCAGGCCTGGGTCGTGCGCTACCTGGTCGTCGAGACCGGCACCTGGCTCGCGAGCCGCAAGGTGTTGATCACGCCGCTGTCGGTGGGCGATCCGGACTGGGACGAGCGCGTGCTGCCGGTGAAGATCACCAAGGAGCAGGTGCGCAAGAGCCCCGACATCGACACCGAGAAGCCGGTGTCGCGCCAGTACGAGATGCGCTACCTGGGCTACTACGGCTATCCGTACTACTGGGGCGGCGCCGGCCTGTGGGGCATGGGCGCCTACCCGAGCCTGATGATGACCGGCTACGGCGGCCGGGTGGAAGGGCCCGATCGCAGCGAGCCGGAACCCGCCGTGGCCCACCTGCGCGAGGAGGCGCAGCGCCACCAGGAGGAGGACCCGCACCTGCGCAGCGGCAAGGCGGTGCTGAGCTATCGCATCCACGCCAAGGACGGCGAGATCGGCCACGTCCAGGGCGTGCTCGTCGACGACCGCACCTGGGCGATCCGCTACCTGGTGGTGAACACGAGCAACTGGTGGCTGGGGCACCTCGTCCTCATCGCCCCGCAATGGATCGACGAGGTGAGCTGGATCGACTCGACGGTCAATGTGCAGCTGACCCGCAAATCGGTCCAGGAAGCCCCGCTGTACGACTCCACCGCCGTGCTCAACCGCGCCGAAGAGGAGCGCATCTTCGGCCACTACCAGAGGCCCGGCTACTGGTCGGACGAGATGCTCAGCGAAGCGCAGAAGCAGTCGGCGATCGAGGTGGACTGAGCGCGTGCCGCTGGCTGCGTAACCCTGCCACCAAGCAGCAAGCTCCCCTCTCCCGCGCTACCGCGCGGGAGAGGGGCCGGGGGTGAGGGTGGCATCGCTGGCACCGTGCCAAATCGGCTACCCTCACCCTAGCCCTCTCCCACGCGGCGCGTGGGAGAGGGGATTACCTGCGCGGGCGGTTGCAGCCCATCCACCGCATCCTCCGCATCCAACCGATCCTCCGCATCGGCTCGCGTCGCCGATCCTAGCCCCGCCGCCACGCTCCCGCTCTCGTCCTTGAGCGCCACGCCCGTGCGTCCCAGCCGCCTCGCACCTTCGATCAAGGTACTGGTCGTACGAGATGCAAA
>Ga0116231_10006085_pt1 | contig 23342 bp, 7 predicted proteins | sample S1TSphgellanicum_2_FD_89695 | JGI IMG/M metagenome (GOLD analysis project Ga0116231, IMG submission 89695) | Host-associated microbial communities from peat moss isolated from Minnesota, USA - S1T2_Fd - Sphagnum magellanicum MG | ecosystem: Host-associated > Plants > Peat moss > Unclassified...
GAACAAGCAGACCCCACTAAACAAAATCTGGGGGAAGCTGTTTCGCCCCACTTGGGTTGAACCCTATTTTTTTATCCTTTACCAATCCAAACATTGAGGTGGGGTTTTTTTTTTTTTTTCTTTTCAATGGCCCACCCTTCCTTTAGACTTCAAAAAAATTCCTCCCTTTTCTTCCCTCCTCTTTTTTCTTTTCCTCTTTTGTTTTTTGTTTTTTTCTCTTCTGCTTCCATCTTCTTTTCTTCCATTGTCCTCTTTTGCTCTTTCTTTTTTTCTTCTTATCTTTCACTGCCATTTTTTTCTCTTCCATTGTTTTATTTTGTTCTTTCTTTCTTCTTCTCTTTGCTGTCATTTACTTCTCTTCCATTGTTTTCCTTTCTTCTTCTTTCCTTCTTCCCTTCGTTGTCATTTTCTTCTCTTCCATTGTTTTCTTTTCTTCTTCTTTTCTTCTTCCCTTCATTGTCATTTTCTTCTCTTCCATTGTTGTAGTTTTTTTTCATCATTTTTTCCCTCTTTTTTTAAACTGTTGTTGTTATTATTATTTTTTATTTTTTTTGGTTTATGTTATAGATTTTTCTTCTTATCATTTTTTTTCTTTCATTTCTGTTGCTACTTTAATTGTTTTTCATCTTTTCTTTCTTTTTCTTCCTTCTTCAAACATTTTCTTTTTTTCATCACATTGTTGTGTTTGTTGCCATTGCTTATTGCATCATCATCAGTTTTGCACAACATTCGAGGTATGCCTATATCCTTTTTTTTGTTTTTGTTTTGTTTTGGTTTGAAAGCAAAAGCAAAAAGGAAACGTAAGAAAAAGAAAGAAAAGAAGACAAAAGAATAAAAGAGAAGGAAATGGATTTTTTTTTAAAAATAGATGATAAGAAAAAAATAGAAGACAAAGATTTTATTTTTATTTTTTTCTATTTTTTAAATTTTAGAAGAAGTTTGCTTTCTTTTCCTTTATTTTTGATTTTCTAGAAGTTTTTTTTTCTTGTTTTTTTTTAATCCAAGAAGAAGAATTCTAGTTCTTGTTTCCTTTTCATTGTTTTGTTTTGTTTTGTTTCTTTTATAAATAAAATATTTTTCGGGTCTTTTTTCCCTATATTTTCATTTTTTGGTTTTTTTAATGCTTGAAGTTTTTTTTTTTTTGTTTCTTTTATTATGTTTGTCCCAAATTTTTTTTTCCCCCCTATTTTTCCATTCTTTTGGTCTTTAAAATTCTAAAAGATAAAATTTGTTTTTCTATTTCCTTTATATCTTATTTTCAAAAAAATTCCAATTTTTTTTATAAAAAATCCAGTAGACTATATATGTTCATACCCATGTAATTTTTTGGGAGTTTGGTTTGCATTTTTCAAACTTGCATAGTAATGTGTATCATGTGTTTGATGCAGATTTTGAATAATTATGAAATACCACCACGTAACCAATGTCATTCAACTTCAATTTTACATGCATCAACATGTTATTAAAGTGGTTACAAAAACAACTTATTGATGAACACATGACATGGTGGCTAATGAAAATAGGTTTAGATAGGGGTCTCTTGAGGTTAAAAAATAATGTGCACTTTTACTCAAGTTTTTTTTAGCATAAACAATGGCATGGAATTCATGTTTTCCAGCTTTTGGACATTTTAATTTTTTTTGATAAAAGTGTTATTTGCATCGAAAACATACAAGTTTTGTCTTATTGTAATTGTAACCTCAAGTCTGTATTATGTTTGCATGCTTTGAATGTGAACATTGCATTAATACTTTGTTAAAATTTTCCTTAAAAATATGAGTTTGAAACAAATTGCAATGTTGCATTATTACATTAAAAAAACTTCGAAAACATAAAGTTCAATGTGAAATACTTGCATAAGGGTCACAAAACAAACATTAATTTTATTAAAATGATTTTGCAATGCCCACATTTGAAACATAAAATGCCAATTGTTTTTTTGGATGGTTTGTGCAATATACCCAAATGTTGGGCATAAAATATGCATGCTCAATGAAAAAAATGATGAAGATAAAAATATTAAAGTAGAAAAAAAATTTGTGATAAATAATAAAAGAAAATAATCTAGAACAAGAAAAAGAAAAAGAAAATTTAGAAGGGGAAAAAATACACAAACAAATAATTTTAAATAAATAAAAATCCAAAAGAAAAAATGCTTGCATTTTTGTCACAATATATGTAATAATTATTGAAGTGTATTGTATTTGAAATGACATTGTTTTCGTATGTGGGTATTGTATTTTGCTATTAGATCTTCAACTATTTTAGCTTATAACAATAACTACCAAATTATGTAGTACCTATGTGCAAGTCACAAAAGTTGATCAAATGTGCAATATATGCATTCATGATTACCATTTATTAACATCAAGGGGTCAAATATGATTAAAATGGTTATAAATTCATTGAGTGCAACACCTTCATATTTTTTATATCATATAGTGGTAGACAATTACATCTTGTAAATGATAGGTAGGTAGTGTACACAAATAAGGAAAAAGTTAGGTCAATAATGTAATTATGTTAATAAGATGGCTAGGGCAATAGGGTAGTTTAAAAAATTATTAAAATATTTTTTCAAAAAAATGATTTTTAGTTTAATTCAAAATTATATAATTTTTTTGTCAAAAGGTAAAGGTTTTGTCAATAGGTATAAGTTTAACCATGAAAAAATAGAAGTTCTTCCAAAAAAATAAATTAACCAAGAAAAGATAAAGGTTTTACCAACAAATAAAAGTTTAACCATGAAGAGATGGAAGTTTTGCCAAGAGCTTTAGGTTTAACCAAGAAAAATTGGAATTTTTTCCAATTTGTAGAGGTCTAACCAACTAGATGTAAAGGTTTTACTAAGAGTAAAAATATAGCCCCAAAAAAAAAGGTTTTGCCAAAATGTAGAAGTTTAAATAAGAAAAATTCAAAGGTTTTCCAAGTGAAGTTTAACCATGAACACATAAGGGTTTTATTCAAAGGTGAAAATGTATCTAAGAAGAGGTTAAGGTTTTGCTAAGAGGTAAAAGTAATCAATAATATATCGAACTTTTGCCAACATGTGGTGGTTTACTCATGAATAGATGGAGGTTTTGTCATGAGATATAAGTTTAACCAAGAAAAGTTAATTTTTTTATCGAAAGGTAAAGGTTTAACCATATATATATATATATAGGTTTTGTTGAGGAGTAAAGGTTTTGCCAAGAGATAGATGTTTAACTAAGAAGATATAAAGATTTTGTTAACATGTAAACGTTTGGCCATGAAGAGATGGAGGTTTAACCAAGAAGAATTAAAAGTTGTGCCAAAAGGAAAAGGTTTAGCCAAGAAATATAAGTTTAACCAAGAAGAATTAAAAGTTGCGCCAAAAGGAAAAGGTTTAGCCAAGAAATATAGGTTTAACCAAGAAGAATTAAAAGTTGTGCAAAAAGGAAAAGGTTTAACCAAGAGATATAGGTTTAACCAAGAAAAGTTAGAAGTTGTGCCAAAAGGAAAAGGTTTAGCCAAGAGATCTAGGTTTAACCAAGAAGAGTTAAAAGTTGTGCCAAAAGGAAAAGGTTTAGCCAAGAAAAATTAGAAGTTGTGCCAAAAGGAAAAAATTTAGCCAAGAAGAGCTAGAAGTTGTGCCAAAAGGAAAAGGTTTAGCCAAGAAATATAAGTTTAGCCAAGAAGAGTTCAAAATTGTGCCAAAAAGAAAAGGTTTAGCTAAGAAGAGTTAGAAGTTGTGCCAAAAGAAAAAGGTTGAGCTAAGATATATGGGTTTAGCCACAAATTGTTAAAAATTGTGCCAAAAGGCAAAGGTTTAACCAAGAGAAAGGTTTAGCCATGAAAAAATAGAAGGCATATAAGTACGAGGTTGGTAGGTAGAACCAATATGTAGCTCAATAATGTAATTAGGTTAGTAGGGTAGCTAGGGAATTAGGGTGACTAGATTGGAAGGTAGTAATGTCAAGGTTGGGGAAAAAAACCCAAAAAATAAAAAGGGTCAAAGGTTAGCAACCTAAAAAGGTTGATTGGTACAATGTTGTGTTAACACATGGTCAAAAACCGAATGAAAAAACATAGCCCATCCTATGGACAAAATGGCCAACTGGTGCACTAGTGGGTGTTGGTTCACTATAGCTTTCATGTCCATCTAGGCAATGCATTGTGAATGGAAAATTATAAAAGTTCATCAAATGAACAATTGATGTGGTTTATTAAGTTAGAAGCAAAAAAAACCAACAACCACCGGCACACTAAAAGGAATGCAGGGTGTCCATTGCATTGCAGTTCCCTGATTAACCATGGTGGTTACCTCAATCTTTGTTTTTACTAACTACCTACTAACAAACCACTAACTTTTAGCCATGTTTCAACCATCTACATACATCTATTTACCCTGGAATCAAATCCTATTACCCTACCTATTTATCTATCTACAAAACCTATCCTTTAGAGAATAGGTTACCAAGGTGAAACCCAATGCCACTTCAATTGCACTTCATCCACAATTGAGTAATAGTGGGCTTCCAATGGATGGTGTGTGATCTAAAGGGAAACCCTAAGGAGAGAAAAGGAAAAGGTTTATTACAATAATCCAGTGTTTGATGGGTCACAATGATCATTCATTGTCATGTTAATCATATTTTGCGCTAAATAGCTTTTGTTTTGTTTGATTCATCAAGGAAGGAAAAATGAAAGCGTTTGGTCTTTGTGTTTTAATAATGAGCTTGCAAATTTATCTTATTTGTTTCTTGTTTTTCATTGTGGATCAAGGAATTGTGGCGCTGATTGATTTGGGAGATCTTCTAGTGACAAGTAATTGGTGAAGCTCTGATTGTAAAAAACAGAAGCTTGCTCAAGGTAAATCATCTAAATGGGTTTTTAGAAAAAAACCTAAATACCTAAACAAGTTTGACTTTGTTTTCAAAAGCTTGTTCTTGTTTTCATGATGTTGTTTGGATATTTGATGCACCCATGGGAAGAATGCTTGTGGTGTATACTCTAGTTTTCAAATTTTTATTGGGTTGGAGAATTATAATTCTTGTTAGAATATTAAAATGGACTATTGGTGAAAATGATGTGGAACTGAAAATGTTTTTGAATGGTCTTGAATTGGCATTATTTCATGAATAATCATGCTTAAAACACAACAACGCATTTTGGGTTTTGTGACTGGCCTTTACAACTACATACTGAAGTTAAGAAAGACATATGCGACTAATGACTAGTAAGTTGTTAAACCCATGTCGTTTCACCCATTTAATCCCAAGGGATGTTTAGTTGCAAAACCTGGTTGTTTTAACAATTAGGATTTTAAAAAAATTCTTATAATAATGAAATTATATGTCACCATTAACCTTGGTATGATGTGTAAAGTGTATGTCATTTCAACTTAATCATTTTATTCAACTAAGTGTTACAAAAGACGCCTTAATGGATGGATGACATATGTCAAAAACCTATAAACACATTATGAATCATTGCACATGACCAAATGTCAACCTAATTTAACCCATGTAATTAATGTAGATGAAAGTCAACCTAGTTTAACCTAACTAAGCTAAGCAACCTAACCTAGGTCTCCTAACCAAAAGTCAACCTAGCTAGGCTACCTACCTATGTTAAGCAACCTAGGTTACCTAATATAGGCTAGGTGGCTTAGATTAAAAACAAACATCAGATTCATAACCCAAAAAAATTAAACTAGGCTACCTATCCTAAGCAAAGTGGCCTAAGTATCATAGGTTGTGAGAATGAAGACTTGAACCCCTCACTTTCACACTGGGGTACAAGTCCTCATCCATTGCACTACCACATTTTTTATATTAATTATATTTAACACAAAGTTATAAAGTTCAAAGTTTTTAGCCTTGAATTAACCTTGGCCACCTTAGGTTGACCTAGGTCAACCTACCTACTACCTACCAACCTAACCTAAACTTAAACCTAGCTAGCTAATGTGTTAAATAGTTAAAAAGTTAAAGATTTATGTGTCACCTTTTTCAAAATGGTTATTAATATAGTAGCCATAATTTCGAGTTAACAATATATTATTTAGTACACATATACATGCATGTGAATTCATGATTTCAAAACCTTCACGGCACACAAAAAAATTTATGGCATGCCATGTCAAATATTGGTGCCATAAATTTAATACACACAAAAACTTATGGTGTCACAAAATATCATGGATTGCCATGAAAATTTGTGACACCTTGTTACCAAAATGACATGTCATTTCATCATCACATGGAAGATTGAATCGTTATTAATCACAAAGGACAACAATAATTTTAATTAATTAATAAATGAGATTAATTCATCAAATCAATGACATGAATCATGATGTTGACAAATAGGACCACATCATCTTGTTGGCATATAACATGCCATGTCATCATCATGAAAGATTGAATCATTATTAGTTCCAAAGGTGGATGGTTTTTGCCACTAACTAACTAATGAACAAAATTTGAAAAATAATGTGATAATTTACCAAAAAACCCAATAAGTTGTCATATTGACTATAGTTGCACAACCATGATGCCATGTGGCATGTTAATGTCTTTTGCCATTACCTAGTGATTGTTATGACTAAGTAGTTATAAATGTAATTAAAAAAACAATAGTTCAAGTTCAAAGGACGGGATTTGTTGTAGTGAAGGTAAAGTTTTTGGATTTGTATCTTGATACAAAAAGCTACATTGAGGGACTGGACATCATTTCTAACATAATGACCAACCAACAAATATCTCATTTTATCCAAAGTAGCGTATGAATCGTCATGTTGACAAATAGTCAAGTATTTTATTACCATGTATGTGGAATGCCACATCATCGTGTTGTGAGACTAGAAGTCGTTATTCTAGTTGCAAAAGTCATGGTATTTTTAATTAACTAATTTTCATTATTTAAAGCATATTATTACAATTTCAAAAAAATCATGTATCTATCCAAAAAAACCCACTAGTTGTCATACCAACTATAGTCGCAAAACCATAACATCATATGACATTTCAATGGCCTTTGCAACTAAATAATGATTATTATGATTCGTAGTTGCAATTGTAGTCAAAAAGAACAATAGTCATTTTTTTGACTGATCAAAAAACCCATAATGTTTTGTTGTGAGATGATTACTTCTAAGGAATAAGTTTTATGGCGGGATGGGAATGAGTACCCTTGTTGGCACTTTGAGATGGGAGTTGCAATTGGTCTTGACTTGGGTTGTGAGTAGAAATTGGAAGTCAAACAAATATGTGGACTATTTCCTATTTATATAGTTTACAAAGTTGAACTTGTTGACAAAGAATTTGGGATAAAATTCATGAAAGAGAAACACAACATTATCCCACATTGTTTGTCCCATACAAAGGTAGCTTATTTATTTACCCATTTTCTTACTATTTATTGCTTAACCTAACTACCCATTTAGCTTAACATAAGCCTAGGTATAATAATATGTATGCAGGTAGGTATAAATAAGTATCTAGCCTAGTTAGCCTATTTTACCTACTTATTATTTACCTACCTACCTATTACATACTTAGTTAGGTAGGTATATTAAACTAAGTAGGTAGTTTAAGTAAGTAAGTAGATAGCTTAAGATAGGTAAGTAGGTATGTAGTTTAGTTTAAGTAGGTAAATATGTAATTTAGGTTATATAATCATAAGTTGGTAGGTGAAGTAGGTTGGTAGGCTAGGTAAATAGTAAAGTAATTAACTTGAAAGCTAGCCTAGTAAGGTAGATAACCTAGAAAGGTACATAACTTAAGTAACTAACTAAGGTAGGTAACATTATTTATGTACTAAAGTAATTTATCTATCTACTTAACTTAGGTAGGTAGGTATAAGCTAAGTAGTTAGTTAACCTAGTAAAATAGCGAGCTTATACATACCTAGCTTACCTACATAGCTTAACATAGTTATTAAGTCTTATAATGTTACATCACAAACTTCTAATATCATGAAATTTCAATAGAATCCATGCAAAATTTGTAAAAAATATGTCCATACAAATTGCATGGGTTTCAAAATGTAAAAATGGCACAAAAAATTTATATCATCACAAACTTAACTATGATTTAGTAATGGAGATTGTGCAAAATTTGCTCATTCATAATTCGTACATTTCACGCACTAATGTTGTGCATTGAAAACAAATTTGACAATTGGATTTACAGGAAGATGTGAAATTCGTGTGATATTTGTTCATTTAGAAGATCATATTTCATCTGTCAACACATTTATCCGTGTGTCAAATGTGTTATCAATGCATGATATTCATTTGTAAAATATACAAACCTATGAATAAACAAATTTTGCACAATTTTCATTATTAATTCGTCACATGCTAAATTTGTGATGATATTATTTATATATAAATGATGTTTTTTTAATGTATGATGTCTTGATGTGTGGTAGGTTTAATTAAATCCATACAATTATCATGATGTAATTTTGCATACAAATACGTAAATTTTATGTATTAAATATGAACATTCACGTATGTCATTCAAAAATAATGTCTCATCCACTTGAATATTTAAGATATTAATTATGTACAAATATTGTTCATATTAACCATAACAAGGGATTCATGCAATTTTTTGTACAAACCTATGAAAATTGGATTTCACACAAGATTTGTATGAACCTATGAAGCTTAGTAAATTTGTGATGCACTTAACTAATTACCTATGTAGCTTAACCTACCAATGTAAATCAAGTCTACTTAACATAGTTATTTATCTAACTTAGCCTACTTAACTTAACCTAATTTAAGTACCTATCTAGTCTATTTAACATACTAATATAAACCACCTAACTTAGATACCTAGCCTACCTACTTACATGTGGTATAATCATCATGTTGTACAATTGGCAAAATTGATGTAAAGTTGGTAGAAAATATTAAAGTGGTTACAAAAACAACTAAGTTTTCATCCATTAATGGATGCACAATCAATAATGAATGACAAATGTTCATTTTCCGTTTATTTTTCTATTTAAGTAAACAACAATCACAAATTGTAGTCAAAATTTTGACTTAAAATTTTTTTTGCCTAGTTTTAAATGCATTCACAACTACAAACACTTGTGACTACAATGACATAAGACTAACATAATTGTTGTTGCAAAATTAGTCAATTTGGACATTAACCACACCATAATCATAAACATAGGGTCAAAATGGAGAAGCATTCTTCTAGTGAAGAAAAAGCTTTTACAATTTTATGTTAATTACAAATCCTATCACAACTTTAAGTAGAAGAAATATTAAGCATTTATATGCTTCCAATTGTTTTCCATCAAACAAAACACATGATGCCATTAAGATGTGAAAAACAACCGATGATACACATAACTTGCCACCATAAATGCCAATTAGATCTTGTGGATGTGATGAAAATACAAAAAAAATTGCAATGCAATATTTAAGGATTAATCAAATTCTGATAAATGAAGAATGCAATGTGCAAAGGTTTTTTTTTAATTTGTTAAACAAATTAAAATTTCCATTCCTTAAATAATTACTTTGCACTTAGAGTGAGCAAGAAGATGGTCATTTACAAGCCAAAATACAAGGTAAATTAATCTTCATTGATGAACAATTGTTCCATGAAGAATTTAAAGTGTGCCACAAAGGGGAGATTGATCCACTTATTATAAGCAAGGTAGTTGCTGCCAATTTTCTTGGGAAAATTGTTGAATATGTTGATGCCTATGTGAGTATAAAACACTAGGTTGTGATCAAGATGTGAGACCCATACAAACTGTGGGTTTTCATCATTGTGCAAGCAATCTATCAAAGGGAAAAGATCGCCTATTTCAACAACTAAATTGTTGTTACATTGACCGATGTAAATCAAAGTATTCTTGTCAATTGGTGTTCCATTATGCTTACTCAACATGGAATTAGAATGATGGACCAAGCATCAAAAGAAAATTATTACATGTGATGCATAGGAGACCGAAAAGATTAATATGTTTTAAGTGGACCCTATAGTTGACATGCTACTTTGAAAATGGTTTCTATTAGATGTAAAACTAACCAAAGTTACCGATTAGGCTATTTGGCAATAGTTTAATGAGGAGCAAATGATAGAAGGGGAGACATAATGTATGCAACTTGTACTTGTTAATAGATTTGAAACACAAGACAATCTGCATGAGGATGTGCAAGATGATGCAACTATAGAGATTATTATTGAACAATTCATGTAGTTCATGTGAACTTCAATCATTTGAGTACCTATGTTTCCACCAAAAGCTTGAATACTTATTCATTCTATTGTAGCTCAATTAGCACCAACAATGCAAACAATTTCATTAAAAGTTTTTATTAAACCTACCTATCAATGAACACATACATGAATTGTACTATATAGAATTCCATCTACAACTATATATGAACCAACTATGTTGTAGGCACGATCATCAAAATCAATTGTTGAACAAAACCCTCTAATTAATAATGTTGCTACAAGGGTGAAAGCACACTATGGGGGGGCCATTTTGGGCACTTTCATGACATGTATATAATGTATAATTTTGCAAAACGTGTTGCATTTAATTTTGGGTTTTATTTTTGATGTTTGGGTTTTATATTTTGATTTTCAAAGAGTTTATGATATCTAATATCATTGGAAAAATAAATAAATAAAGAATAATGGGTATATTTATGGTACATGCAGTATAATAGAATCTGCTTTTATTTTTGGATTGCATTAAGTTTGGGTTTCAATTAGCCAAAAAATGTTTGAAATGAAAAATTTAAAAATGACCCACCTCACATATTTTGTCTTCTTCCATTTGAAATTGATAGTTTGTCAAAATGTTAATTTACCACATATGGTCATCACCCCCAAAACACCCATTTGTGATATGATAATCATCAAACTCTTCACATGGTTCACAATTTTATTCCAATCATATAGAATCATAATGTTTAATAGATACTACAAATTTCATAAAAACTAAAAATCATTTCAATCATTTTTTGAATATATCTTCATTTTAAAAATATGTTGTAACATTTTTTTTGGTCACAAATATACTCTAACATCACATCATATTAAATTGAAAAGTGTAATTTTTTTGGAACTTGACATTTGGATTTTGACCTACCATAATATGCAAAAACATTGTGAAAATCCTTTATAAAAATGACATGGTTGAAGTTCAAACATGGAACCCCTAAATGTTAAATATTTGTGACAACAATTTTGGCCCCCCTATAGTGTGCTTTCACCCACAACTTTACCTATCATCTTTAAGATGGTTAATTGGCATTGCAAATCTAATGTGCCTAGTTCTACACCTTTTGGTTCAATATGTGCCTCAACTCATACATCTTAAACAATTAACATTATTTGAACATCTTTTTGAATTTGTTGCATTTCCAAAGCTCATAAATACTAAGGCTAGCAAAATTTGTTAAACGATTTCATAAATTTCATAGTAGAACATGATAGTTAAATTAGCAATAAATAAAAGAAAATGAAATGAAAAGCTTGATGACAATATTTATTGGATTAATGTTTATACACAAAGACAAAAAGATAATGAAATTTTTTTATTCAAACTACAAAAAAAGTTGAATGTTAAACAAGAAAAACATTCAAAATGCATGATAAGTTAGATGAGTATGACATGTAATTGTTAAGGTTAAGATGGAGAGTGTGATGACCCATGTTCAAACCTAGGAATCTAACTATTGGGAGACCCATGAGCAACTAAAAAAACTTGAAATTGAAACAAAACAATTCAAGTCTAAGGTGGAATAAAATATTCTTTGGGTCCAATGAAAAGATTTGGAGATCGAGAATTCACACATCGTGCTTCTTGATTGACACCACTAGGAAATAAATGAATCCTCTCTTGCTACAAAAAAATGTTTTGCGGATCAACATAAACAACTTATGGATTTGTAGTTGGATTATGATTGATATTGTGAACAAGTAAAACAATTATAGAACACTCCATTAGTGATTATAGTACATTGAATGAAGGAGTATGACAAATTGCTATTAAATCAAACATGGTCCGATGTCCACATTCAAGTGTTTCTCTAAACCTCAAAGATTGGAATTGTGGTGGGACAAGGTTTAAGGCATAATGTAGATTATGATTCTCGAGGCATTTAATGTTGGAAATTCCCATAAATAGTTGTACATCTATGAAATGGAGTCGTATGTTGTACATATCTAGATCATGTGTACGTACCACCAACAACAAGTTTTTTCTCCAAGTCCAATTCAAGAGAAATGGTTTGAATTTGTAGATGTAATATCAAGTGAAATCCAATGTGAAGCACTAATTGTTGCCACTAATTCAAAAATCTAAAAGTTAGTTGACTTTGAAATACCATTATTTAAACCACAAATCTTACCTTTGAATGTTCATATTAGATTTGGACCTAAGGTCAAATTTATTTCAACTACTCATGAATATGAGGTTTTATTTGAACATATCATAGAACTAATTGTATCTATTATGGATCTTACAAACGTGATTCCTATAATTACAAATGTTTAGTTTACTCCAAATCTAAATTTGTGTATGGATTTCAAGGACAAAATGTAGATTATATGGGGGGTAAATGTTAAAGGGTGGTTTTGATGTATGGTAACATCTATAGTAGTAAGACTTGTAGTAGATTTGTAGTAATTCTCTTGTGACCTTCTGTAACAAATAAGATTTATAATTATCTTTGGATATGTAGTTTATTAGAAGATGTACAATAAAAATATATGTATAGTACTAGTAACTTTTACTAGTTATAATTTTGATTTTAGTCAAATTTATTGGTTAGATTTATTAATCATTATTTTTGAACTTTTGAGCATGAAGCTTAAATAGGATTTGCATTAGAGTTTTGCACATAACTTGAATTTTGATATTGAATATCAACAATTTTTAAAAAAAAATTTTTGCAAGAAGAATATATTCATTTTGAATTGGATGTGCACATACATCTTTGTATTTTGTCAATTTTGCTACACTTATAAAAAATATACATATAAGATATTTCACATAATAGGTTGTAGAACCCCAAATTGTGTATAATTAAGGTCTATAAAAGGAAGCATAGAAAAATACTCCCTTTTTCCAAATGACCTCATGGATGACATGGTAATGGGTGCGCTAGTTTGAATTTGCCATGTTCATAATGTGTAAACATGGCATGACCATATAATTTAGGGTGGTATGCTTGTTGCATCATAATTGCTTTAAAATATATTTGTGCAACTTGCAAATCAAGTCAAAATACATTTATCAAAATCATTTATATTTAGTGGATATTCTAATCATAGAGGGGCATTGTGTGCACCTACTTTGTGATTATAATGGACCTTCATAAATTTCAGATGTGCTAAATTTTATTTATAAGTGCATCATATTTTTGTAGAAAATATGCAACTTAGTTGCACACTACTTGCAAAAACACACATAGTTGGATGACAATAAGGTTTTGGTAAACAACCTACCTACCTATGTACCCACAACCTACATATAATATGCCTCTTCACAATTACTTACGTACCTATCACCAATCCATCTATTACCAAAGTTGAACCTACCTATATACCTACATGTTTAGGGGTTCTACACACCTAAATTTGGCACATATAGTACGTAACAAGCCATGTCACCCATGGAGGGACTAAAATTAACACCATAGTAGGCACAAACACCACATTATAAGGATGACCTAGTCCACATGTAACCAATATTTTTAAATTTGACTAATTTTTTTTGTTTACCTACTTAAATAAAACATTTTTATTTTTGGAAAGGGACAAATAGACAAAAAAGTCCCTTTAGTCATTTCAAACAAGTAAATATAGTTATGTTAATCATTATAATCACAATGCTAGGAACATAAAAGACATGGTTTTACAATATTGATATACTATAAATCAATCAATTTATAATATTGATCTATAAATTATGAAATTGAAGCATGGAAAAGTTTTGTCATCCATGTTTTGTGTTTGTCAAATAACAAACAGTATAGGGTGAATCAAAACCAAAAATCATGAATCTTTAATAGGACATTTTTGAAATAATTTTGACAATGCAAAATATGTTAAATTTTTTGATGTTTATGTTTGGGAAAAAATAGTCATGTTTTCCATATACTAATTAATTATAAAATTTGTAAACCTGATAGGATATAAGTATCTTGAACAAATATATACAAATTCCACCCAAAAAAGTGTCCAAAAGCACTTCATAAATTGTCTTCATGTTTTGGTGTTTTAAATTTTTTTTATACTTTCATGTCATCTCAAAATTGGGTTGGAAACCTCCATTTTCAATTTCTCATCACATTTATGTTTTTTGTATAATAGTAAATGAAACCATCATTACAAAATTTGAAAATTATGAATCCATGTGCACATTCTTTGTGTATTGTTACATTGCAAGCCATAAAATTAAATAGTGTTTCATTTCAAATATATATATATTTGGTTCATTTCCTTCAAAGGTAAATGTAGTTATAATCATAAAATTGAAGCCTTCTAAGATAATTATAATAACAAAATGTATGCACCATACATTTTAACTTAAAGAAGTGAAAACTATATCATTACATGATTTTATGCACATTTTAGTCTACAACTACCTTCTTGCTTACCCATAATGGGCCTTGCCTCATATTCCTCCAATAATTGTGCATGCAACAATGGCCTCTAAACATGTATCAACTAAGAATGCATTTTCTAGCTAAATTGACTCATGCAAGGACTGACGTCCATTCACATGATGCCTTTGGAATTAGCCCATGCACATAATGTTAGTAGTTTTTTGCAAGAACCTTTCCCCCACTATTATGGCTAGCTTGGAATTCATCACAATTCCAAATGTGATATGGAGGATAATTGTATTTCTCATACAATTCTTTCAAGTTGTGCAATGAAGAGCAATTGTCATTGGTCAATGTTTTTGCACAACTAGCTAGAAGTCCTTGGACCATTTGTGGTGATAGATCTAGATGCTCCTTCTTGAACCAACACCAAGAATACCATTGGTGAATGGAATAGGCTACTCTTACACTATTTTAGCAACTTTGAATTTTAACTACTAAACACTAACCTAGGCGTGGCCCATCTCTTGCATTTTGAGAACCCAACTCGCAACTTCTTCCTCATATGTTGAAAGGACTTTTGCTGGTCTTGGCTTTCTACTTTTCACTTTTCCATTGAAATGATTTTTCAACAAAGAAACCTTGCATATTTGAATTAGTCATTAATTCTATCTATTACCATGTTGTGCATGTAAGATTTTTTGAGAATAAACATTCAAATTCTCAATGAGGAAATTACTAGTGTTATGAGGGTATTCAATTTGAAGGGTAAAAACCAACAGTTCAAGGTCAGGTTCTTGTAACCCGGACCCAAGTTGATTTCAACTTGTTGGAATTGGCACAAGAACTTGACCATGGAAAAAATGTTTTTCTAGATTTAAAATTGGAATCGTGAAAAAATATTTTTGAGAACAAGGTAAAGATATACATGTAAAAAAGTTGGACTTTTTTCAATAGTTAATAAGTAGACCAAACTTTACAATTAATCATTAATCATTAATTAGTTATTCAACTTTATATTTACATATACCCCTATTTTAATTTGTCCTAAAAAATTGTATTCACATAAACTTTAACTTTGGGGACTATGTAGTATGTACATGGAATCAGACCTAGTTCAAAAATCAGGTCTAGAGGTTTTAGAATTTGAAAAAATGTGATAAAACTAGAATCAATGGGTTCAAAATTTGGAAGAACCTGGCTCAAACCTGTACCTAGAAAATCATCACATAAATTTTAAAATGTTAGTACTAGATTAAAGGTTTTCTCAAAAAGGAAGAACCGGACAACAAGTTGGAAATTACCTATAGCCATCATCCTAACTTCAATCCACTCTATTCATCGCCAATAAATACCAAACTATTAATCCCCACTTAGTTGTGCAATTGTCATCTTTATATGTAATTGTAATTTCCATTTGCAATGCCTATCATAGTTTCCATGCAATAACTAGTGAACTTATGCATATAATATATAGTCCAAATCACAAAACTAAGGGGTTTCCATAAAGCATGGAAATAAGTAGGCACATGGAAATCAAGTAAGATACCTCTTCCAATTGTTTTGAATCTTAATCAAATAGTTGTAACGGGCATGCCCACCTTTGGAATTAAAAATTCCCCATTGGAGACCAACCTTTTAGTCCCATTGTTGATTATTACAGCTTGAGTGACCCAGCCCCCATGATTGCACCAATTATGTTTGGGATGAAATCATTCTCATCCTAGTTACCAAACCTAGTGCAATAAGAAAGATTGAATTAAAATTTCCTTTTGCCTACCTTTTATTTTTTAATTTTGTTTAATACCCCTATATTTACCCCATTCTCCCACCTACGTTTTTTTTTTCCCAAGTGTTTTTAAACCCTAAACCCCAAACCTGCAATAGGTTGTTATCACTATTATCACAAGTTGTTGTTGTGGCTACTGCATGGGAGCATTCTAAGGTGAAACAAGTGCTACAAGGTGAAGTTGTGTGTGGGAGGAGTGGGGGAGTAATGTTGTTATGGAAAAAGCAAGGAGCATTGTTGCAAAGGAGTGGAGAACATTGATGTTGTTACGATGGGGATTGGGATAACATTATTGCGTAGTGGAACGATGTTGTGGGAGGAGTGTTGCTGAAGTAAGGGTTTTACATCTTCTACATTTTTTTTTTATTACACAATTGCAAAAGCTCTTCTTCTTTTTTTGTTTTTTTACAAAGTTGCAAAAGAAGAAGAGGACAACGAACAAGTGCTCGTTGTTGTTTTTTTTTTTTTTTCCTTATAAGGTTGCAATCTTCTTTTTTTGCTCCAAAATAAGATGACAACAACGAGCAATCGTTGTCACCTTTTTTTTCTTAAGATAATCTAGAAGAAGATGACAATGACAAGCATCACTATCATTGTCTTCTTATTATTTTTACTTATCCTATAAAAAGATGATGATGGAAAGCATCGCCTTCATCATCTTCTTTTTCATCTTACTCAACTCTAGAAGAAGATGATGATGATGTTCACCATCATCGTCCTCTTGTTCTTACTTGCTGCAAAATAAGACGATGACAACAAGCATTGCCATTGTCATTTTCTTCTGCTTTTTAGTTTGCTCCAAAAAGAAGAAGATGATGACATCAATGTTCACCATCATCATCTTCTTTTTCTTGGTCTGCTTTAGAACAAGACAATAATAAATTTTTTCTTCTTAGTTTGTTCTAAAAAGAAGAAAACGACAATGGTGATGTTCATCATTGTTTCTTTCTTCTTACTTTGGTCCGTTCGCCCCCACCAAAAAAAAACACTGGCCAATTTTTAATCCCAAATATGTTGATTTTGACTTTGATTACATCATAAAATTTGAAAAAAAAAAGTTAAACGATAAAAGAACTACAGTCAACAACTTACAAGTAAGGAGGTGTGAGCTCCATAAATTAAAAGCTTCTTACCATCTCTACATACAAATCCTCCATCACGTCTTTGGAGTTCTAAATCTTCATTATCCCATGCAGTAGGTGAAATTGTTCATCTCAAAACTCTCTTTAAGCTAACTGTGTAGGGATTCAATAGTCTTAGATTTTTTAGTGATATTACATAATTAATTTTTCTCATGCATTATTAATATAGGTAGTCATTTTACAAGTCTCATGAAAGTTAATCTTGGAGTTGTAGGGTCAAAGCTAGCTATTGCAACTTGAGCTTCTTTTCTGCATTCTTGTTGTTCGCATTGCTAACAATTTGAGGTTTTTAACTTTTTACCCTAGCTGGTAGTTTTTCATTCGTTTTGGTGTTGTTGCAAGTGATGTTGAACTACTATTGAAACATTGAGTTAGCTTGTTCCTATTGTAGACGTGAGTAATTTCAAAGGGGAATTTCTATTGTGGTTGTTTACATTAATTGAATTTTCAACAACAAAAATCACTTTAAAATCAGTATCTCATATCCAATTTTAAATCCATATCCAATTTCTATTGCTAAATAATACCTTCATCTAATAAGGTTAATACATTTTGTGGACATGATAAAACATTTAAACAATAGCTTCATGAATGCAAGTTGAAGCTCATTATTAAATGATTGACTATGCAATACTTTCATTATCCTTATCATGAAATAGTCACACAATAACCTTAAAGAAATATTATATTTGATTATTATATATAATTAAATTTCCCACCTACATGAAATGACCCTTTGGTGCATAAACCAATTTCTCTATGCAAGTATTACAAACTTTTGATCTTTTATTGTCAATGGTTGGGTTCTTCATAAAGCCCTTGAAATTACAATACCCACATCATTAACCAACCCATGTTTAGGGTGCAATTTGGCCACCAACGGCCCAATCAATCAAAAGTAATCATTTTTTTTTTACCGGTTTTGGCATATATTAATTTTTTTTATTTTTCAGAATTTTTTAATATTTATTGATTACTTGTGTTGAAATTTTAATAATATTTATAAAATTAAAAATTGAAATATTCAACTATTGGGTTTGAACTTCAGACCTATCAATCTTTGAACTTAAGAATGTAACAATCGAAACACATTTAGATTTAAATTATCCCACACAAACAATAGAGTCATGTTTATTATTTTGTATAAACATTACTTGTCAAAAATTGAAAGTTGAAAAAATCGACTTCCAAAGTTAAGATTTGAGATTTAATTAGTTATTCAACAGTTTATTGTTGAATGTATTCAAGTACCACAATTTTAGCCCATTTGGAGACCAATATGTAAGCTATGCATATTTATTTATTCAAACTTGGTTTCACTCTATTTAAAAATTGTACTTTATCCACAATATTACCTATAGGCATTATATTCCTATTAATGGAGATGTTGTTAGGGTGCCTTTCCATTAGGCTATTCTGATGACAATTGCACAACAACAAAAAAAATTCCAATTTTGTAATGTAGCCATAGTAGTGAGCATACCTTAACAAATTTTGCTTTAGTTGGCACATGAACAAAAATGAAGTGGATATTTTTTTGAAAAATGATGTGCTTTTAGTGTGAATGAAATTTTAGGTTTTGGATTTTTGTCATTATCAACTTTTTACATAGTGATGATGGAAAACTTTTCGTCATTGTATGTTTCTTCAATTTGGTCATCGTTGTAAATGATTTCAAAAGGGCATGTGATGGAGTGTAGGATTGTTTGTTGTTGGTATGTAATGTAGGGCTTATTTCAATAAAGCTACTAATGGTGGAAAATGGAGTGACATTGATGAAGTTTTTGAAATTGGATGGTACCATGGAAGATTTAAGGCAAAAGAAGGAAGTGGTTTGGAAAAGAAAAGTTAAGTAATGTATCAAATTGTTTGTGATGGGAGAGGTCTTTCAATTGCATTTGCAGTTGTTGAAATTTTCTTTTGCTACACCAATAGGTATGTAATGACAATAGTGAAATGTATTGAATAAGCTTTCTATGAGGAGTTGACGTTGAGAAGTGATGAAAAATTCAGGTGGTCTAAGATGTAATTAGATGAGCATGTAGAATGACAAGGAACAATGCATTTGTTTGAACGACATTCAATGAGCTAAGAATAAATGTGTGGGTAATTTATGTTGGGTTGTTAAATATGAAAAACCCTCTTTGGGTATCCTAGGGTTAGTGCAAATTGTGCATGAAGCTAGATTCAACACATGTTCTTTAAGACAAACCTTCTATTCTTGGTTTGTGCTAACATATTTGCACCTGCCTTTAATGGTTTTGGACAAAACCTCATATTTTATCACTTTGGTGGAACATGTAATGTCCAATTTTGAGGGTTTAGTGGGTTTAAGGGTTCAACATTTCCTTTGGGAATTGATACATTAGAGCCTAAATTAATGCATTGCATCATAGGGATGGGATTAGTAGCTCAAAAGACCAAATGAACATGGAGAAGTTTGATTTTTGGCTAGACTTCAAGAAATCTTGTGTGGTAGCATTTTTAGGATTAGCATACATAGAGATGATGCTAGTGTTGCAAATATTTATCAAGTGATGTTGAACATGAATAGCCTATGGTTGGACATAGCAAAGTGCATAATTTGATATGTTTTGTTTTTCTTTGGTTGCTCAAGAAAAGATATATGGGCTCAATGCTAAATTTTAATGTTCATTTTAGAAATCTTGTTATTGCAAAGTGGGTTTTGGTTTGGTTTATCATTGATAATATAATTATTGTTTTTATATATTTAGGCATGGTCCTTTTTTGTTACAAGCACTCTATTATAGATGACCACTAAAATAAGTAGTCATGAGACAAGACTATGGTGACACATTCCCCAAAAAAATTATATTTAGGCAAAATTCAGCGATTCTTTTATGAAAAAAAAGTAATTTGATTCAAAAGGGAATCAGGGCAGAATCTCCCATCATCGAACGTGTACCTATCATCGAACAATTTTCAATATTTTCCTTATTCCTTAACCAAATTGAGGGATTTTGGTGTGATTGGATGCACAAACTGGAAGGCTATGAAAACAATTTGAGCATCAGAAATAGAAGAACAATCTAAAAAATAGAGGAAGAGGATGAATAATGATTTGATTCAAAAAATTTGAAAAAAACTCTCTAGACCCTTTTTTAATTCCAATTCCATATCTTCTTCATTTTTAGTCTATCTTAAGCGATTTAAAACATCATGGGTGCACCAATTAAAGCTTTACTAAATAAAATTATATTCCAAAGGCAAAGATGCAACAATCAAAGATTTTAAGCTTGAAATCCTAATTTGTTTTAATTCACCCATCATTGAACATTGAATCGTGCTTATATCAAACACCCCATATTTTCCTTTACAAAATTGAACAATGTTTGTGGTGTTGAAAGTGTTAGGTGGAAAGTTACAAATGTTTTTTGAGCTTCAAAAGCAAAGGAACAACGTGTGAAGATTCAACCTCCTTTGATTTCTTAAATGTTCACTCATCAACCTATCTACCTAATGTCATCATTTGACAATTCACCAAAAAGGAAAAGCAAAAAAAGACTGGCACACATTATGTTATGATCACAATAACCTAATGGAAACCCATTGAAATGGAGCCATGTTCTTACTACATGGAATGCACTTTCTAGGAAGATTTAGCCAAATATGGTTATAAATCAGAAATAAAGTACAAATCTTTAATCATCCTTCTACATTTTTTGCTACACAATGAAAACCAAATATTTGACAACCCAGAAAATTAGTGACGGTCAACTTTGACTTTCATTATGCATTCATTTGAACTTTTTTTTGGACAATTTTTTTCCCATATGACTCATATGCATGCCTTTTATTCACCATCAAATTTTTACCATAAATGGAGCACAACATCTTATTCCAAGTCTACAAATACTTGGAATTTTGAAAATTATTCGAAACTAGAACATCTAAACTTTCAACAATGGCAATCTTCCATTTCTCATCCAAATCTCTCTTTTTTTTACTAAGACATTCAGCTTGAAATCCTCTAAAACTTCATCAAGTCAAAAAAATTTAATTTCAATGTTTGCATGATTTTAGGCACATTTGTGAAGCTGGTTCATTTTTTGGATTGGGACTATTTTGGTTAAATGTCAATTAAGGCTTAAATGTTAGGAATCTTAGGAACATTTCATGCATAGAGAACTTTCTAGTGGACTTAAAAAGAACATATGTTCCCATAAGAATGAGAAATGTCAGCCTTCTACTGATTCACAGCTCACACATCTCCACATTTGGTCAATGCTTGACGTGTAAAGTTGTGAACTCTGAGGACAATGAGATGGAACAATGTAACGAAAAGCTATTATTGTGGCAGAATATGTGATCATGACGGCCTAATGGAAAGATGCCCTTAGAGGCTGTGGCTAAACTGAGGTGGAAAGTGGATACACCAAATCCTACATGAGCATGGAGTTGTGCATCTCAACCTGGATATCACGGAGATGGGTGACCAACTAAGAAGCCTGATTATACTACAATCATATTGCACACCCACTTGTAAGAGAAAGCACTAGTTATAAAGTGTTGGGAAACCTCCATTGCATGAAATCTCTTTCTTCATTATCAGCCTCATTTGGGAATGTGATAGTTGCAAATATTTGGTTGGTAGCTCACTTTTGAAGACTACTGGCTTGATGGCTGATTCTAAAGGTTTCAAGATCTCTTGGTAGATTTCTCCAGCTTTTGGGTGGCATTTATTTCATGTCTGAATTCTTCAGCCTTGGGAAGTATTTGAGGGCCGAGGCTCCTCAATGTGGCAGTTTTGTGCCTAATTCTGCTTCTGTATAGTTTTTCCTGGGTGTCCTCTTGGGCGATAGTCAACTTTTTCTCCAGAAACTGTGCAAGAACATGCTCTGAGCTACTTTCCTTTTTAGTTCAACGATTCCCAAGAGCCTGCGTGAACTTGTTCCAAATCTTATTTCTCAGAGTTGTAAAGGCTACATTAAAGAGAGATGTGAACTAGTTGGTCGATCTTTATTTGAATTCCTTTCTGCTATTGCTGACACTCTTTTGACCTTGATTGCCACTTGTCTGTGAAGGGGGTCACGTTGCATTGTAACACATCAAATTTGGAATTCAGCAACCCAATCACTTCTCTCCACAAATTTGAGGACCCAGTACTATAACTTAAACTCCTTTTTGTGTGGAATCTAACTCCAATACGGCAGCTTACTTCCACTCTACCCTCCTCCTACCTATCTATATTTATCCTTAAGATCCCATTGCTAGCTCAGAATCTATCATATGAATTTTGCCAAACATGTCTTGCCAAAACAACCTTGGGGACAATTATCTATGATTTTGGAAACATCATTGGAGATTTGTGAGGACAATCTTTGGGAAGTATTTCAGAATCACCTTGGGAACACAAGTATAATGAGCTCCATATGGAACGCACACAAAGCACTTGGAATTCACAACTTTGTCTGAAAAGACAGGAAAACATTGTCAAGCAATCGAAGCTTTTGGGTTTTCTTTTTGACAAGGGATAATCATCTTTTCCCAACCACTAGAAAACTATTGGCAGCCCCAACCCAACGGGTTCTTTCCCAATTTTGTGAGGTAGGTGAACTGGCAATCATCCACAAGAGGACTTAGCCAAATTTTGGCTAGAGGTTAGACAGGAAAGTAGATTTTTTTTTGGAATTCCGAATTATATTTTGTCAACATGCAAGAAACCTGGATTTTTCTTTAAAAATCCCTTAATATGAATGGCAGCCCTTTGGGGGGGGGGGGGGGGGGCCCCCATTGTAAAAATTCCCCCCTCACAAAAAAAAAAAACCGCCCCCCACCCCCAAGAGAAAGGAGGAGAAAAAAATTTTTGCAATTTTGA
>Ga0116231_10006087_pt1 | contig 23340 bp, 22 predicted proteins | sample S1TSphgellanicum_2_FD_89695 | JGI IMG/M metagenome (GOLD analysis project Ga0116231, IMG submission 89695) | Host-associated microbial communities from peat moss isolated from Minnesota, USA - S1T2_Fd - Sphagnum magellanicum MG | ecosystem: Host-associated > Plants > Peat moss > Unclassified...
CCCCCCTCAGGGAGGCTGAGGGCCAGGGCCACGGAAATCCCGCCCCGTAGGCCGCCCCAGATCAGGGTCGGCGGGGCGAGACGGCCGAGGCTCATGAAGGGGCGCAAGGCCGCGAGCGGCAGAAGGACAGAGACGGAGCGCGCGGCCAGCGCCAACGGAATCGCCATCACGCCCGCCAAGACCATCCTCGCGTCAAAGGGTATGGTCACGACCACCAGGCCAATAAGCAGGAAAAGGACGGCGTTGAGGATGTCGTCGATCAGCGACCAAAACTTCAGGAGATAGTCCTGGGTGATGTCGCTCATGGCCTGCTTGACGCCATGGTTGCCGATTAGAAGACCAGCGACCGCCATGGCGACCGGTCCGCTAACATGAAGCAGGCGGGCAAGGGCGTAGCCGCCCATGACCACGGCCAGACTGAGCATGACCACCACATTGTACTCGTCGATGGAGTGCATGGCGCGATAGGCGAGCCAGCCGATAGCCAAGCCCAGCAGAATGCCGCCGCCGGCTTCGAACGTGAACAGTTGGAGCGCGTGGGTGAACGAGAAGGCTGCCCCGCCAAGGGCAGTCGCCAGAATGATGGTGAAGATCACCACGCCCACGCCATCATTGAACAGGCTCTCGCCGGCGACTGTCGCCTTGAGCGTCGGCGTGACATTGGCGGTCTTCAAAACCGCCATGACCGCGACCGGATCGGTCGGACTGACGAGGGCGCCGAACACAAGAGACCAGACCAAAGGCACGGCAAGGCCGAGCGCCGCAGAGCCAGTAGAACCCGCCGCCAATCAAAAGCGTCGAGAGGACAACGCCGCCCGTACTGAGGGCAAGGATGGGCCATCGGCCCCGCCGCATCTCGCTCCAGTCGACATGCAGGGCGCCCGCGAACAGCAGGAAGGACAGCATTCCGTCCATCAGGGTCGCGTGGAAGTCGATGGCGTCGACGAATTGAGCCGCCGTCGCCGCAAGCCGGCTTCCTGGAATGAGACGGTCAACGGCGATGACGCAGAGCGAAGCAACGGCGCCCATCAAGGTCAGGCCAACCGATTGCGGCAGACGCAGAAATCGCTGGTTGAGGTAGCCCAGGACCGCCGCAAGAACGATCAGGATCGTCGCCGCATCGAGCGGTGTGACAGCAAGGCCCGCGGTCATGGCGCTGCCCGCCCTGGTGCAATCGAAAGGCGGACGGTTGGTCCTGTCGCTCGAGCCGGGAGCGCCTCAACCCCGAGAGTCTGGAGGATCGCCGCGATGGCCAGGGCTCGGCGTTGCGAGAGTAGAGGGCGTCGTGGTGCGACGCCCGCCTCGGGCAAGCCCGGTACAGCGATCGCCGGGACGTTCCATCGCTGCGCCGCCCAGGCCGATGCCCCTATGGCTTGGCGCGCCGCGTCGTCGATTTCGTCCGAGCCCCTTGCAAAGCGGATCAGCGGGAAGGGTTGCACGGGGGGCGTGATGGTGACCCGCCACGCCGGAAAAGCGGTCGCCGCGCGCTGCTCCATGGCGCGATAGGTTTCCAGGGTCGCGTCCGGCAAGGCCGCAGCGGTTGCGGCGACACGTTTGTCATCTTGGTCCAACACGACCCTGTCCGCCGCGACGCCCGCGGCCATGGCGACCGCACGTCGCACACCATCGGCTTCCGCCTTGGCCTCCGTTGCGGCGTCTCTAGACGCCAGGAGCCGGGCGCGCTGGGCATCGAGGCTGGTGTTCGCGCTGGCAAGCAAGACCTGGTCCACCTGAAGGGTGAGCGGGCGTCCCAGTCTCTTTTCCAAAGCGGCTTCCAGAACGTCGTGGGTCTTGGACATGGCCGGGGGCGCGATCACGACGGACCGGACGGCGATGGGTCGAGTTTCGAAATCGACCGACAATTGGGTGACGCGCGCGCGCGCTCCAAATTCCTTCGCGAGGAATGCGCGGACCGCGTTCACCGTCACCGCTTCGCTTGCGATCCTGCTGAGGGAAACGGCCAGGGGAATGGCCAGCGCGACGAACACGATGGCGAGAACGGCCGACTGAAGCCAGTTCTGTTGACCGGACAGGGAATGTCCGAAACCGTAGAGGCGGGCCATGATGGTCGCGGACAGGGCGATGGTGACGAAGTTCGTCACGAACAGCGCCAGCGCCCCGCCCAGGATCGGCATGTTCCACGTCGCGAGACCATAGCCGACCACGGCCAGCGGCGGCATCAATGCGGTGGCGATGGCCACACCCACGATCGTGCCGCCCCGGCCCTTGATGATCGCAAATGTTCCCGCCAGGGCCGCGAAAAGCGCGACGAGCAGATCAAAAAGATTCGGGCGCGTACGGGAGAGAATCTCGGTTGTCGTCTCCTTAATCGGGGACAGGAGGACAATAAGGCCCGCAAAGGCGACGGCGATCGCCGAACCGAGCGCCAAGGCGGTCAGCGATCGCCTCATTTCCCGAAAATCATAAGTCGTGAGGCAAAATCCGAATCCCAAAATTGGATTCATGAGGGGCGAGATCAGCATAGCGCCAATCACCACCGCGGGGGACGACAGCAGAAGGCCGAGCACCGCTATGCCGGCCGACATCAAGATCATGAAGGCGTACCGAGGCGACCAGCCGCTCTCCTCGGCGATCGTCGCCATCACCGCCTCTTGGCCGACACCTTCGACGACGGCGCGGCGCCACCAGAAGCGCACGCTCGAAAGGTATGAGAGGCCGCCGTTCCAGGGCGGTGGAGGTCTTTGAGTTTCATGTCTCGACATGGTGCGCCGCCCACGGGGGTGTCAGCGCGAAGGCCCCGCCAAACTGATAATCCTTCAGGGGCCGCCGAAACTCAATCGCGAGCCGGGCGACAGCTAACTCGGTCGGTTTGTGGTCCGGCCGGAAATCCTTTCCCGCGCGGCGTCAAGGCGTTTTTTTACCCGTGCCCACAGGCTAGCCCTAAGCTGGCGCGCCCGCCGCGCGCGAGGGCCGCGCTTGAGGCTCTCCTTGCGGCGAGGGGCGTCCAATCCGCTAAAGCCGCGGTGGGCCTAGGGATTGGTCCAGCGCCGGGCCACAGGCCCCCCGGCGAGGGGAAGGCGCGCTTCATCCACCGGGACGCCATCCTTCATCACAAGGACGATCTTCTTGGTGTTGTCGATGTCCTTGAGGGGATCCGCGCTCAAGAGCACGAGATCGGCGAGCTTGCCCTCCTGCACCGAGCCCATGACGTCGGCCTTGCCGAGGAACACGGCGGCGTTGTGGGTGGCGATGGTGATCACCGTCAAGGGGGGTATCCCCGCCTGAACGAGGAGCTCCATCTCTCGGTGCGCCGCGGGACCGCTAGACTGATCAGTGCCCAAGGCGGCGATCCCGCCCGCGGCGACGATCTTGCGTACGTTCTCCTCGGCGATGGGCGTCATGACCTTCATCCACTGGGTCCACACGCGCTTGGCGTACTCGTCCCGCACCACCGTCTTCAGATTTTGTCGCGCCTGTGGGCTGAAGCAGACCTGATAATCCGGCTCGTCGAGGAACTCTGGGTGCTCGACAAGCCTCGCATAGCCTTCGCCGATGGTCAGCGTGGTGGCGAAGGGGATCTTCTTAGCCGCCATGAGGGCCACGAAACTGTCGCTCACGGGCCCTTGGATCACCGGATGGGCCAAGGTGTCGGCGCCTGCATAAATCGCTTCGAGGGATCGGCGCTCGTCGGACACGTGCACCGTCGTGCGGATCCCGTGGAGGTTATAATATTCGATGATCTGGTGGAGGAGCTCGGGCGGCATGAGGGTGATCATGGGCCGACTGCCCCATCCCTCCTCGTCATAGGTCAGCTTTAGGATGTCGGGCTTTTGCTCGGCGATGTGCCGGTCCAAAAGCGCCTTGTCCTTCTCAAAATCGCTGATGCGCAGCGCCATGGCGTCGCCGTGGCTGCCCGGGTAGGTGATGAGGTTTCCGGTGGCGAATATCCGCGGCGAGAGGATGCGGCCCGCCCGTTCTTCTGTGCGTTCATAAAGAATGTTCTCAGGCTGATTGCCCACATCCACCACGCTCGTGAACCCGTCGTAGAGGTAGCTCGCAAGCGCCGCCTCCGCCGCCTTGCGATCGGTCTTGTGCGTCCCGTCGGGATTCAGCTCCGCAAACCAGCCCACCAAATGAATATGGGCGTCGATGAGACCGGGGATGAGGGTGCGCCCCCGCCCGTCGATGACGACGCCCCTCGGCGGGCCGGCGGCGATGGCGGGGGTGACCTGAACAATGCGCTCGCCCTCCACCGTCACGGTCATGTCAGGCTTGGGACCGGCGCCGGTGCCGTCGATGAGGGTCACGTGCTCGAAGGTGTAGGTTCCCGCTGTGGCGGCGCCTGGGCCTAAAAGCGCCGCCAGAACCAGGGCGAGGCCCCAGAGGCGGCCGCGCCGCACAAAGCCCGTCATCGCCAAAGCTCCTTAGGATTGCTTGCCGCGAGGGCGGCCCGCGCCGCCGCGGCGTCACGGTCCGACACCATGACCCGCGTCGCCACCGCGCCCGGCCAAAGGCCGCCCACATGGGGTTCAAAAACATAATAGGGCACGTCCGCGGCCGAGAGCACCGCCTGCACGAAGGACAACCGCACAGGATCGCTGGTGCTTTCGATCTCGATCATTACGCCGTCAGGCGCGCCCGACCTGAGCGGAGAGGCGCTCGGGCGCCACGCCGAGTTTCGCGAGGGCGCGGCTCCATTTGCTCTCATGGTCGTCGTCGAAGATGAGGGCCTCGTCCGCGTCACAGGCGAACCAGATGCTCTCCTTGAGCTCTTCCTCAAGCTGGCCCGGGCCCCATTGGGCGCATCCCAGGGCCAGAGCGGCGCACCGGGGCCGCCGCTTCACATCCGTCATGGCGTCCAGGATATCCCGCGTGGCGGTGAGGGCCACGCCGTCCGTCACGCACAGGGTCGAGTCAAAGGCGTTATAATCATCCGTATGCAGAACAAAACCCCGCTCCCGCTCCACCGGGCCTCCTGAGAGCACGGTGATGGCGCGGGCGTCGACGCTGGCCATACCGAGGCGCTCGAAGAGATCAGGGAGGGGAAAACCCTCCAGAGGCCGGTTGACGGTGATGCCCATGGCCTGTTCGCTCGAGTGCGCGCACATGAGGATCACCGCCCGCTGAAAGCGCGGATCGCTGATGCCCGGCATGGCGATGAGCAGGCGACCTCCCAGGAAGGGAGACCCCTGTTCGTCGACCTTCGAACCCGCTTGTACCCGTGACGCACCCATGGTTCGATGATCGGGCGGGCGGACGCGGATTGCAAGCTTTAGCCCGCGGCCTTTCGTCCCTTCACCGGCCGCAAGCCGCCTTAACGCCCCATCCGCCCCATGAACGCGCTTCGGCGCGACCAGACAAGCCCCTACGGAGACAGAGACCATGAGCATCAAAATCGGCGACGCTCTCCCAGACGCCCAGTTCATGACCATGACCGCCGAGGGCCCGCGGCCCTTGTCGACCAAGGACGTCTTCGCCGGCAAAAAAGTCGCCCTGTTCGCCGTCCCGGGGGCCTACACCCCCACCTGTTCGGCCAAGCATCTTCCAGGTTTCACCGCCAACGCCGCTGAGCTCAAGGCCAAGGGCGTGGACGCCATCGCCTGCGTGTCGGTGAACGACGTGTTCGTCATGGGCCATTGGGGCCAGGACCAGAAGGTGGGCGACGCGGTCCTCATGCTGGCCGACGGCAACGGAGACTTCACCAAGGCCATCGGCCTTGAACTGGACGGCTCGCGCTTCGGCATGGGCCTGCGCTCCCAGCGCTATTCCATGATCGTCGACGACGGGGTGGTGAGCGCCCTCAACGTGGAGGAAGGCGGCGAATTCAAGGTCTCCTCCGCCGACTATCTCCTGGCTCAGCTCTAGGCGCGCCCATGAAGATCAAGGCCGGCGCCCTCGAGCTCGAATATGAAACCTTCGGCGCCCGCAAGGATCCCGCCGTCCTTCTGATCATGGGCCTAGGGGCTCAGCTCACCCATTGGCCCGAGCCCCTGTGCCAGGGCCTCGCGGCGGCGGGGTTTCACGTCATCCGCTACGACAATCGCGACGTGGGCCTCTCCACCAAGGTTGAGGCGGCGGGGACGCCGGATCTGGCGGCGATCGCGGGACGGGCGGCCAAGCCCCCCTACTCCCTTGACGATATGGCTGCAGACGCCGCCGCTCTTCTGGACGCCCTCGACATCGAACGGGCGCACATTGTGGGCGCCTCCATGGGCGGAATGATCGCCCAGCTCGTCGCCGCCAACTTTCCCGAAAAGACCCTCTCCCTCACCTCCATCATGTCCAACACCGGCGATCCTGCCGCGCCGCCGGCGACGCCCGAAGCCATGGCCGCCCTCACCTCACGGCCGCCGGAAGGCGCGAGCCTGGATGATCTCGTGGAGAGTGCGGTCAAGACCTACACCGTCATCGGGAGCCCCAGCCACGACTACGGCACGCCTGAGGAGCGGGCCCGCCTGCGCAAGGGCCTTGAGCGCGCCTTCTACCCCGCAGGCTTCACCCGCCAGCTGGCGGCCATCATGGGCGGGAGCGACCGGCGGCTTAAGCTTGCGACCATCACCGCGCCGAGCGTGGTCATCCACGGCGAAATCGATCCCCTCGTGCGCCTCCAGGGCGGACGGGACACGGCCGCGGCCATCCCGGGGGCCGAGCTCGTCGTGGTTCCCGGCATGGGCCACGACCTGCCGCCTTTTACCCACGCCGTCGTGATCAGCGCCATTCGCCGCGTGGCCGAGCGCGCGTCCGCGAAGGTCGGGGCTTAGGCCGAAAGGGCTTCAGGGGTGACGGCGCCAAGGTCCTGACCGCCCGCCGTCGCCGCCAGAACGAGCCCCGGCGCGGCGGTCAAGACCTGATCGGCGTAGACCCGGGCCAGGGTGATCTTGCCCGCATGATAGGCGTCCTCGCCCTTGGCCGCCGCAGCCCGCGCGGCCTTGGCGAGGAAGGCGCCGCCGATGACGTCGCCCGCCAGACGCAGGTAGGCCCCCGCGCCTGAAAGGGCGTCTGGGGTTCCCATACGCTCGGTCAGCCACGCGCTCGCGCTCTCCAAAGCGTCGGCCCCCGCGCTGAGGCGCAGACCTACGCTTTTTAAACGCGGATCCTCGAGGCCCGAGGCGATGGAGCGGACCTCGCCGATCATGGCCCTCATGGCCCCGCCGCCGCCAAGGGCCAGCTTTCGGCCGGCGAGGTCCATGGCCTGGATGCCATTGGTGCCTTCGTAGATCGGTCCGATCCGCGCGTCGCGGTAATGCTGGGCCGCGCCGGCGTCCTCCACAAAACCCATGCCCCCGTGAATCTGCACCCCAAGGGATGCGACCTCCACGCCCACATCCGTCGACCAAGCCTTGGCGATGGGGGTCAAGAGTTCTTCGCGCCATGAGGCCGCTTGCTTGAAGTCTGCGTCCGGGGCGGATTGGGCGAGATCGGCGGCCACGGCGGTAGACAGGCAGATCGCCCGCGCCGCTTCGATCTTAGCCTTCATCACCGTCAGGGTCCGGCGAATGTCCGGATGGTCGAAGAGGACCGCCGTGGGATCCTTGGACCAGGGCGAACGGCCCTGGCGCCGATCGAGGGCGTAGGCCAGAGCCTGCTGGAAGGCGCGCTCGGCGATACCCACGCCTTCCGCGCCCACATTCAACCTTGCCGCATTCATCATGGTGAACATGTGCGAGAGCCCCTGGTGCTCGCGCCCCACAAGCTCAGCCTTGGCGCCGTCAAACAGCATCACGCACGTGGGCGAGGCGTGGATACCCATTTTATGCTCAATGGAAGCCGGACGCAGGCCGTTAGCCGCCCCAAGACGCCCGTCGGCGTCCACAAGATGCTTGGGCGCGAGAAAAAGGCTGATCCCCTTGACCCCGGCGGGCGCGTCCGGGAGCCGGGCGAGGACGAGATGGCATATGTTTTCCGCCACGTCATGGTCGCCCCACGTGATGTAGATCTTCTGTCCCGTGATCCGGTAACCGCCCTCGCCGTCCGGCTCGGCGCGCGTGTTAAGAAGGGCCAGGTCCGACCCGGCCTGGGGCTCGGTGAGGTTCATGGTCCCGGTCCATTGGCCCGAAACCAGTCGCGGCAGGAACACCGCCCGCTGGCGATCTGATCCGTGAGCGAGGAGCGCCTCAATGGCGGCTTCCGACAGCATGGGGCAAAGGCCGAAGGCCATGTTGGCCGCATGGACCATTTCAAACACCGCCAGGGCCACCGCCTTGGGCAGGCCCTGGCCGCCATAGGCTTCCGGCGCCGCAAGACCGTTCCATCCGCCCTCGCAGTAGGCCCGATACGCCTCGGCGAAACCCGGCGCGGCGAAGACCCGCCCGTTCTCATAGCGCGCGCCCTGCAGGTCCCCGCTCCGGTTCAGAGGCGCGAGGACGCCCTCGGCCAGGGCTCCGGCCCCGGCCAGGACAGCTGAGACCGTCTCCTCATCCAGGTCTTTAAAAGCCTCCAGGCCATAGAGGCTGGGAAGCTCGGCAACCTCTGAGAGGCAGAAGGCGAGGTCGCGGATGGGGGCTCGAAAGCTCATGGTCTCACCGGGCTGTGGTCTGCTATGGCCTTAACGCAACCGCGGACTTGCGCAAACTCCGGAACGTCTTTAGCCCGCCAGTGCAATCAGGTCCGCCTCCCCTCGGAGCCGGCCCGTCGCCACCAGGATCAACCCCCATGCGCCTTTCCGCCCCGGCACCCCGCTCCGGCTTCGCCTTGGCTGTCGCCGTCGCCCTCTTCGCGCCCCTGGCCGAAGCGTCGGCGCAGACCGTCAACACCGATCCCGGCGCAGCGCCGGCGGGCCTCTATCACCTGGATAAGACCCACGCCTCGGTGACCATGAAGCTCGCCCATATGGGCCTCAGCTACTACACCATGCGCTTCGATAGCCTGGATGCGTCCTACACCTACGATCCGGCCCAACCTGCCGCCTCCAAGATCTCCGTGACCATCGACCCCAAGTCCGTGGACACGGACAATCCCACCCTCAATAAGGAAATCCTCGCCGACTTCTTCGAGGTGGGCAAATATCCGACCATCACCTTCTCCTCCACCGCCGTGCATGTGGAGCAGGGCGGACACGGAGAGGTGGTGGGCGAACTCACCTTCCACGGGGCGACCCATCCGGTGACGCTGGATGTGGTCTACAACGGCTCCGGGACCGGCCTCATGCATGAACAACGCATGGGCTTCTCCGCCATCACCACCATCAAGCGCTCAGAATTCGGCGTCACAAAATACATCCCCCTCGTGGGCGATGATGTGACGGTGCTCATTGAGGCCGAGTTCACCAAATAGGCCCAGCCTGATCCCAGCGCCGCCCCGGCGGCTTTCTTGCAGAATTGTGAGTCGCCGCGCGGGCGGCGGACAAGGCTAGGGCCTACCTTGTAAAAGAGGTGAAATTCCGGAGGACAGGTCGCCGGGCATGATCGGGTTTTAACGACAGGTTTTGCCGTGGCGCGATCGCTTCTTAAAAACGAACCCGGAGATCCAGCGAAAGGTCAGTCCAAGACTGGAACGCACGCGCGCCCCCCGCCGCCGCGGCTTCAGGGGGCCCAGGCCATGGCGCGTAAGGCCCGCCTGCGCTTCGCCGCCTGCGCCCTAGGCTCGGGCCTCGCCTTGAGCGTCACGCCGGTCGTCGAAGGCGCAGTGACGCCGCCTTCCGGGAACCGGTCGGCGGGCGCGCCCGCCGCCGGCATCTGGACCCTCGACAAGGCCGGATCGCGGATCACGTTCCAGGGCAGCGTCAACGGACAGCCCATCGATGGGGTGTTCAAGCGGTGGGACGCGCAGATTGCGTTCGACCCCCGCAACCTTCGCAACTCCCACGCGGCCGTCACCATCGACGTCGCCTCCCTTCTTACAGGGGATCCCGTGCGCGACCAGATGTTGCCCGGGCCGGACTGGTTTAACGTGGCCCGCTTCCCGTCGGCGACCTTTGTCGCCAGCGCCATCTCCCAGACCGGGCCTGACCGCTACCAGGCGGAAGGCGAGCTGCGCATCCACGGCGTCGCCCAGCACGCCGTACTTCCCTTCACCCTGAGCCTGACCCGAGACCGGGCGACCTTGCGCGGGGCGGTAAGCCTCGACCGCCTCGCGTTCGGCGTCGGTCAGGGACGTTTTGCGGCGGACGCGCCCGTAGCCCGGCGCGTGGTGGTGCAGGTCCGCCTGTCCGCCCGAGCCCAACGATGACCCCGCAGGAGGCGAGGGCGGCCGCCTTCGCCCTTGGACGGGGCGAGCTTGTTATCTTGCCCACGGAGACGGTCTATGGCCTCGCGGCGGACGCCGCCGACCCGGTTGCGGTGGCGCGGATCTTCGCCGCCAAGGGACGACCCCGCTTCAATCCGCTCATCGCCCACGTCAGCGATCTTGACGCGGCCTCGGCCCTGGCGATCTTCGACCCGCGGGCGGTGCGCCTCGCAACGGCCTTCTGGCCCGGCCCCTTGACCCTCGTGGCGCCGGTCCGCCCCGGCGCCAGGGTCTGCGATCTCGCCAGGGCCGGACTGGACACCGTCGCCGTCCGCGCCCCCGATCACCCCACGGCCCAGAGGGTCCTGCAGGCCTTCGGCGGCGCGCTCGCCGCTCCGTCCGCCAACCGGTCCGGGCGCCCGAGCCCCACGACCGCCGCGGACGCCGCCGCCGAGACCGGAGGGTTCGCCAGCCTCGTCCTCGACGGTGGGCCATGCCGCGTGGGCCTTGAATCCACCGTCGTCGCCCTCTTGCCTGGGGACCCGCCGCGCCTGCTGCGGCCGGGCGGCGTGGATCGGGAGGCCCTTGAGGCCGTGATCGGCCCCCTCGCCGGGGCCGAGGGCGAAGCGGGGCGCTCGCCCGGCCGCCTTGTTCTTCACTACGCCCCTGAAGCGCCCGTGCGGCTCAACGCCGCGTTCCCCGGGGCCGGAGAAGCCTTCCTCGCCTTCGGCCCGGGCGTTCTGGAAGGTCGCCTCATCTTCAACCTCAGCCCAAAGGGGGACGTTCGCGAGGCGGCCGCCAATCTCTTCAGCTTCCTGCGGGCTGCGGACCGGCTTAAGCCTAAAGCCATCGCCGTCGCCGCCATCCCGAACGAGGGTCTGGGGGAAGCGATCAACGATCGCCTCCGCCGGGCGTCAGGGTTCGTGGGCTGAGGCTCCAGAGCTCGGAACCACGAACAGGCGCTCGCTCAGGGCCCGGATCATCCCCGCCGTGGCGCCCCAGATGGTCTGACCGGCGTGCTCCAGAGCATAGTAGCGCCGTACAAGGCCGTCCTCGCTGCGATGCTCCCGCAGCTCATGGTGCGCCCGGTCCATCAGGAGGGCGAAGGGGGTCTCGAAGATGTCCGCCACCTCCGCCGCATCGGCTTTTAGGACGAACCCCTCGCGCACAAACCCCACCACCGGGGTGATGGAGAACCCCGTCCCTGTCTCGTAGGCGTCCCCAAGACCCACGAGCCGCACGAACCGGGGATCAAGACCAATCTCCTCGCGGCTCTCGCGTAGGGCCGCCTCGGCGGGGCTCTCGCCCAGCTCCATCCGCCCCCCGGGGAAGGCCACCTGGCCGGAGTGACGACGCAGCTGGTCCGAGCGGCGGGTCAGAAGAACCGTCAGGCCCTGGCGGCGCTCGACGAGGCCCACAAGGACCGCGGCGGGGGTTAAAGGGGCGCCCCGACGACCCGGCGCGGGGTTGAGGTCGAAATCCGACCGCGCGGCGGCCGCATCCGGGTCATAGGCGTCAAGGGGGCGCAGGCGGGCGGCGATGAAAGGCTCAAGAACGTCCACGGACGATGCGGCGGTGATCGAAGGGTCCATCAAAGCGTTGAGGCCGAAAGCCCGAGGGGGAACACCATCCCGCCCGAACGGACCGCAAGCGTGGGGCCCTCAGCCGTCTCCTCGGTCTGAGCCAGGTCCACAAGCTCGTAGAAGACCGGTCGGCGGAGTTTGGCTTCCAGCCCGCGGCGGACATGCAGATAGGGCGAGGGCTCTCCGGTGCTCGGATCAAGCTCCACCCGCAGGGGGTGTTCCGGCCCTGCGACGACCTCATCGCCAACATTGGTGGTGAACTTCAGATCCTCCCCCGCCCGGTCCACCCGCACCGCCAGAAAGGGGGCGTCCTCCACGGTGATCTTCATTTTCTCCACGGGGGTCACGAGGTGGAACCCATCGGGATCCTTGCGCAGGACGCTGGCGAACAGGCGAACCAGGGCTTCACGACCGATGGGCGAGCCCTCATGCATCCACACGCCGTCGCGCCGGATGACGATGTCGATCTCGCCGCAATGGGCCGGGTTCCACAGATGCACCGGGGGAAGGCCCCTTTTGGCTCCGGCCTTGGTCGCGGCCTCAAGCGCCGCGGCCAAACGATCAGGCGCGGCGGGCTCGGTCATAGGGCGGTCCGCGGCGGGACCCGCGCAAGGCCGCCAACGCCTTCCACGGCGCCCGCGTAGAGGGGCTTCCAAAGGATGCGCCGCGGATCGGCCGGGCCGGGAAGGAGGATCTGGCCCTTGGGCGCGGGCGCGAAGCCGTGGGGCGCGAAGAGGGGCGGATGGCCCACGAGGAGGACGAACCGCTCGCCCGCCTCCGCGGCGAGGTTGGCGGCCCGCGCGATGAGCAGACCCGCCACGCCGTGGCGCCGCGCCGGCTCCTCGACGGCGATGGGCCCAAGAAAGACGCCCCGCGTGTCGCCCACGAGAATTGGCCACTGGCGCACCGCGCCCACGAGGACGCCGTCTTGAAATGCGCACACGGACAGATGAAGGGCCTGGACATTGCCTTCGCGCAGACGCTCGGAGACCTTGGCGTAGCGGCCAGGTCCAAAGGCGCGCTCAATGAGCCCTGAGACCGCCGCCTGATCCTGTGGACGCTCCGGGGCGAGGCTCACGCGGTCGTCCGCCCGAGCCCTGGGATGCAGGAGCGCTTCAGCCGTGGTGGAGGACGATGTCATGGCATGCAGCTAGGGTTCGGAGCCGCCGGCGTCAAAGGTTTTTCACGCGCAGGCGGTTGCGCCGCCCCAGTGGGCCCCCCATCGTCGGCGCGGTATGACCGATTCATCGACCCCGCGCGCTCCCGTCGATCCGCTCCATCCGGGAGGAAGCGTCTTTCGCCATCGCGCCTACGCCTTCTTTTGGTTCGCCCGCCTCCTGGCCACCCTGGCGGTCATGTCCGAAGCGGTGACCATCGGTTGGCAAGTCTACGCCATCGCCCGCACGACGCACACGGTGGACCAGAGCGCCTTCCTGGTGGGCATGGTGGGCCTCGCCCAGTTCGCGCCCCTCTTCGCCCTCACCCTCATCGCCGGCGAGGCCACAGACCGCTACGACCGCAAGACCATCATGATCGTCTGCCTCGTGGTGGAGGTGATCTGCGACATCGCCCTGGCGCTCCTGGCCCTTCAGCCCCACGTCTCCCTCACGCCCATCTTCCTGATCGCGGCGGTGTTTGGCGCGACGCGGGCCTTTCCTGCCCACAGCGCCCTCGCCCCCATGCTCGTGCCGCGGGCCGAGCTTCCCCGCGCCCTCGCCTGGAGCTCCCTCGCCTGGCAATCCGGCGCCGTGATCGGCCCGGTTCTGGCCGGAGCGTTCGTGAGCCTCTCTCCGGCCGCAGCCTACGCCGCCGCCGCCGCCCTCTACCTTGGCGCGGCCATCAGCGCGAGTTTGATCCGTGGACAGACGAAACCCCAGCACGCGGGCGGACGGCGGCTTGAGATGATCCGCGAAGGCCTGGTCTACGTCTGGTCCAACCGCATTGTCTTTGGCGCCATCTCCCTTGATCTCTTCGCCGTGCTCCTCGGCGGAGCGACGGCGCTTTTGCCGGTGTTCGCCAAGGATGTGCTGCATGTGGGCGCAGGAGGGTTCGGCCTCCTGCGCGCGGGGCCCGCCTGCGGCGCGGGCCTCACAGCCGTCCTCCTCAGCCGCCGGCCCATGCACCGCCACGCCGGGCTTTGGATGTTCGGCGGCGTCGCCGCGTTCGGCCTCGCCACCATCGCCTTCGCTTTGTCCCGCGTCCTCGCCCTCTCCGTCCTCGCCCTCGCCATCCTCGGCGCGGGGGACATGCTCAGCGTTTATGTGCGCCAGACCCTGGTTCAGATCGCCACCCCGGACGCCATGCGCGGGCGCGTCTCCGCCACCTCAAGCCTCTTTGTGGGCGCCTCCAACGAACTCGGGGAGTTTGAGACCGGCGTCGTCGCGCGCTGGGCCGGACCGGTCCTCGCCGCCCTGTTCGGCGGCGTCGGCTCCCTCCTGGTGGTGGGGGGCTGGGCCGCCCTTTTCCCAAGCCTGCGCCGCGCTGACCGCCTCCTGCCGGATTGACGCCGGGGAGAAGGGCCCGGTGCGGCGATTTACAGCCGCGCCCGACGGTCCTAGCTTCCCCAAGGTCGCATGGGAGACGGTTATGGGCGTACTCGAGGGTAAGGTTATTCTGGTCACCGGGGGCGGGAACGGCATCGGACGCGAGTGCGCTCTCCTCGCCGCCAAGGAAGGCGCCAAGGTGGTGGTCAACGACCTGGGCGGGGGCGTGTCGGGCGCGGATGAGGGATCCGAAGGGCCGGCGGCGGCCGTCGCCGCCGAAATTCGCGCGGCGGGCGGAGAGGCGGTCGCCAACTCCGAGAGCGTGACCTCCATGGCCTCGGTGAAGGGCATGGTCGAACAGGCCCTAGACTCCTTCGGCGGTCTCCATGCCGTGATCAATCCGGCGGGCATCCTTCGCGACGGCATGTTCCACAAGATGACCGACGAGGACTGGGACAAGGTGATCGAGGTGCACCTTCGGGGCGCGTTCAACGTGGCCCGCGCGACGGTGGAGCACTTCCGCAACCAGAACGACGGCGCCTACGTCCTTTTCACCTCCACCTCAGGCCTCATCGGCAATATCGGCCAGGCCAATTACGCCGCCGCCAAGCTCGGCGTCATGGGCCTCTCCAGGATCATCGCCATGGAGGGCGCTGCCAAGAACGTACGCTCCAATATCATCGCGCCCTTCGCCTGGACGCGGATGATCGCCACCATTCCCGTCAAGGACGAGGCCTCGGCCCTAAGGGTGGAGCGCATGCGCACCAAGATGCGGGCCGACCAGGTGGCTCAGCTGGCGGCGGCCCTGTGCGCCGACGGCGCGAAGGAGACTACGGGTCAGATTTTCGCCGTGCGGGGCAATGAGGTGGTTCTCTTCAGCCAGCCGCGGCCCGTGCGGTCTGTGGCGCGCCTTGAGGGATGGAGCCCCCAGACCCTTCTCGAGCACGCCCTACCCTCCATGAAGGCCGCCTACACCGATGTGGGCGCCACCGCCAGCGTCTTCCCCTACGATCCCCTGTGACCGCAAACGCCAGGACGGCGGCTGCGCCGTCGCTCTGGCGAGGGGCGATTGGGCTCGCTAAAGAGGAGCATGACCCAAGCCCGCTACGACTTCGCCTCCGACAACACCGCCGGCGCCTGCCCCGAGGCGCTAGAGGCGCTTATCGCCGCCAATAGCGGCTTCACCGCGGGCTATGGTTCGGACGGGGTGACGAAGAAGGCCGCGGACGCGGTCCGCGCCCGTCTCGACGCGGACGTAGACGTGCGTTTCGTGGCGTCGGGCACCGCGGCCAACGCCATCGCCTGCGCCGCCCTTTGCCGTCCCTTTGAAGCCATTCTGGCCCATGAGCATGCTCATATCTGCACGGACGAGACCGGCGCACCGGGCTATTTCGGCCAAGGGCTGGGCCTTATTCCGCTTCCAGGCGCATCGGGGCGCGTGGACCCGGACGCCCTCCGGGCCGCCATCGCCAGACCGGACGTGTCCCATCATCAGTCCGCGGCCGCGCTCTCCATCACCAACGTCACCGAATACGGCACCGTCTACTCTGTCGATGCGGTCCGCGCCCTCACGGATCAGGCGCGGGCGGCGGGGATGGGGGTTCATTTCGACGGCGCCCGGCTCGCCAACGCCGCCGCCGCGGGCTTTGACTTGAAGGCCCTCAAAACCCTCAACCTTGATATCCTGGTCATGGGCGGGACCAAGGCGGGAGCGCCCCTATCCGAAGCGGTCGTGCTCTTCAATCCCGCCCTCTCCCGACGCTTCGACGCCCGCTTAAAGCAGGCCGGTCAACTCCCCTCGAAAGCGCGCTTCCTCTCCTCCCCGTGGCTCGGCCTCCTCAAGGACGACGCCTTGGTGCGGCGCTCAGCGCACGCCAACGCCATGGCGCGAAAATTGGCCGCCGGCATGCCATTCAGGCTGAACCACCCGGTGGAGGCCAGCGCAGTGTTCGTGGACATGGATGAGACGACCCTGACACGGCTGCACGCCAAGGGATGGTTCGTCTATCGCTTCCTGGACGGCTCAGTGCGGTTCATGTGCTCGTGGGCCACGAACGCCGAAGCGGTGGAGGAACTTCTCGAGGTCCTCAAGAGCCTGCGCTGAGCGAGGGGGGTCTAAGGGGGGTCTAGGAGGGCGATCTCGCCCACGGGGCCTTGTCCTGGCGATCAGCGTCCGTGGCCGATGGTGCGGCCGATGGCGTAGAAGCGCTCCGCGCGCTGACGCCGCAGGGCCGGGGCGTCCAAGGCCATGAGCGGATGAAGCTCCTCTTCGATGGCGTCGCCGACGAGGGTCATCGCGTCCTCGCGCGCCGCGTGGGCCCCGCCGGGAGGCTCGGGCACGATGCGGTCCACGACGCCGAAGGACAGGAGGTCCTGCGCGGTGATCTTCATGGACTTCGCCATATGCGGCGCCTGGGCGCGGTCACGGTAGAGGATCGAGGAGCCGGATTCAGGCGCGATGACGGAATAGATGGAATGCTCGAGGATGAGCACCTTATTGCCGGCGGCGATGGCGAGGGCTCCCCCCGATCCACCTTCGCCGGTGATGGTGGCGATCATGGGCACATTGAGGGTCAGGCACCGCTCGGTGGACCGGGCCACGGCCTCGCCCTGCCCACGCTCCTCGCCCTCCTTGCCTGGATAGGCGCCCGCCGTATCCACAAAGCTCAGCACCGGAAGGTTGAACCGCTCAGCCAGGTCCATGAGCCGCACCGCCTTCCGGTACCCCTCAGGCCTTGGCATGCCGAAATTGTGTTTGATGCGGGTCTGGGTGTCGCGGCCCTTTTCGTGCCCGAGGACCACCACTGGGACCCCCCGAAACCGGCCCGTCCCGCCGATGACGGCCTGGTCGTCGCCGAACACCCGATCGCCACGGAGCTCAACGAAGTCATCCACCAGGGCCTCAAGGTAGTCCACGAAATGCGGCCGTTCCGGGTGGCGGGCGACCTGGGTCTTCTGCCAGGCGTCAAGGCCGCTATAGAGCTCGGCCCGCATATCCTCAGCGCGCCGCCTGAGGCTGGCCAGCTCTCCCGGAAACCCGGCCGCGCCCTCCGACTCGGCAGCAGCCGAAAGCCGCGACAACTCGTCGATCTTGGCTTCGAGGTCGGCAATGGGACGCTCGAATTCGAGATAGTGGCGTGGAATGGACATAAAAGCGGGTCGTTTGGCCTCTTGAGTGGGCGGAACCTAGGCTCAACCTCGTCCGCTCACAAGCCGGCCCGTGGAGCGGCGCCCTCCGGCGGGCTTGCTCGAGGCCATCCTTCCAGCCTATCGGGACGGCATGAGCACCCTTGATCGTCCTGGCGTCCGCGAGGACCTCCTCCTCGGCCTCGAGGCCGCCGCCCTCGCCGCTGGACGGGAGATCTGGAAGATCTTCGAGACCGGCTTTGACGTGGAGACCAAGGCCGACGCCTCGCCCGTGACCATCGCCGACCGCGCGGCAGAGGCCATTATCCTGGACGCCCTCGCCCGCCTTGCGCCCGGCGTGCCAGTGGTGGCGGAGGAGGAGGCCGCCGCAGGGCGCCTGCCCGTGGTGGACGACGCCTTCTTCCTTGTGGATCCCCTCGACGGCACCAAGGAGTTCATCCGCAAGGGTACGGACTTCACCGTCAACATCGGCCTGATTCAAGACCGAGCCCCTACCCTTGGCGTGGTGTTCGCCCCCGCGAGGGGCGAGCTCTTTATCGGCGACGCGCGCCTCGGGCGCGCCCTAGAGCGCCGTGACGGATCCCCATGGCGCCCCCTGGCGGTGCGACGGCCGGCTCATGAGCCGCCCGTAGCCTTGGCGTCCCGCTCCCACGACACCCCTGCGGTGGAGGCCTATCTGTGCGCCCTCGGCGTCACGGAGCGGATCTCCATTGGCTCCTCATTGAAATTCTGCCTCCTCGCCCGGGGCGATGCGGACCTCTATCCGCGCCCCTCGCCGACCATGGAATGGGACACGGCTGCGGGCGACGCGGTGCTTCGCGCCGCGGGCGGAACCACGTTCGCCCTTGATGGGGGCCCCTTCGCCTACGCAAAACCGGATTTCTTCAACCCCGGCTTCGTGGCCGTCGGCGCTTGCCATGCGCCCCCCCTTCGGCCTTTTATGCCCGCGCCATAGCCTGTCTTTTGGGGCGCTGAGCGCCCCTTCGCCATGCTGCGGCGCCGCGAAACCGCCGCGCCGCGGCGAGCCGCCCCCTAGCCTTTCGCGGCCGTCTCGCGTAGGAGGACGCGCTCCCCTCTAGACTGAGACCGCTTCCGCGACCTCCCGACCAAGGCCGTCCGTCCGTCATGCCGCTTCGCAACATCGCCATCATCGCCCACGTCGACCACGGCAAGACCACGCTCGTGGATCAGCTCCTCGCCCAGTCGGGCCTGTTCCGAGCCAATGAGGCCACCGTTGAGCGGGCTATGGACTCCAACGATCAGGAGCGTGAGCGCGGCATCACCATTCTCGCCAAGGCCACCAGCGTTCTGTGGCATGGCAAGGCCGGGGAAACGCGCATCAACATCATCGACACGCCCGGCCACGCCGACTTCGGCGGCGAGGTGGAGCGGATCCTCGGCATGGTGGACGGCTGCCTGCTCCTGGTCGACGCCGAGGAAGGCGTCATGCCCCAAACCAAGTTCGTCCTCGGCAAGGCGCTCAAGCTCGGCCTTCGTCCCATCCTGGTGCTCAACAAGGTCGATCGACCCCACGCTGATCCGGACCGGGTGCTGAACGACACCTTCGACCTCTTCGCCGCCATTGGCGCAACGGACGAGCAGCTGGACTTTCCCCACATCTACGCCTCGGGCAAGGAAGGTTGGGCGTCCCTGACCATGGACGGCCCCCGCGAGAGCCTCGCGCCCCTCTACGATCTCATCGTGGATCACGTGCCTGAGCCGGAGGCGACCTCGCGGGTCGCCGAACCGGGTCAGATGCTGGCCGTTCTGGTGGAGAGCGACCCCTTTCTCGGCCGTCTCCTCACCGGACGGGTGGCTGCGGGCCGCATCACTCCGGGCATGCCTATCAAGGCGCTGCACCGGGACGGAACGGAGGTGGAGCGGGGACGGGTCACAAAGATCCTCGCCTTCCGCGGGCTGAAGCGTCAGCCCATCGACGTGGCCGAGGCCGGCGACATCGTCGCCCTGGCGGGTCTCTCCAAGGCCACGGTGGCCGACACCTTGTGCGCCCTTGAGCTCTCCGAGGCCCTGCCGGCTCAGCCCATCGATCCGCCCACCATCTCCATGACCGTCTCGGTCAACGATAGCCCCCTTGCGGGCAAGGAGGGCGACAAGGTCCAGAGCCGGGTCATCCGAGACCGTCTCCTGCGAGAGGCGGAAAGCAATGTCGCCATCAAGGTGCGTGAGACCGAGGAGAAGGACGCCTACGAGGTTTCCGGGCGGGGCGAACTGCAGCTAGGCGTTCTCATCGAGAATATGCGGCGCGAGGGATTTGAGGTCTCCATCTCCCGTCCTCGGGTCGTCTATCGGAAGGATGAGGAGACCGGCGAGCGTCTGGAGCCCATCGAAGAGGTGGTGATCGACGTGGACGACGAATATAGCGGCGTCGTCATCGAAAAACTCTCCGCCCGAAAAGCTGAACTCAAGGACATGCGCCCGTCGGGCTCGGGCAAGACCCGCATCACCCTGGAGGCGCCGTCCCGCAGCCTGATCGGCTATCAGGGCGAATTCCTCACCGACACCCGAGGTTCAGGCGTGCTGAACCGGGTATTTTCGCATTATGAGCCCCACAGGGGCGCCATCGAGGGCCGGCGCAACGGCGTGCTCGTTTCCAACTCCGACGGTGAGACGGCGTCCTACGCCCTTTGGAACCTTGAGGAGCGGGGCGTCATGTTCGTGGGCGCCGGCGAGAAGACCTACCAGGGCATGATCATCGGCGAGAACAGCCGCTGGGACGACCTTGACGTCAATCCCCTTAAGGCCAAGCAGCTCACCAACGTGCGCGCGTCAGGCAAGGACGAGGCGATCCGTCTCACGCCCCCGCGCCGTATGACCCTCGAGCAGGCTATCGCCTACATCGATTCAGACGAGCTGGTGGAGGTGACCCCCAAGTCCATCCGCCTGCGCAAACAGATCCTCAATCCCTCCTTCCGCAAGCGGAAGGTCAAGGAGGACTGATCCGAAGGGCCATGCGGGGTGGGGCGGCTTCGCCGCCTCGCCCGAAATCTTGTCTTGGGTACGGCGGGTCGAGGCGCCTAGGCGGTTTCCGCGGCGCCGACCTTGGGGGCGGCCGCCTTTTTGGCGCGCGGGGCGCGCACGGCGACAGGCTTTACAGGAAGGGCGGCGGCGCGGCGCGCGAGCTCGGCTTCGATAAGGGGCCGCATCTGGGTGGCCTGCTCTTTTTTAATGCCTGACCCTGTGATCTCGAGGCGGCGGGCGTTGTCGTGGAGGCTGGAGAGCTCCTCATTGCTGAGGCGTGGAATCAAGTCGGCGACGGACAAGCGGATCTCCTGCGTGGGGACTACGGCGTCGCGTCCCCAGGAACATGGGCGCGGCGGTACGCCGCGTCCGGAAGTCGGACCAGCGGACGCCCGCCAGGCCGTAGGCGCCCGGCCCCCCGCCCCTGGGGACGGAGGTCCGAGACGCCCTGAGGTCCGCAGAACCTGAGGCTAGGACGCCTTCAGGGAGACCGCGCTCTCCTTGCCCGAACGCTGGTCGCGCTCGAGTTCGTAGGAGATGGTCTGACCTTCCACCAGCGAGCGCAGGTCCGAACGCTCAACCGCGGAAATATGGACGAACACGTCCTTGCCGCCGTCGGTGGGTTGGATAAAGCCGAAGCCCTTGGTGGTATTGAACCATTTGACAGTGCCGGTAGCCATTTTCAGCCTCCGTATAGGGTTTGGACGCCGGAGTATCCGGCGGCCCTTCGAGGTCTGAGAAAGTCGGCTGTCTAAAATCCCCGCGCGAACGACGACTTCTTTGAGCGTAGTGCAGCAGAGATCGATAGGGGTGATATAGACCACCTCCGATCCGATTGATAGCCGCCACCGCCGATGGCCCGCGGGAGCTGGCTTGGAGATGTGTGATGAAGGCTGTTCGCGTCCACCGCTTTGGCGGCCCTGAAGTTCTGCAGTTGGACGACATCGCCAAGCCTGAACCAGGCTCCGAACGCCTCCTCATTCGCATCTCAGCCGCCAGCGTAAACCCTGTGGATTACAAGATCCGACGAGGCGGCTACGCACGGGTCACGCAGAAGGATCTGCCCGTCACCCTAGGACGGGACGTCGCCGGGGTTGTGGAGACGGCGGCGGGCGAATTCGCCGTTGGTGAGGAGGTGTACGCCCATCTCGCGTGGACAGAAGGCGGCTACGCCGAGTTTGCTGTCGTATCGCCCTCCGGGGCGGCGTTGAAACCGAAAAGTCTGACCCTCGAGGCCGCCGCAGGCGTACCCCTCGCCGCGACGACGGCCTGGCAGGGCCTCTTCGACCATGGCGCCCTCAAAGCGGGAGACCGGGTTCTGATTTTCGGAGCGTCCGGGGCAGTGGGATCCTACGCGGTTCAGTTCGCCAAGACGGCCGGCGCTTTCGTCGTCGCCACCGCTTCGGGCGCGGGCGTCGACCTGGTTAAGGCCTTGGGGGCCGATGTGGTGGTGGATTACACTACAAGCCCCTTCGAAGCCTCAGCGCAAGACATGGACCTTGTTCTCGACCTCGTGGGCGGAGAGATGCAGACGCGCGCCTTTCCGACCCTGCGTCCGGGCGGAGCCCTTATCTCAGGCGTCCAGCCCCCGGATGAGACCCTTGCCGCCCAGCATCAGGTGCGGATTTTCAGGTTCCTGGCGCGTCCCGATGCCGAACTTCTTAGAGACCTCGCGGCAAAGATCGACGCGGGAAGCGTGACGATCCCGGCCTACCACGTTCTTCCCCTGGCGGAGGCCGCCGAAGCGCACCGCCGTCTGGAGACGGGCCACGCGCGAGGAAAGATCATTCTGGCCGTCGCCTAGATGGCGCCGCTCGTCCAAGCGACGGCGGACATCGCCATTATCGGCGCTGGCGCTGCAGGCCTCGCCGCCGCCTCCCGGCTCCGCGCCGAAGGCTGCAGCGTCGTCGTCCTCGAGGCTCGTAGCCGGATCGGCGGGCGCGCCTTCACCCTCACCCCCGACGAAACCCTTCCCTTGGATATGGGCTGCGGCTGGCTGCACTCGGCGGACGAGAACCTCCTTACTGCGCCCATTGAGGCGTTAGGCTTAACCATCGACCGAACGCCGCCGCCCTGGACCCGTCCCGCGTCTCAAGGGCGTTCACACGCCGCCGCCATGCGGCGGTTCTCTGAAGCCTACATGGCCCTTGACCAAAGGCTCGAAGCTGCGGCGGCCACAGGCGTCGATCGGCCCGCCTCGGAGCTTCTCATTAAAGACGACCCCAGCAACCCGCGGCTTAATGCGGTCAGCGCCTACTATAACGGCTGCACGTGGGATGAGGTCTCAGTCCTGGATTACGCCGCCTACCGCGACACCCAGGTCAACTGGCGGGTTCGGGAAGGCTATGGCGCGGCCATCGCCCTTCTTGGGGCCCGCGGCGATTTGCATCTGAATACCCTCGTCCGCGCGATAGACCTCAGGGGCCAGGAGGCGCGCGTCGTCACCGAAAAGGGCGACGTGAACGCGCGGACTGTCATCGTGAGCGTTCCGACCCCAGTCCTCGCTGAAGAGAGGATCCGCATCCTCCCGCGTCCGCATGACCTGCTCGAAGCCGCGTCAGGCCTGCCCCTCGGCCACGCCAATAAGGTTTTTCTCGGCCTGACGGAGGCGAACGCGTTTAAGGCCGACACCCAGTTGGCGGGACGAGAAGACCGCGCGGAGACCGGCGGATATGCTTTACGGCCGATGGGCCGGCCCTACATCGAAGGCTATTTCGGAGGTCGTCACGCAGCCGGTCTGGAGGCCGAGGGGCGAGACGCCATGTTTGCTTTCGCCCTTGAAGAATTGGCGGGGGTCCTCGGCTCGAATATTCGTAAAATCCTGCGCCCTATCGCCGCGTCGGCCTGGTCCCACGATCCTTTCGCACTAGGGGCCTATTCTCATGCGAAGCCCGGATGCCATGAAGGCCGCGCCACCCTAGCCCAGCCTTTAAGCGATCGGCTCTTCATGGCGGGTGAAGCGACGCACCGAAATTTCTTCTCCACGGCCCATGGCGCCTATGAGAGCGGGATGCGCGCAGCGG
>Ga0116231_10006088_pt1 | contig 23336 bp, 13 predicted proteins | sample S1TSphgellanicum_2_FD_89695 | JGI IMG/M metagenome (GOLD analysis project Ga0116231, IMG submission 89695) | Host-associated microbial communities from peat moss isolated from Minnesota, USA - S1T2_Fd - Sphagnum magellanicum MG | ecosystem: Host-associated > Plants > Peat moss > Unclassified...
AAAATCCACAACCAAAAAAAAAAAAAAAGTCCGGGCAGTGCCCGGAAACTGCCCGGACAGACGGACAGACAGACATGTAACTTTAATATATAAGATGCAATCAAGACTAGGAAAAGTTGTGCTCTCATTGTGATTGACCATATGCAACATGCATTAGAAGCATTATAAACATTAAAAGTGCATTTTGTTTGTTTGAACCTTTACAGTCCCTAGGGTCATCTTTTAGGTGTGTGGAAAAAAATTATTGTTTAAATAAAAGTATTTCTAAACAATTTCTTGGACCTAGAGATTGAGGCAAATGACATATGTTCAAGGTGAAAATATCAACATTGATTAATTGCATCAAGTTGTAGATTACCACAGAAATTAAATTTCAAATACTAAGATGTAATATATTACATGCTACACTACATTATCCCATGAACCTATTTTATGAAGGAATATGATTAATGAGCCTTGAAGGTGAGGCCCCAAGTCAACATGCTCGCCTTGAGAATATTGGTTTTGACAAGGAATCATGTAAAGTTTATGATTTGGCTTTAGGGATTTTGATGATTGTTTTTACCAATACATTTGGGGATGCGATACTTACAAGGCTTTAGTGGTAGCAACAATTTTGAGGATATATTTTGATGATAACAACTATTGCAATGTGCCAAAATGTTGTTCACAAAGTCATTCGAACTATGTACATTGAGAAGGTAACACATTGTCATTTGATGATATTTCTTCTCAAGACCTAAATTTCACCTTTATCCAAGGTCAAACTTTCATCTTAATGTTGACAGTGTTATAATTGGATTCTCCTTGAACTCTTCTCATGGACCTTTGCTTTGGTGAATGTGGTTGAGCTTAAATTAAATGTCAATTCATTGTTGGAATTATAAGAGTTTAAAAATTTCTTGACCAAGTAAATCCTCAATGTTAAAGCTTGTATATTTGTGTAAACCCTTTGGGAAATTGCTTTTTATCATGTTGGGGGGTCTTTTGATGACATGCCTAGCAAAAGCTAGATTAAGATGAAATAAAAATTCCAAAATTAATGTGGAAAGAAATGGCGTATATTTTGGGGCGTTCTTTGAACTTGACATGTATTATTTTTTGTTGTGTATAGAATAAATAACAAAATGTCTAAGTTAGTTGTCTTATCAATATCATGCCCACAAAAATGGGTATAACTTGTGTCAAGTCACATCTAAATTACTATAATTGGGAATTTTAATAGGATGTATTTTTCATAATAGAACATCATAGTGGTTTGTTACTTGAAAGAATGGGCTAATTCATTGGTTTTCTTCATGATATTGACTACATAGTCCTTTTAAAATAATATTTTGTGAACTAGGCTAGCTTGGGTAGCCTTGCTAGGCATGAACTTTCAAATGTCAATAAGAAAGTATATGAAAGTTGATACATAGTTTATGAGCATTAAGACAAAATGGTGCACTCTAGTGATAACCATAGATGTGCAAAATAGTTTTTGTAACATAAAGTGTTTGTCATAAAACATAACAAGATTTTCATAACAAATCCATTAGTCGAGGATATTGCTAGACTTCAATGCATTGGAGAGTTCCAAGGTTGGGGATTGTGAGACACTAAACACACCACCTCCCCCCCCCATCAAGTTTTATTTAATTCATTGTCTGGGACTATTTTTGGAGCATTGCATGCTTCACTTTGTTCTACACAATTTTTGTCCCCCACTCAAAAAAAAAAATCTTTCGTGACAAAACATTTATTGTCATTTGCTTGGAGCTTGTGCAAAATTAAACACGTGTTGCACTTGTTGTCCACATTGTATAAAGCTTGATGGTGGGTCTTTAGTGTTTCATGTGGGGATTTGCTATAAATCATGATTCCAAGGGATGAAAGCCATTTGTTGGGTTTTTCAAGACAATTTGGTTAGGAGTCAATGAAGCTTTGTAGTGTTGGAGAATAGATTAATGTTTCATTCACACAAAAAATTGGAAATTTAATTGGATTGAATTTTATTTTGATCTATGTTGATTTTCAATGTCATTTTGTTGAATATTTTTTTCCTTTTCTTTTGTGTTGCTTCTTTTTCACCTTGTTGGTGATTTCAAAGCCACCTTCTCCCACTAATGAAGGGGCCCTTGGCACCTAAATGCCTTGTTTCAACATTTCCATTCATAGGTGCATTAATGGATTTGAAATTTGATTCATTGTTTTATTATATCTCCTATGTTTCCTACAAAGTTTCACCTTGAATAATGTAGCCAAGGTCATTGACACAAGGTGTTGGTAGAATTCTTCAATACAATTAAAGCTTCATGGTCATTGCATGAAAAAACCCAATTTCAAATTAACTTGAAAAATCAAAGTTAGGAGGGGATTAAACATGGAAATGTGGGACAAGGATATGAAAAGTTTGTTTGGGGAGGATGGTGGTTCTAATGGGAGCTTGGGAGAGGAATAGATTTGGGAGTTAGGTACTTATTTTGTGTTGCAAAGTCTTTTAGTAGAAAAAAATCATTGTGAACATTAACCATAACTTCAAAGGCACTTTGGAAAAACACAAGTTTGTATAGAATTGGTAGAAATTTTCTAGTGTATTTGGATGGCACCTTATCTTTAATTACAATTTCTCTTTGAATATAAAAATTGCACTTTATATGTAAGGTCCTTCCTTTCATTTCAAAATGAATCACAATCATTTGTTTATAAAACAAAATTTGACTAATTTCTTGCAACAAATAAAAACATCAAAAGGACTATTCTGAGGATGAGGTTCCTAAATTAAACTTTCATGTTGTGCAAGGTTTTCATTCTTAAAACAACCCTATCCTTGGTCCTTAACGTACACAAAATCATCATTCCCATAACAACCTTATTTTTGGTTTTCCTTCCCTACTTATAATATTGGGAAATTATTTACTTTTACAAAGAACCTTTGGTTCAAATTCTAAAATATAAATTATAATTATTTTAATTCAAGTTCCAACTTTAGGTTTTGTTTTTCAAAAACCTAAATTCTGGTTTCAGTTTCAAAAATGAAACTTGGTTCTAATTCCGTTATTATTAACATAAAATGAAATTAATGATTAACCCTTGGTTCTTGTAATTTTTTTCAAAAACATCTCTATTAACTTTGTTTCTAGTTCCAATTCTACACATAATAACAACCAAAACTAATAATTTAGTTCTAAGATTGGTTTTCAAAAAAAAAATCATGTTTTAATTATATTTTGAAAATTAGATCCAAATCCAATTTAGGTTTTATTAATCAAAACCTAAAAGGTTTTATCCACCAAAGTGGGTAACCACTCAACGTTGGTCTTTACCCTACATCAAAATATTTTCAATAATATATTTCAAGGAGTAAGGAGTGTTGGATGTATTTTTCTTTTTCAAAGAAAGAATTGATGGGTAAAAGTAAAGTATGTGGAACCTTGATTGGTGGTTCCCACAAATTAGAAAACTAATTTTGACTTTCTATAGATGGTTTTCCAAAATTAGAATAACCAATTTTGACCCTTAAACACAATTATCACAAAATCCAAGAACCTACCTTAAACCTCATGTTATTTTGTGAAACTTATTAATTTGTTTGCAAAAGTTTCAAAAACTTTGAACCAAAGGTTATTTTCTTTGAAAATTTTCAAAAAGTCATAATGATGGGTTCTTTGATTTATGAACTTTCCAAGTAACCAAAACTAAAAGTTATTAACAAAATAAACAAACTATCAAACATTATAATAATTTAAAACCTATTTTGTTGATGTTCTTCTAAACCTTGTGAACATGGATAGATGATTATGAAACCTTTATACACCTTTGATGAAAATCATGGGAAACAATTGGACCTTATTGATTCCATTATCTCCTTTATATATCAAATGGTAGTGATTTTCTTATGCACAAGGCTTTATCTTTTGATCCTTTCAAAAATTTCAATATCCTACATTCCTATATTTCAAACTTTTCTTAAGGAACTTTTCAAATTTGGTATTTATATTTGAAAACACATCCCTTGATAGAATTTCACTTTGAATTGAAGGACCTTACAACAATGAAAGATTTAAAAAAATGTCTCTTCCACTTTTGTAAGTTTTTAAATTCAAATTTGAAGAGATTTTGAATGAGAGTAGTTCCACCCATATTCATTATTTGGGCCTCCAACATTAAATTTCACATCCAAGATGGCTAGTTTTTAATTTATCATGCCCCACTTATGAACATGAAATTAGGACTATAAAATATAATAAACTACTAATAGTAAACCACATGGATTAATCAATCAATTTAACCAATCAATAATAGGTTTGAACTATGCAATGCCTTTTGCCAACCCCAATATCTTTTGCACAAATGTTAGCCCAAAATTATTTTAGTATCCCAAGTTGGCATAATATTGATTGTTTTCATCCAATGTTGTGCAATGTGCTAGTGGGGATGTTCTACTAAGGTCAAGAATGACTTTGAAAGTCTTATTAGATGTGAAGGCCCAATCAAGAAAGTGATTGAAAATGAATGGAGAAATTTTAAAATTTTATTTACATACTTAATAAATGAACATCTTGTTTGTGAACTTTTAGTGTTATGCTAATGTAGTAATGATAGGTTCTTACCATAGATCCCAACATGAATGCTTGCATGTTAACCTTATTGCCAAGATTCCCACATCAATTGTCACATCATGAATAAAAGCTTATTTACCTTATATAAGGTTTCCATATTTTAATTTTAAAAATGATTGAATAACATGCAATAACCATATATTGATACCCATTTTGAACAAAAATCCAAAACTATTATTAAACAATAAAAAAATATATAATTGTTATTATAGTATATGTAAGGCCCCATTCATAACTTTGAGTGTATTCATGTTCAACATCAAACTCCCAATACTTTTGTTTTACTTTGTTTCTTTTAGTTGTTAATTGATATATTCCATATTTGATTTTTGGGATAATTATATGGATTATTATCCCAACAATGGATTGTGACATGAGAATATAATGCATGAAACAAGAATGAAAACTCAAAAGTTACTTACATTTGGAATAAAATTTGTGCATAGAGAAAAGAAACCCACAAGCATTTCAAAGGTTGCACCCTTTCAACATTGAAATCTCTTCAATGATCTTTCATCTTGATCTATTGTTGTCAACTATGAAAGAAAATCCCATCTTCTTAAATATTTTTATTAAAATAAATTGTCTTTGAATGTTTGCCTCAATGGACTTGTATGGAAAGTGATCAACTAAAAATATAAAATTTGAAGAGTATTGGTATTTAACTTATGAACATGTGGGAACAAGAGAAGACAAAATCTTCATAGAACAAGCTTGGTTGATCTTTTTTATAGTTGCAAAATAAACCATAGAATTTCATCAAAAGTTTATTTGGAAGTTGGCTTGCATTATACATAATAAACAAGAACAACCATGGCTCACCGTGGCAACAGAGTAGGAATCAAATTAGTTATTACAGATAGAGCACAAGTATGTCTCAAAGCACCTAATGAAAGTAGACTACCTCGACCTACTATAAACCTTGCTGCACTTCCTCAATTACAAAAATTAGAAAATGTAGTAGAAAAAGTGATGAGCCCCACTTGGTGGAATGCATGGTTCAAGTATTTGAACGAAGACCAAAAGGATGGGAATAACATAAGAGATCTCATATTGTCAAAGCTTCCTGTTGCCAAGCTCTATGCGGTAGGATGTGTACCTATGTACAAAAAAACAATGTTCAACATTTCCCTCAACCCAGTCTTGCAAAGACATCTTTCTCATTGCAAAGAATATTTTCTTAGCTCATTTTGCATTATAGAAAAGGATTTAAAAGTAGAAAAACCTTCACAAGAAAATCAACAAGTGGGTGTAGATTTAATTAAAAAAGAATTTGACAAAGAACAAGATATTAATAAACATAAAAAAATTTCTTTGAAAGTGCAAGATGTGAAAGAATTAATTAAAGGAAAAAATGAATCATCCCCAAATGAACCACTTGAACATACATACATAATGCTCCCTACTGAAGATGAATCTCTAGAAGGTGTTGTTAACCTTGAGGATCAACACATACAAATTGAATTAATACAAGGTGAAAATCAAGTAAGATTTGGATTGTTCAAAGTGAGAGGTGAAAATGATAATTATTCAGGACTTGCAAAACAACCATATGTACAACTGGAGCTTGAAACGAAGAATGATGACCTTGAGTTTGGGTGTGCAATCCTCACATTTAGGGTAGTGAATGTCAATGACCTTCTCCGCCAAATACATGCTTACCACATTGCCAGCAAGAAGTGGGTGGTAATGCCATCATTGAATTTTCTCCCACCAAAAGTAAATGGCATGCTTGCAGGGGAAGGTGGTCTTTTGCTTTTGTTTGGAGACATAATACCTTATGAAGATCCAATGGCTATGAAACCTAAGCCTTTGGAAATAAATGTTGATGATGGAAATAAACTTATTGATGAAAATAAACATGTTGATGGAGAGAAACCTATCCATAAAAAATCCATTGAAAAAAATATTGGAAATGATGATATAAAACCTTCTTTAAAACCGAAACTTAAAAAGAAGATATCTCTACAAGTAGACAAGTCTCTTGAGGAAGGAGTTGAAGGGGTTGACAATGAAGAAAAACCTAATGATGATAAATTATTGAAAAATAAAAAAAAGATAGTGAATGAAGAGAAGAAACCAAAGGTTAATGTCATTGTTGAATTCCCCCCACAACACCTTCTCATCATATGTAATCCAATTGCAAGAACATTTCGAATTCTCCCACCCATGCATTGCAATTTAGAAAATATGGTGGCTCGATTGGTTGTAAACCCAATGTCTAATTCATATGTTGCATACATTGTCGGGTTTCATCGTCGAATAAGAGAATGCCTAGACCCAGAAGGCATGAGACTTGCAATATATAAATCAACTCATCAAATTTGGAGAATTTTTAATCTTCCAACTTGCAAGCTTTTTCGTCCTGGCCAATCAAATTACTCAAGAGCACTTCCACTTGTGACAAAACTTTTTGAAGGCCCTACATTGTTTTTGGGTGCAGAGGTAATGACCCAAAAGACTAGTGTGTATGCTCCAGTCATTCTTAGTTACCGATTGTGCACACGCACTTGGAAAGCATATGAATGGCCTTCAGCATCTGTGACAGAATTCCCACAAGTTGTAGAATGCAACAATGAGTTGTACATTGTAGCACGAGGAGTTGTAGAACCATTAACAATGAACATCTGGAAATTCATACCCCATGTTTATGATATTCCAAGTTGCCAACTTGTGACAATGATGCCACCAAATCTATTTGCTAGTTGTTTCACTAAACAATATAGGAAATCTGAATTTGATTGTGTTTCTAGCATGGAATGCATCTCCTTCATCAGTCGTGAAAATGCAACTTCAATTGTATCTTATAATGTGAAGACCAACAAATGGATGGATCCTCCTCTTCTTCGATATCCAGGCTTTAGTAAAGGCCAAACATTTTTAGGAAATTGGCATTATGAGCCATCTCCATATGCACAAGTTTAATAAATTGTTTGATTTGTTTTTAATGATCAAGGTATATATTAGATTTTCCATTTGGAATTCAAAACATTAGTGGAAACTAGTTTTACTATGTAATTAAATGTATGCCCAAAATAGGAAGGGCAAAACATGGAGGTTGAAGAGGGTTAGCATTGTGGGATGGTTATGCACACAATCACAATGCTAAAACATGTCTTTCATTTACGACTAATGTCCTAATCTAGTCATGTAGCCATATGTCTTTAGTCATATACTTTTACTCAAATTTGTGATTACATTGCAATTATATTATGACTACATTACTAGATTAGGACTATTTTGTGACTACATGATTAGCCTACATACATTAATAACATACTTATATTAGTAGTTAAACTAAATGCTAGCTAGTTACTAATTATTTACAAGTTACCTATAAAGTAGTTAGTACCTATGGGTTACTACTACCTATTATCTACCTACCTACTTACTACTACCTCTATGTACTACTTACCTATTACCTACCAAGTTTGGTACCTACTAAATTACTAGGTAGGTTTTAAGTTGTTAGGTAAGTATCTCTAGGTACCTAACTTATAAAGTATGTTAGAAAAAAATGTTTATAACAATATGGTGATGAATTTTGTCATGTAAAAATCATGTGGTGGAATGGTTAAATGGGGGTTAAGGACTTCTTCTTTCATTATGGAGGTGACGGGTTCAAATCTTCACACTTGTAATTTAATGAACTAACCTAACTAGCTTAGCTTGCTAGCTAAGTTAGCCTACATTCCTAGGTGGGACAGGGCTTACATTCCTAACATATAGGTTTGGTTTTTAGCCTTTATACCATGTGTCTACATGGCAAGAATGGAGAACATATTTATTTCATATATAATGAATTATATGCAATGGCCATAATTTATGGATCTCATCGAGCGCTAATGACCTCCATGACTTTATAGTTGCAAAAGTCATAGTTGCAAATTGTTTTGCGATTGAGCCGCATTAGTGACTAAGTGTTCTAAATGACATGTCTTGTTCGACTACATAGTCATGTAGTCATAGATTTCTTCCATGATTAACAACCTAGTCATAAATCAAGTTGCAAAAAACAACTTTTCTTGTAGTGAATTAAATCCTTTGAACATGTTATTAATTGCCTTAGAAACAAATCAATGCTTGGTGAAACTCATCAATAATTAGTAACTACCTACTGGTAATATTACATTCCAAATATGATCACAAGGCCACCATTCAAAATGGAATCTTCCATTAATTCAAAATTGCATTGCAACTTTCCACAAGGATCATGTTCACATACAACTACTTTGTTGGATATTTAAAAAACTTACAAAGATGAATGGTCAAAACACTTATGTGGAGACTAATGAATTGTACATAGAATTTTGGATCATAGGAATTGAAATGATATATTATGGTGTTTTACAGTATCCAAGGCCTTGTTTACATGTTGCAAGTATGTCCAACATTTCCTTACTTTCCTTGTAAAACACCAATTTCAAACTATGCCAATTTGTTGAAAAATAATAATAATAATAATAATAATAATAATGGGAAGCCGTATTCTCCACAAATATCTTACTTTGGTAAGACTTGTAGTTCATCACCTTCATAAAAGTTGGAGTGTCAAAATAAACATTGTGTGTTTTAATGTTTTTGAGAAATTTGGTTTAACAAGTTTCAAGTAATATACTCAAAGAATTGTAGGCTTAGTGGTATTGAACATGAATCACATTTAGCTAGCTTGATTATCCTTATTCCATTTCCATGGTTTTTTGTTGAAATTACAAAATTGATTGCAAATGCAAACTTTTAAGGTTTGTGATGATCTTATACATTAAGAAAAAAACTTGTAAATCTTTAGGATATTTCACATTTAAATCAACAAAGGACTTGTGAAGATGAAATGCAATGCAACACACAAGACATAAATGTTGAATGGCTTACTAAATGAAATAGATCGATAATGGATGCAAATGAATTATCACTAGTGTATAAGGGTAAAACTGAAAAAAAATTAAAAAAAATTTGGGTAATGTGAAATGAAGCTAACTTGATAGAAAATAAATTGGACTACAATATGTTGAAAGGTTTATATTTTTATAAACTTGAAAGTAATTTCATGGACATGGAAAAATTAGTTGTTTGAAGAATGCAACTTGCTATCACATTTCAAATCAACAATTTTATGTTTTGACCAAGAATAAAATATTGTAGCAAAGGAAGATGGATGTGTGATTTTAAAAAATGTTGTTTGACGATAAAAGTTGTCAATCCTTTTTGTTTTAGTAAACTGCATCAAAAACTCAAAATTAAAAACAAAAAATGTAATCAAATAAGATATATTTTTGGAGCTAATTTTTAGTTTGAAAAAATGTTTTAATGACTTGGTTGAACAATAAAACAAACATCTATTTTGAAGTGGTAAGTTGAACTTTGGTTCAAATTACAATGTGCACATCATGGTTAAAAACAATAAAATATTTTAAATTAGTTTTGAGAAGATTTAAGTTTTGAATCAATTTTTTTTTTTTTTTTTGGGAAATCAATAGTTGATGAAGATTTGATGTCTAAATTGTGATTTCTTTCAAAGTTCACCTTACACAACAATCATATTTGTGTTTCTACTTAAAAATGTCAAATTAAGTGTGGGACTATAACTTTCAAATATTTTATTAAACAATAAAGATTGTACATAAAATGATAGTGAAACAACACACCAAGGAATTGATTGTTATAAACCACCAATGGATGAATGAAAAATAGACAACAAATGATTCATTATCATTTTTGTTCATTTTGTAATGATGACAATTAGACAAATAGAAATGTTTATTTACATGCATTTCTTTGAACACATTTCCACATTTATTTAATATTGGATGACCTAATTAAAACACCAATTTGATGAATTACATAAAAGGAAGGTACATAATAGGAATGATTTACTTTACATCTTCAAGAAACTAAATAATATATTTGCATATAAATGTAAGTTTTACGAAATATCACTTGATGTTAAGTGTTGTGTTATAGGCTATTAGTTATGGTAAGCAATAAGGAAAACAATGGTAAAACAAGGAAAAAGGAAATATAAATCTAAAGTTGGAAATAACAGTGGTGACAAACAAAATAAAAACAAGTAAATAAAAACAACAACAAAATCAAGTTAAAGAAAAGACCTTTGGTAAAAACATTTCTATTTACATGATTACTCAATCAAATATCAATTAATTATGGTCCAATGCATTATTATGTCTTTTTAACTTTTAATTAATGTCAAGACTAAAATATCTTATTGACACAATGAAGGTGGAACTTTGTTTTATTAACTTCCTAAATTCATTCACCCCAAAACTTGTTTGTGATTATTTCTATAATGTTTTGTTGGTGTTATTGTTTCCATCATGGCAAAACATATTACAAGCATTAAATTTGAAACAAAAGCAATATTTTTTTAATAACAAAAGCCCTATGTAAATGTAGTCTAAAAATTGTATGGGACTAAATATTGTAAAATATTACATTTTATGTGATGTTATATGATTGATTTGTAGAATTAACTTTTTGGTGTCTTACTTTGTTAGTTTCACACAAAGTAAGCCCACATTTGCTCAACCAATTTGCTAGGTTTCCGTACGTGTACATATTTTTTCACATATCAATTGATAAATATTCATTCTTATGGGCCCAAAAAATTAATCTAAAATTGTTTTCAAGTTAAAAAAATTCTATACCTATCTAACTTTTCCTTCAACTTAATGAAAATAAGTCTATAATGTTTTTTGTTCTTATGGTCTCCTTATTTGCATATAAATATATCTTTGTCATAGATGCTGTATAAGTAATTGTTGTAATATCTTTTAATGTGTAATTTGGGGTTTAAAATCATTGTTTCTAGGACATTAAAATGAAGAGTTTTTTCTTGTTTCATTAGATTTCAAAAATGTTTAACATTGCAAATCAAGTAGATAATTAAAGTTTCAATAGTTTGGATAAGATTCATTACCAAATGTTAATGTAAAAGTAGTTTAGGGGTTTAGTTCATGTCTAAACTAGGGTTTGGGAAAGAACTGTCAGTTAAAATGTTGGTTATTGGAAGTTAGGTGGCTAATTTAAGGTTTGAATCAATTTTTGTGGCATGGTTTAAAAAGATCTCAATTTTTTGAAAGTGAAGTAAATCATCCAAGTTTTTCATTAGCATTTTGATCAAGATTTGACATAAATTGAAAAGTTCAAAGGTAAAGTAAAGTTTTAATTAGTGTTTTCAATAGGGGTTTGGAAACCTTATTGAAAACATTAATCCTATCTATATAATGTTTATTTTAAGGCATGAATGAATACTTCCATTATATTTTTCAAATTGTAATTACCATAAGCTATGTACCAAGTCATTCAAAGCTTTAATTGGTGGGTTTCATCTAGTTTCAAAACATTCATTATTGAGAGTAATGTAATTTTAAATATTAAATTAGTGTTCTCCAAAGTTTGAAAAAAGCAACCCAATTTCAATTTTTCATATACATAATGCATGAATTAATGTTCCCAATATGGTTCTCAAAACCCAAACTACCAAAAGTTATATACTTTATTTACAATTTTGGTTCATAAAACCCTAATTTGTTATATGTACTTTATCAAGGCTTTCATTACGGGGTGAAATTTCAAAAACAATGATTACAATAGGGTTATCAAAACCCTAGTTAGCAAAAGGTTTGTATTTTATTTAGGGTTTTAATTTGTGGGTTTCATGAAGGTTTCAAAAACATTTATTGCCAGAAATTGGGGTTATCAAAATCCTAATTAGAAAAGCTATGCACTCTATTAAGGCTTTAATTTGTGGGCTTTATGAAGGTTTCAAAAACATTTCTTACCAAAATTAGGGTTATCAAAATCCTAATTACCAATTCAAGCTATGTATTTTATTTATAAGGGCTTGAGTTGGTGGGTTTTATTAAGGTTTGGGGAACATTGATCACCAAAAATTACAATCATCACAACCTTGATCATCAAAAGCTATGTACTATATTTAGGGAAAAATTGTGGGTTTCATTAAGGTTTGGAAAACAATCATTACCAAAAATTAAGGGTATCAAAACCCTAGTTACCAAAGGCTATTTACTTTATGTGGGGCTTTAATTTGTGGGTGTCATTAATGATTGGAAAATATTTATTACCAAAAAATTAGGGTTTTCAAGACCCTAATTGTTAAAGCTATCTACTTTAATTTATGGGTTTACATTAAGGTTTAGAAAACATTTATTAAAATTAGGGTTAAAAAAAACCCTAATTATGAAACTATGTGCTTCAATTTTGGGTTTTAAATTCATGTGTATACATTAAGGTTTAGGAAACATTTATTATAAAAAATTAGGGTTATAAAAAACCCTAATTATTAAAGCTATGTGCTTCAATTTTGGGCTTTAATTTAAGGGTTTACATTAAGGTTTAGAAAACATTTATTATAAAAAAAATTAGGGTTATCAAAACCCTAATTTATTAAAGCTATGTGCTTTACTTATGGGCTTTAATATGCAGGTTTACATTAAGGTTTAGAAAATATTTGTTATCAAAAATTAGGGTTATCAAAACCCTAATTATTAAAGCCATGTGCTCTACTTTTGGGCTTTAATTTATGGGTTTTACATTAAGGATTAGAAAACATTTATTACCAAAATGTAGGGTTTAGGGTTTAGGCTCGTAATAGGCATTATAGGGTCGAATTTGGTGTGGAATACTGAAGTCCTCATTATATAGACTCGCAATTGGTGAACTTGAGGATTCCAGACTCAATTCGTCATAAGAGACTGTGCATTCTAGGCCCGTAATCAGCAGCAACCGGTGAACTGGAAGATTCTGGACCAAATCTGTCCAGAAGGGAACTATCATTCTAGGCTTGTAATAAGTGGCAACTGGTGAACTCAAGGATTCCAAACCAAATCCATCTAGAAGGGACCCAGTGTTATAGCCTATGGATTAACATTCTAGGCCTGTAATAAGCAACGATTGGTGAACTCAGGAAGATTCTGGGTCAAATCCATCTAGAAGGGACCCAGCATTCCAGGCTACAGATAGCGTTCTAGGGCTTTGTAATAAGCAACAATTGGTGAACTCAAGGATTCCGGACCCAATCCGTCCAGAAGGGACCCAGCGTTCCAGGCCCATAATAATAATAAGCGGCAATTGGCGAACTGGAAGATTCTGGACCAAAATCCGTGTAGAAGGGACCCCGCGTTCCAGGCTACGGACAGCGTTCCAGGCCCGTAATATACGGCAACTGGTGAACTCCCGCGACGGTAATGGCGAGTGCATGGACGGGACGGAACAAGCAGGACTGCCGCATTATTGATTTGGCTACGTAGATTGTGTCTTGTTGCGTCGCGAGAGCGAGCGGGCGAGCGAGAGAGAGAGAGAGAGCGAGCACAAGAACAAAGAGCGCGAGCGCGTCGACGACGAGGTCGAGCGAGGGAAGAGGGAAGAGCCGCGACGGAGCGCTGGTTTTGCAAGGTACAGATCTACAAACAAACAAACATACATATTGTCACGAATGTTTTAAAAGGTTTATATCTGCTCAGGAAGAATCTAATTCGCAAGCTTGACATGTAAGAATTTGGAACTCTTTTCTCGCGTAAGAAATTAGGTACAAACTCCTCTCTCTGTGTCTGTTCGGCACTGATCAATCCATCTTCACAAAACTATGTAACGCGGTTTTGCAAGAATTTGTTTCTGATTTTTCTGCTCGTGCTATCACCGATGATCGGCCGCTGGAAAGGCTGCATCCGCTGGACGAGTTCTTAAGGAACAGCTTTTGTGGATCTGGTTTGCAGAACTTCGCCTGTTTGCATCGTTGACGATGGGCGGTACAGTCACTGATCGTCCTCATGTCTTCATGGTGAGCGGGCCAAAAGCTGAAGGAACAATGCCTGCGCCCTCGTCGCCTTTTGGCTTAAGGACTCATGACTGTAACAGGGACGATGATTCTGGTAGTGCGGTTTTCTTTTCAACGACGGCTTCTAGCAGTATTCAACAAGCTGAAGCAGAGAAGCTTTACTATGTGCAGACTCCGGATTTTCCTCGCAGTTGCTGCTCTGATGACGCTTCTGGTGTGACAATAGTGCATACGACGGCGGCCCCTGGATCAGGTGACGGAGGTGCAATTTCATCTGCACTGGTCTCTTCTTCTCACATGATCCAGGAGCAAGGTTTCGTTCCATTTCTACCAGCGCAGGTTTCACATGAGACGCATATTACACGTGATCTTCAAGCAGCCATCCCGGTTTACGCCGAGCAGCGTAGTGCCTCCGTGTCTCTGAAAGCATCCACCGCGGCAGCAGCAGACCAAGCCTATGGTAATTGGTGGAACGGAAGGAACGTTGACAACGATGAAGTTGATCAAGCCGGTACTGCGGATAATGCTCTAGCAGCAGCGCGTGCAAGGTTATACGACCTCGAGCAACTCCAGCATCGCGGAACCCTAGTAGCGGACGGAGTACAGGGACTGTCTTTGTCTTTATCTTCCCAGTATCAGCCACAAAATTCTGAATCTCTGCATTTGCAATCAGGTCGGCAGGTGCTGCAATGTGCCGACGTCGAGATGAACAGTGCCGTTTCAGCTAGTATCTCTCACGCTGCAACAGGTGGAGTAGCTGCCAATAACGCTAGAATGGAGTTTTCGAGCAGATTGTGTACTGCTACTGCAGGTGAGCCAAAGTTTGCAAGAGCGAGTCGCTTTCCAACGCCAGTTCGGAAAGGTAATCATGCCTCCAAAGCTGCAATTAGGTACGAATTTGAGCTTGGTAATTGTGGCTCATCAGCAGGCAGAGCTGGAAAACAGCTGCCTCCTCTCCATGAAATCGAGTTTTGCAGCAGCGGATCCAGAAGTAGTAGTCCGGCAGACATGATCTCAAGGATAACAAATTGCTTTCCAACGTCGAAGTTTTTGAGAGCTGCCCAAGAGCTTCTGGTCGAAGTATGTCGCGTGGTTCCGCCGCCCAAACGTCAAAAGACCGTCCACAACGTGCAGACGGACTGCTGGAATATGCAAGCTCCAAGAAATTATTACTCTGCTAACATCGTTGTCCCGGATGCTGGACAAGCTGCTCCTGTGGTTGAGTTGGCATCTCAAGAGCCGGCACAGATGGGTCAAGGGATATCATCACCCCAGGTGCCTCTGACTTCCTATCGTGCACAATACATCACCCAAAGCCTGGTTGATGCTGCAAGGAAGGAAAACAGAGAAACCCTGTTACTGAAGAAGGCTGACCTAATGATCATCTTAAATGAGGTGAGAGCAACATCAAGCTCATCTTACTGCTTTTTTGAGCTGAATTTTTTCTAGTTATGTTGTGATGGAAACAACTGCTCAGAAATGTTCAGAAGATGTTCCTTGGATGGAAATTGCATGGTCTGAAAATTGAAACTTGTCCTTCAAATCAGTATTTATATGTGAAGCATTGGTGAACTGGACTTCACCAAGAGGTCACAGCTGATCCTGTAGCCATTCAAAAGTTCTTTGCTTAAGATTGGAGCCTCTGTCAGGTGTTATGATTTGTGTACATACAGACCATGTGGCAACCACATGGATGTGGGGTCTAAGATGTCTCCTGGAGACTCCTTTACTGTGTACCCTACCGTAAAGTGTTTAAGATGTAGTGGTTGTTTTGTTCTCTTGATGATTCTCTAATACAGCAGGTACCCTTGTGTAAATCCAAGTTTCTACCAAGAAGTGATATTTTGTCTAGTGTGCATTGCCTAGTGTCAGCATTGGATCTTGAGCTAGTGCCAGTACAGTTCCCTGTAGATGTAGATCTGCATGCCATCTGTGATGTAACTGACCAGTATCACTTGCAGGTGGAAGCAAGACACAAGAGGTATCGTGAGCATTTCCGTGTGATGATGAATAACTTCAATGCTCATGCTGGAGCAGAAACAGCCACACCATACCTTGACTTGGCTTTCCAAACAATGTCATGTCAATTCAGGTACTACATCCTCTCTCCACCCTTTCCCATTGCAAGAAGCACTGTCAACTTTGTTTCCAAGGGTGAGTACATAGCTTGCATCATTTGTCTTTTGTGGATACCAGCTGTCCAGTTGCTTACACAGATACATATGTTCTCAAAAGGTGAAGTGTTCCCAGGCAGGTACTCCCCTGTGACTTCCTTCTCTTGGTTTAGAACCACTCTGTCAATGAAGAAATAAATATCTCTTCAAATAGAGAATTTTGTTGCTTGTAAGACAGCATCCATGACTAGTCTGAGGTTTGAATACGATTTGAGCCAGAAGACTATCTTTGGCAACTCCAATTGTTAAATGACTTCTTCACAAAAAAGCTTGCAACCAGTTCTTTGGAGTCAGTGAAATAAACTCTGTTAATTCATCACTCACTATGGATAGTATTAACATGTCCAAATGAAGTTCAATCTCTTGTCTCAAGTTGAAATTATCTGCACGTAAGCTTAGTATTCACCAGAGGTTTACAGATCTATGCAATTTCAGACTCACAAGAATCCAATATGGGCCTTCTTTGCATGTTATATTTGCAGGGCTGTGAGGGATGCAACAAACAAGCAGCTGAGGATGGTAAGAAGAGCACTTGGAGAAGAGCATGTGTTCAGGGCAGGAAGTGGAGAGACATCCAGGCACTACCAAATTCCTCATGATCAGTGGAATTGCCAGCATCAAGCTGTCCAGGTGATGGGCACTCCTCAGCAGCACCACTCATGGCGTCCACAACGAGGTCTTCCAGAGCGTGCAGTCACTATTCTCCGAGATTGGATGATCAAGAATTTTCTTCATCCGTGAGTCTTTTAAGCATACACCATAACCATGAGTGAAGCTTTGTGTGGCATGCCTTTAACTAAAATAGTAGAGTACTTGCGAAGAAACTTCAAACAATAATTGTAGTGTTTGTGTGATGATCTCATCACTTAAATGTATGTACAACATACGTATTCCCCAGTCAGAACATCTTCTAGTTCTGGTCCGAAGACTGCGATTGCCGGTATAACCACTTGACCAGCCTGCACCTAATAGGACTGCAAGAAATGTACTAAGGTATCAATGGTTGATACTGGTGCTCAGTGCTTATCATGCATGTTCAGGTACCCGAATGATGCAGACAAGCTATTACTTGCCAAGCAGACTTGTCTAACTAGAAGTCAGGTATTCATCTTACTTATATCAGGTGACTTAAAAATACAGAAAAGTTACATCAACTACATACTCTAATACAGGCCAAGCTTGCAGTTGATCAGTTGGCTCAGAGATTCTTGCTACAGATTTGTTGTCTGTGGAGTATTTCTGTGTCCTTGAACTGTGTCATTCTGCAAATTAGAAAAATGCGAAATGGGCCTTGATAATTCAAGGGGCTTAGTCACAACTTTGGGCTTTATATGCTATTCCAGGTTCATGGTTCATTCTCTAGAGAGTCAAAAGTGCACAGGGGGTGAGAAGGTTTTACAATTCATCATATGATCGAGTAGACATTCCTCATTCAGGCATCAAGAGCACCGTGTTGGTACTGCAAACAGTGCTGCAAAGCTGCATGATCTGTTGTGCTACTTTGTTTGACTTCTCAGGTTTCTTTGAGTTGTTTTGGCATATAAAGATTTAATTTCTATTGAGAGAGCACCGGGGGACCAGGATGACACTGTCTTTTGGCCCTTGCTATTTTGGATGAAAAACAGCTTTGTGTATGAGTCCACCAGACAGTAGATTGATCCCAAGAGGAAACATTTGAAGAGGCTGGAATCCAAAACAAGGTGAGATCACTTTTCATGATTCAAGAATTTGGTAGTGCAGGTGTCCAACTGGTTCATCAATGCACGGGTCAGACTTTGGAAGCCAATGGTTGAGGAGATGTATATGGAGGAGCAGAGGATCGCAGCTCAAGAGGTCAATGCAAGAAGACAATTGGCAGAGACTTCCGGTGTCCCAAGCAAAAGCTTGGAGTTGTTTAGAAGAAAGCTCTACTAGAGCAATCTCCTCTGCAGCTTGCACTAAGTGCCCAGTCAAACTATAAATGAAATGGATCTTAACAGTATAGAGATAAAAGACATGTTACAATGCATTGTATATGCTCCTCGATGCTTGTAACACATGTAGCGAAAACTGTGTTTCTGGTTTCAGTGTCTTAATTAGCAAAAATTCAGGAATTTCTGATTGCCTGCACTACTGATTTTTATTTGGCAAGATGTCTCAAGTAATTTAGAAGGTGATTTTTGGATGAAGAGCTAGGTGCTCATTTTTTCTGTTTGGTTTGAGCTCTCAGTTTAGTCAATATGCCACCAACTGGATGAGTTGCCATTTGTGTGTTCTGTGTCAGTTTAGCTCAGAAGTATGTATGTGTAAGGAGAGAGAGTAGCACATTCATCAGTAGAGCATTAAAAGGGTAGCACATTCATTGTAGAGCATTAAAAATTTGCAATACAAGGTTTGATGAGACTTGAGTGTATGGGAGATTGATTCATGTACCTTTAACTTGGTATTTGGGGAATGTGGACACACAGCTTTTTGATCTGACATTGGAGATGCCATAGGATGTGTTTGATGAATTCTGTGCTTTGCTGTATCTATAGATTTGGTGTCTTGGTTCTAGACCAATTCTTAAGACTATCATAGCAGAATGGAAATCAATAATAACAGTGTGCACTGACTTTTGGGTGGTATTCAGGGTTCAAGGGGCTCTGAATGGAGTATCATTATGCAGTGTCATCTGAAGGAGATAATGTCTGCTGGATGGCTCAGGTACACCATGTTTGAGGGAAGTACAGGAGTCCCTCAGAACAGATTTTGGTCTCATAGGACTACTAACGATAGAATGGTGGATTTGTGTATACTTAATATGTCCAGAGGAAAGTATCATGCATTGGAGGTGAAATGCAATCCTGGATCGACCTCAGGCTGAATGTGAAAGACGGAACTGTCTGTTGAGAGTGCAAGAGTTTGATGACATTAGCAGGTAATGTCAGCCCCCTCTATGAAATAACAACAATTGGATAGTTAGTTTTGCAAATGTTCAGATTGTTGGTATTGAAGATAGTAGCAGGTAGTCTCAGCCCCCTCTACAAAGGCAGTTTCTATTTGGGGTGCACAGAGTGTTACTCCCCACCTCTGCACCCCAAACAGTGGGACCCAGTTCATGCATTTCTTCTTTTCATTGTTGTATATCACGATACCATGTTAGCTAGGTCAAAAGAAAGAGAAGAGTTGATTCCTCATGCTGCAGATATTGGGATATTGGTAAATAAGGGAAAACAAAACATTGTGCCAAGTTAGACATATCTTAGTTTGGGGGCTGTTTCCAGCTAGGAGTTGATATGTTTAGAGTACATAATTGAGGATGTCATGCCAATTTCCTGTGTTGGGGTGGAAACAGAGTCTAGTTAAAGTGTGGGCATGAAAAGTGGCATTTTGACAGGTCCAACTAGGGAGATACAGGAGAGTCCAATAGACTGAGATGTGGTATGAATGATTGTAGTTGTGATGATCACAGGAGAGTCATTTTGGGATTCTACTCATCCCATGTGACTACTGCAGAGCTTGTTCAAAATGCAAACTTATACCATGCCTGACTAAAATGCCCAGGGAGCTCAGGAGATGAAGTCACAGTTGCCTGCCTGTCCAAAGGAGGTAATGATCTATGGGTGCAATGCAGAAGGTGCTGGAGAGCTTGTTAACACAATCCTTTCCCAACAGCAGGCACTAGCTAAACAAGCACAGAAACACACAGCATGTCTGGAAGCACATGACCAAATACAAAACTACTCTTTGTCTTTCTGTTGGAGTATGTACTTTTGTCTCACACCTGTTTTGTGAATCAACAGAATTGTCATTACAAACCATGACCTGTGAACAAATACATCCTTTCTCAACTCTAATAAACCCAGGAAGACTACTACTGAAGAGCAACACAAACAGTATGATACCTTTTGCACTTGGAAAATTACACTCTTGGATGAGTTGGGTATGCAAAAAATTGGCTACACAATATTCTACAAAAAGTTCCACCTGTTTCTGGTCTGCTTCACTCCTGGATCAAGAATGTCCTGGAAATGGTCACTGACTTAAACCTTGTTCACTTCCTTTAGTAAAACTATTGCAACAAGGGCATGCTAAATTCGAACCACTCATGATGTTATAACCAAGAAGCAGAAGATTGGAATTACTTGATTAATCATCTGAACCATAGAAACCTAGTTGTGGACATTGATTGCTTCCATTGATTGCTTCCATATCATGAAAGACCACAAGAAGAATATTGGAAACATTTGGCAACTCATTGAGATCATGGAACACCAAAAAAAGGCTCCAAAACCTACCACCCAACATGAAAGCCCAAAAGAACTTTGGAATGACTCCACAAATCATCCGAATCATGGAAACCTAGGGACTCCAGAAATGCTGCCTACCCACAATGAAGGCCAAGAAGAACATTGGAATCAGTTGGCAATTCGTCCAAATCATGGAAACCTAGGGGGCTTGGAAATTATGTACAGATGATGAAAACCAATAAGAACATGCACATTGTCCAAATCATGGAAACCTAGGGCTTGGAAACTACTACTCCTGATGAAAGACCAAGAAGAAGCACATTGGAAAATATCACTAGACAAATTGTCTAAACCATGGAAACCCTAGGCACTTGGAAACTACCACTCACAGTGAAAGCCAAGCGGATGAACATTGGAAGATCGCTTGACAGATTGTCCAAATCTTGGAAACCCTAGGCACTTGGAAACTACTGCTCACATTGAAAGCCAAGATGAAGAACATTGGAAATCTGGAAAACCTAAGGGCTCTGAAACTACTACCCATGATCAACCCTAGGGGCTCAGAAACTACTACCCATGATGAAAGCCAAGAAGAACATGGGAATCACTTAACAAATCATCCAAATCATGGAAACCCTAGGGGTTCGGAAACTATTGCCCATGATGAAAACCAGTTGAATCATGAACTCGCAGTTGCTCAGGAGAGGTAGCCAAGGAAGTAGGAGAGGATTGCGAGAGCTGCAACAACAAGAATGATATTGAGAAAGTAATTGGATTGAAGAGGTTTATCAGGACTGCCACCAACTGCAAGATACTCAGCTCGAATTTTGTCCTTCATGGAGTCTGAAAGTCCTTGACTGGTGTTGTCTTCCGGGGAGGAGGAGTACTTGGCTGCCACGAATTTCTCCGGCTTTGCTCCTGCTGGTGCTTCTGCATCAATGTAGATGCCTTCAGGAGGTGAGAATTCCGAACCAAGCTCACTGAGTTTGGCATGAGATTCAGCATAGTCTTTGAAGAAAGCAGCTTCATCCTCAGCATACTTCTCTGCAAACTCCTTGAATCCTGGATCCTCGAAGAGTGCAGCATCTGTTGGCAGAACCAGAAGGTCCTCATCCCTCTTGGCTTTGATCTCACGGAAATAGGAGTTGTCGAATTTCAACCATTCAGGTGTCCATGACTGGCCTCCAGGAGCTCCAGGTCCATCTTTGGTGTATTTGGTTACAGCTTTTCCCCAGCCGCTGCGCTCCGGCCTTGACCTGCCAAGAGTGTGAGCACCTGACAAAGCCACAATATCTTGATCGGACAAACCCATCCGGTAGAACACTTTACGAAGATGATCAGCCGGGGATGGAGGTCCAGCATCCGGGAGATTGCCTTCATTGACACAATCTTCAGGTCCAGCAGTATCTCTCCGACCGTATCTTATGGGAATCTTAGGACCTCCGGCATCTTCAATGGCTGTAGCACTAGCAAGCTGGAACAAATCCGCATAGCTGATGTCAGGAAACTTTTCCTTGACTGGCTCCAACAGCTTTAGAGCGCCCACAAGCCCAGCATTCGCGGCATGATCTAACTCAATGGAGAATCTCAAGCTTCCATTCGCTCCTCCTCGTCTGGGCCATTCTGCCACGTTCTTATCATACGTTCCTGCGTCGTGCCATCCTAAGCGAATCAGAATAGGGTGACAATATTTCTCCTGTAGCAGCTTCTTAATCTCCTCCCTCGCCCCTTTCAACTGCTCCGGCTCAGATGCAAAACTCTTCACAACAGCGGTACTTGCCGTTTCTGCCGCCGAAGAAGAAGCTAAACACACAAACTTCCTCCTCCTCCTCATCATCCTCCTCCTCTGGCTTCTCGCCCCTCGCACTAACTCAAATTCCAGCACCTTGAGAGTACTGGTCGTCGATACAGCAGCAAAAGATCCACCACCGCCACCCTTCACAAAACCAGACATACCCACACTTCCACATGCAACACCACCACCACTGGAAGAAGAAGAAGAAGAAGCCGAGCATGAGGATTCAACTCTACTTCCTGAAACTTTTGGTGATACCACGGCCACCATTCTCTGAAAATTTGTTCCCAATCCCATCACACAAGCTGTTGCCATCTCTCCCCTCTCTCTGTCTCTCTCTCGCGTGCGAGCGAGCTCTCTTTCTCTCCTTGTCTCTCTCAGAGAGAATCTAGTGCAAGCTCGCTCTCAAGCTAGTGCAGTGCACATTTGGAAGAAGATGCAATGCAAGCGTTTCAAATGCTTAAGCAAAAAAACACACAAAATTCAATATAATAATAAATATACATTACTAAAAGAAAGACTCTCTTTGGACTCCTCTTTCTTTCTTTCTATAAAAAATTTAAATAATAATAAATAAGCAATAAAGAATAAATTTGATGTATAAATTTTAAAAAAAAAAAAAAAAAAAAAAAAAAAAAGTTTTTTTGGGGTTTTTAAAAAGAGGGGAGGAAAATTGGAAAAATGGGGGGGGGGGTGGGGGGAGGGGAGGGGGGGGGAGGGGGGGGGGGAGGGGGAAGATGA
>Ga0116231_10006089_pt1 | contig 23336 bp, 15 predicted proteins | sample S1TSphgellanicum_2_FD_89695 | JGI IMG/M metagenome (GOLD analysis project Ga0116231, IMG submission 89695) | Host-associated microbial communities from peat moss isolated from Minnesota, USA - S1T2_Fd - Sphagnum magellanicum MG | ecosystem: Host-associated > Plants > Peat moss > Unclassified...
AAAATCTATTATTATATAATTACAGCAGGTAATGGTCGATCCCGGTGTCGCGAAGCTTTTAAAGTACCTTGTATAGCTTCTTCTATTTGTTGATTGAAAATAACACGACCGACTGTTGTACAAACGTAAATACCAAAAAAAAGTGTTTTCAATTCACCCTTCAGTTCTTGAATCTATACCCAAAGTTCATGGGTACAATTTTCCATGTCAATGTTGACTTTCATTAATTCTTCCCTCTGTTGCAAACAAATACTTTCTAGCTCCAACATATTCTTTTCCCGTTATACATTAATGGTCTCCATCTTACCATAATCCCTTGTTAACCTATCAAAATTAGTTTGTAGGGTCTTAAGGGCATTACGGGTTTTGAAATGAACTTGAGTTAACTCCTTGTACTCAAAACACAAGGTTTTAGCTTTCTTGATTACTTTTTTAACTTCAACATATTTAGCAACCAAATGCTTATTCTTTGCTTGCTACTTGAAGAGCTAAACTTTCACAACAGTTAAGTCATTATCTATGTTTTATAGGATTTGCTTATGATTAACCAATTTTAGACAACAGGCCTGTAACTGGTTGTTTATATCATTTTAGCATTATTGTACTTGGTTCTCCTGTCAACTAAAATGTCTATTGTTTAAGGCCATGTTTAAGCAATTAAAACTACTTGTTCAAAGAAAACGTTAACTTGCTTTAGGCTCTCATGTTGGGCATAGGTTGTTGATGTTTCAGGAAAAATATAATCAGGTTTAACCTGAGTTGATTCAACAGGCTTGGGCTAAACTGGTTGAATCAATTTTGTACCTGTTGATAACAAATTACTAGCCTATTTTATAGGAGTAGAAGTTTCCTGAACAAATAAAGGTCCTTGATCGAATACATGTTCAAAATCAAATTCACTTCGTGTTTCCATGAACTAGTCACTCTCTGTCCTTACTGACTCATCATCTTGTTGTGTAGTGACATCAACTTCCATGTCTTCATCACCTCCCTCCATCACCATAATTCATTGATGGGTACAAGGTTTTTTTTTTAGTGGTGAATTGGTTAGTTTTGGACTCAACTGATCTTTGCGTGTTGATGGTTTAGTTCGTACCTTCACTTGTTGTGACTACCGAACTAGTCATGGTGATATATTGGCTAAACATACTAATCATTGCCCACTTATGAACTGTTCCTTGGTCACAACCTTAGGAAAGGTTTTTTTGGATTATTCCACAATAATCTTTTTTTCCTTTCTCCCTTGAATCGATTGTGGTCTTGGAGGGTGTATCCTCCTCTGATAAGGGAAAACAATGATAAACAGACTTCTATAATAGGTCTAGAATAACAAGTAGCATGTTTTCCTATTAAGTGCTCCTAATCATGCTGCTATCTATTTTTGGTGTTTAATCCATCAGGTCAATTCTATATTTGTGTTAACATAATGGAACACCAATTAATCTTCTTCCCCTTGTTTGCTAGGTTCAAAGTGATGGCAATGCAATTACTAAAATATGTTAACCTTTCTCGTTGATAAATGATTTGTAGGCTTACTACAAACTTGGCATGATATTCTTCTTTCATCCGGATGATGCTCCACTGCTCCTTATTGACGAATGCATCTAGTCCAATGATGTTCTTCAGAGCCACTTGAACTTCTTTGACTAGTGCATTGGTTACATCCATTGCTCCTTCAACACCAACATTAAATTATTTCATAATTAATGTTTGGTCAATGGTGATTTTCTCACCATTAACAATTGCTTTAATTTGTCCATCCTTTGTAGATTCCCAAGTTCGTAAAATTCCTCCCAATAGGTCCAATCGTGGAAAAGTCCAATGAATAGTAAACAAATTTCCCAAATCAGCTTGTTCTAACCATTGCCACTTTTTGGATCCCATCCAAATCCACTGAAGCATTTTTTGTATTTCTTTTGTTTCAATAAGTGCCCACTCCCGGGTTACCTTGGTAGGTGAATTACCATCTTCAACTTGTTCTTTTCCCATGCACTTCATCATGTATTTGGACCGAGATTTGGTAGGTATTGCAATAAGTCAACAGAACCGACCTTTACATCGAAAAACCTTCCTTCAATTAGTTTTAATGAAAATGTTGCTGGTTGCTCAACTTCAATAGGTTGCTGAGCTTGTTTTTCTTTTTATGTAGCTTTGTTTTCAACATGTTCTTCTTCCTCATAATCACTAATAATGATGAATGCAGGTGCAAGTGGTGAAGCTTATATTCGAAGGTCCTTCATAATTTTTTCAAGTCCTTCTCCCATAGTGGTAGCATGCTTCAATGCTTCGAAGATTTCTTAATTTACGTCGTTACCTTCTCCAAAACTCTCATTATTACGAAATGTTGGAGGCAATCTTAATGAAAGCAGTTCAATGTATATTACTTTGGTTGCTCTAAAAACTTCTTCTCTGACTCTCTGCAATTCTCTTTCCTTTGCCTTTTTTTTTTCTCTTTCTCTTTCAATTATGCCTCCCTTTTGTTTATTATTTCTTTCAACTAGTCTAAAACACTCATTGCTTCATTTGATGCAACAACAAAAAAAAGGAAATCGAATGTGAAAAAATGAAAAGACATTCCAAAGGACACGTCGGTTTTTTGTATTATGGTTGAAAAGCGGAAAGTGGTGGCGCTTGGAGAACAACCCAACTTTTAAGGCATATTGTCCCTAAGAAGTTGACCCCTGTAATTAGGTTTATTGAAATATCATTGCATCAAGCAGAATTGGGGGTAACAAGTTGATTCTCAACTGATTGCCTTATCAACAAGTCGTTATCACCTAATTAAACTAGTTCTAGTTCAGAAAAATCATTATTTAATTTTTTTTCAGTCAAATTATCTACTGCCAAACCTTTAATGTTAAACTAAATTGGTTCTTGACAAACATGTTACCATAATGAATAACCTCAACTGGTTCCTCCTTTGACAAGTTATCAAAATATGTTTCCTCAACATGTTGTTGATTAGACATGTTATAATCATATTTCACCTCCACTAGTTCCTTTGATAAAAAATCACCGAGCTTCGCCAAAACAAGTTGAAGTGTTTGTTCTTCCATAAACCTATCAGGTTTCAACTTGTTGATGATTAGTATCAAGTTAGGATCGAATTTATCGATAATTATTAACAATATTATATTGTTGGATAAATAATAATGGATCTTATATGGTCCAAACCATCATCTCTAGAACTTAGGGGTATGTGTTTTGACAGCCCCTTGGAAACCATATAACATAATCCCCAAATTGGTATTTTGTTTCAATATACCAATTTTGAGACCATAATGATTGGTTCCACTAGTTAGAAACTATCAAGCCCTGTGCTATTAACCGGTTCTCTTGTAGCTTTTCTAGTTCTAATAGACAACTAGTTAGAAGTTTAATAGGTTTTGGATCATAGATCTGCCCTGGCTTGGATGGTAACAAATATTCCATAGGTATTAATGGATATACTCTACAGACAAGTTGAAATGGAGTGTGACCGATTCCAACTTTAAAAATTGTTTTGTAAGGAAATAAAACTATGGACAGGTACTCATTTTAGTCATTATGGTTCTCATTCACTAATTATGAATACTGTACCAAAAACTTTGTTAATAGACTTAACTTGTCCATTCCCTTGTGGATAATAGACAATAAAGCTAGTATGTCTCAGGATGAAATGAATGGTTAAATAATGAATAACATCGTTAATGAAATGGGTACCTTGATATGTTACAATAGTAAGTGGACAACCAAACCAGGTGAAAATATGGTCATATAAGAACTTTGCAGTAATAGCAACGATATTAGTATGCAAAGCTTTAGCCTCCACCCACTTAGTAGCGCAATCGGTGGCAATAAAATCCAATCCCCATTTCTAAAAAGGTTCTTCGGGCAAAATAGTAATTAATTAATAACTTTGTCATATTTTATGCTAATAGGTCACCTATTCATTCACACATATCACAACTCTAACATAATTCATGAACATCTCTATTCATGGTTGGCCACCAATAATTGGCATCAAGAATCTTTCTCACCATGATGTCTGAAGAGAAATGTCCTCCACCAACTCCATTATGTAGCTCCTATGGTATAGTTCACACCTATTTAGGTTGTAAAACATGACGCATGTTTGTCTTGTCCAGTTTTGTAAAATATCCCATTTTGTAACACAAACGATTTAGGTCTTAAATATTGTCATTGTGAAGTTGTAAATCTTTTTGGCATCATCCCCTCTTATAGGTAATCATAAACAATTTGTAACCACTATGGCTATAAAGTGAACAGGTGAGCATCAATGGTCTGATCATGTACACCAATTGGTTCTGCTTGATTAGGTTATCTACTTAATGCATCTGCCATCAAATGGGATTTACTAGGTTTATAAACAATTTTGAAGTCATACTCCAAAAATAATAGTAACCACTTGGCTATTCTTCCAAAAACTTATGGTATATTAACCACGTGCACTAGGGCCATGTGGTCAACATAAAATACAAATCGGTTACCCAATAAGTAATGTTTGAATTTATGCAAAGCATAGACCATAGCCAGGGCTTCCCTCTCAGTAGTAATATAGTTTCGTTCAACTGAGTTTAACAATCTAAAGGCATACATAACTGGTTGATCAAACTTACCAATTGGGTTTTATGTTAGTATGACTCCTACTGCTAAATGAGATGCATTTGTGTGAACATGAAACTCAAGCTCCTAGTTTGAACTGATCAAAATAAGGGATTATATATGTTAGTTCTTAATATCCTCCCAAGCCTTTTGGCATTCTTCAATCCATTTAAAGATTTTAGACTTTTTGAGCAACTTAATGATAGGTGACATGATTGAAGCAAAAATTTTGATAAAACAGTTATAAAACTGAGCCATCTCATTAAAATCTTAGATTTCCTGGGGGGTAGTAAGTACCGACATTTTTACTAAGGCTTCAACTTTCTTAGGATCCATGACCTTGCTTTCTTAGACACTATGAAACCTAATATGGTTCTTGAAAACACCATGAATGCACACTTGTCAAGGTTCAGATTAATACCAAACTTTCTGCATTTAAGAAAACACTTCATTAACTTTTCAAGGTGAGTTGATAAATCATTGAAAATTGTGAAGTCATCAAGAAAAATCTTCATGAATACATCAATGTACTCACAAAAAGCTTTAGTAATTGCCCTTTGATAGGTGGGCGGTTCGTTTTTTACACCAAATGGCATCATAACCCACACAAAAGCCCCCTAGTCTATCACAAAGGTGGTTTTGTGCCGGTCCTTTGATGCAATTGATATTTCATGATATCTTGAAAGCCCATCCAGAAAGGTATAAACTTCATGTCCAACAATTGTATTAATAACCTCATTCGTGAAAGGCAACGGGTTAGGAGCTTTATTTGTTGTTACATTGAGTTTCCTAAAATCAACACAGATCCTCCACTTCCCATTTTTTAAAGAATAACCAATATTGGAGATAGCCAAGTTGCTTCCTCAATTGGTTTGATAAAATCAGCAGTAAGTAACTTGTCTATATTTTGTTTAACAATAGTAGCATAATTAGGATTCAATCGATACCTTGTTTGATGAGTAGGTGGTACTATGGTATTTAGCTTGATCTAATGTTGTATAATCTTTAGTGGAATACCTTTCAAGTTTCTATATGTCCAGGAAAATTCATTTTTGAACTCCTTTAGAAGCTCAATCAATTGGTTCGTGACAACCAGTTCAATTACAAAGTTCATTTTCATTTGTTGCACTTTTTTTTTTGTACCCAATTTGACTTTGGTTAATTATTCCTCCTTAATAATTATCCAACTTGCTATGGTTAAATATTATACTCGCTCCTAAGCATGTGTCTCGTCAACAATCATCTTTCCAACCTTTGGGTGGAAGAAAGTTTCAAGTAAGTGTTGTTGGATAATGTTAGGTTGTATGGCTAATTTCATAGCTAATACACCTACTGATTTAACATGTTGTTTTAGAACCGATTCTGTTATGATAGTATTTGGTATACAAATTAATGTAGGAACAGGTTTAGTATGAATAGGTATGGCTATAGTTCCTATTGAAAATAGGTCTAATTTTGTGGCAAACATCACATCCTCTTTGTCATTAGATATTATAGAATGGAAATCATAACAAACTAAGACTTTTGGTCTTTTGGTTTGAACACCAAGTTTCTTGGTAATAGGTATGGTTCTTATTGTACCGGTTCCTTATATGGTAACAATATTAGTTCCTTAATCATGGGATACTTTTGCATCTTTCAACCATGAGCATTTTAATAACATTGAATGACTAGAATCCAATACATTATTGTTGACAACAGTACATGTAACCATATAGGCAATTCCATGAACCAATGTCTTCAAATCCCTAATAAGACCAAGTGGTTTGGCTATGGTTTGATTTGCCATACGTAGGTTATAAGGTGCTAGATTAAGTTTTGATAGACCTAATTGTATTTTTAGATTCTCAATAATGATATTTACTTCAGATCCACCATATATTAACACATCATCAATAAAATTCTTACCAACCAAGACTTGAATTGCAGCCATTTGTGATCAATAAACATTGCTACACAAGTAAGTTCAAGTTAAACATGTTCAGGTTGGACAAGTTGAACAAACTTGACCGGTTTGAAAATGTACCATCTAATGTTTGACACAATCTTCAAGAATTACCCCAAGTTAATGACATACTTAGTCTTTAGAACTTGAGTAATGATGTCTCTCAAAATTTCCTCCAAAGTCTCCTTTGGTGTTATGGTTTGTGGAGTCAACTAAATAGGTTGTTTACTTGTAACCAATTGACTTACTAATTCTTGTAGACTGGCCTAATTTGAATGAAAGGGTTTTTTCAAATCGACGGATGCTTGTGACATTAAGTCACTCCCTTGTAACTCCATGATGGTATGAACAAAGGAATCGCGTAATTGTTGTTTGTTTGCCAATCAATTGTTGTTTTTGCCTTCACCCACTACTATAATTCCTATTTTTTCAAACTAACCAAGTTGATTAGATGGGTCTTTTTTATAAAGGACATATATTTTTTATTAAAGACCAAGGGCTTGAATGACAATGGGTATCTTTTGATTAATCAAGTTGATTAGATTGACTGATTTGACAATTAGTCAAAGCAAACATCTAGTCAAATTGATTAGTGGCATAGTTAATTAAGACCACCCAATTTAGTCAAATTAACAAGTGCCCTAGTCAATAAGGACACCTATTATACTCAATCAATAAGGCTAACTAGGTAGGCTTAATCAAAGTGACCAATGGCTTAGTCAAAAGGGCCAATTACAAATTATATAACCTAAATATAATTAACTTATATGTACGTGTATTTATTTGTACATACCCTACTTGTGCTCCACCTATTTACTTATATTTTAACCTATAGGTAACATAGTTATATAGGTTAAGGTAGGCCATTTATATACCTACGATAAATTACTAGTTAGTTAACTAGTTATTTACCTAAAATACACTAATGAACATGTAATTAAATAGTTCAATATTAATGATTAAAAATACATGGTTGATAATATATAATGAATTAGTTATAATTTGGTTGTAATTATCAATCAACAATATAATACATTATAAGTATCTTGATATTTTATATAATTCAAGGATTTATAATATGGTTGTAATTTTTAATTATAATTAAATAACTAGATATTAACTATTACTAATTTTTATTTTAAGTTAATTAACATACATGTTTACCTACCTCTTTATTTATTTATGTATCTTACATAGTTATTTAAGAATAATGTTGTGTGAACTAAAAGGCTCTAATGTTGTGTGGACATGAAAATGTTTCTCCCTCCCAAAAGTTTGTCATTCTTTCCAAATGATGAGCAATATAAATAGATACACCATAAGCATTCAAGACATAAGAAATATTTTAAAAAGGAAGGCCATTTGGGATGAGCCAATTGAAAAGGCTCAACCTTTAGAATAAGTTACCCTCTTAATAGATTAACCTAAGTATGTTTACCTAAGTTCCTAACTTTAGGTTTTTTGCCAAGTCAATCTAGGTAGCCTCATTATAAGATGTTGTAACCACGTTAAGTTTACATGATTAAATGTGACTATGATGCGGCATAATTATCCTAAATTAAATTTTTTAAAATCTAAAAATGCCTAGATTAATCTAAGCTAGGTTAATAAGTAGTATAAGTTGACAAATTAGTTCATCTTAAATCAATATAGGGAGGTCTAGGTTTAGACTAGCTTGGTACATAGGAGGTAGGTTAACATAAGTCAATTTAGGGTGGTCAAGGTTAATTCAAGGTTTAAAATTTTGAGCTTTATAACTTTGTGTTAAATATAATTAGTATAATAAAATGTCGTAGTGCAACAAATGAGGACGAAAACCCCAAAGTGAAGGTGAAGGGTTCAAGTCCTTATTCTTGCAACCTATGATACTTAGGCCACTTGGCTTAAGTTAGGTAGTCTAGTTAAATTTCTTGGGCTAGGAATTCAATGTTTGTTTTTCATCTAGGTCACTTAGCATAGGTTAGGTAGCCTATGGTGCTTAACATAGGTAGTTAGCTTAGCTAAGTTAAGTTATGTTGACTTTTGGTTAGGCAAGCTAGGTTGAGTTGCTTAACTTTGCTAAGTTAGGCTAGGTTGACTTTTGGTTATGTTGGTTACATGGGCTAAACTAGGTTGATTTTAGGTCATTTGTAATGATTCATAACATGTTTATAGATTTTTTACACATGTCATCCATCCATCAAGGCGTCTTTTGTAACATTTAGTTGAATAAAATGACTAAGTTGAATTGGCATGCATTTTACATGTCATACCAAGGTTAATGATGACATGGAATTTCATTATTATAATTAAATTTTAAAAATTTTAATTGTTAAAATAACTAGGCTTTGCAACTAAACATCCCTTGCGATTAAATGAGTGAAACGACATGGGTTTAAAAACTCATTAGTCATTAGTTGCATATGTCCTTCTTGATTAGTATGTAGTTGTAAAGGGTAATCGCAAAACCCAAAATGTGTTGTTGTGATTGATCATGGTATGTTTATCATCTTGTAATCACACCTAACCTATTTCACTCAAGCTTGTGTTTCTTAAACAAATGTATACGAGTTTTGTTGATCCATTTTGTTGTACAATTATACCACTAAGCTATAATTTTTAGAATGTCATTAGAAGGTGTGGAATACTAATAAATGCCACCATTACAAGGCCACCCACTTGTCGTTCGACTTGCTATCACTAAATTTCTCACATTAAGTTTCACTAATGTCTTCTCCTAATAACATGAATTAATTTGATGTGATGTGTTGCTTACATGCATTTTTGGAATAAGACAAATAGTGGTTTGTGAGGGTATATCTAATGTCCAAAGGACCCTAGACAGTACTAGCTTAGATGTTTGTTGAAGGGATACTAATGACTTTTCTAGTTAGCTATGCCTCTTAAATGTTAGCCAACATCATGCCTTTTTGTTGCTTCCAAAGTGCAACGAAAACACAAGACACTTAATTTCATATAATGGTTTGCCCTATGTTTTGATTAGATCATTAGATACATATTTGCACCCACTATTGGGAGTTGATGAAGTCTATGGAGGGGAACAATGATAGCTAATTACTACCATTCATGATGTAGGTGAACATGTTGTGAATGACACTCAGAAGGTTACGATAGCACCCATTTGAATTTTTTTTTATTGAGATGACAACATTTGTTTGGTAGCCTATGTGGAGTTTCTCTCTATAATCACATTGATAATAGTTAGAATTTGGGTGAAAAACGCCCATCTTATGTGTGCCATCTTATTCTAATTGCATTTATTTGTTGATCTTGGATGTAGGCGCATTAGCCACCAAGGAAGAAGCTACAAGGTACACATCTAGATAAAGAAACACAAAAGAGATGGAGGATACCAAAAAGTAGAAAGATGGAGAGAAGAAGAAACCAAAAAAAACTAAACAAGAAAGAAGAAGAGAAGAGTGAAACAACATCAATAACAATAATTTTTTGGTGAACAACTGGACTTTGAAAAGTTCCCCACTTGAAATACAAACATCATGTACTCCAAGCAATTGAAATTTTAAAGTTGATATGTTATTGTGTCTTTAATGAAGATTATGCAGAAATCCACACTAAACAAAAACTCCAACTCATGTTGGAATTGTAATTTGGAATATAGAGTTGGTTACCTTCTATTGAGCCAAATTTATGAGGAGGCTCACCCATTATTGAAATTTCTATATAGATGCCCTAGCTCTTGTTTTCAGAGGTTTTCAAAACTTAGAGCCTCAATCTTAGCACTATAAGCATTCGGAATATCTCCCATCTCATACATAAATCTAGTACATGAACTCTTTTACATTTTACTAATGGTAGGACAAAATGAAATACTTCATGTTGGGTAGTGTAGGTCACTTACAATTGGTTTGTTGCCAACCTAGCGTCATTGAGACTCGGTCAAAAGTGATGCTATGTGTTAAAGGAGTAGCTTGTGGTAATTATTAGTTAGTATATTTCTATTTACCTAGTTACTATTTTAAGAATTATTAGTTAAATTACATAGTTTTTTATCACAATTTGAATTTGAATAAAACATAGGACTATTTTTGTTAAGGAATATCTTTGGAGAAAAGGAGATGAGTACTGTTGTATCATCATAGAACATGGAACTTTAATGGAGTATGAGAGAAATATACTTTGATTTTTGGAAAAGCTTTGTTTCCGTAGTCAAAGTTTGTTGTTTTGATGTTTTTTTATCATACTTTCATTATTAGATTATAATTTTGAAACTAGTTCTAAGTAGACCTAAATGAACAAACTTTGTTAATATTAGTTTTATTACATTTTATTCCAAATTTTAGACTAAAATATAGGATTAGAGATTTTGTATTTACCATTTAGTGACCATCCCAAAGTTTGAATTCAGAGTGAATTTCAAAATGTTATTTATGTATTATTGCTGAAATTTTTGTTTCTACATATAGATAATGAACTTTAGTTTATCTATATATATTTTCAAATCTTGATCATAATTTTTTGTTTAGGAAGCATATTTAAGTAGAGTTGCTAATTATGAAGATTTTGTTCTAATGTAGAAGTTTATTCAAATTTGAATTAGGATGTGGAGAAATGGAAAATATAATTGTAACTAAAAGTCTAAAGAAACAATCAGATCATGTTGTATTACATGAACAAGTGGAAAATGGCGTGTCATTAGCAACAATTTGAATGTAGATTAAATAAATCAATGGTTTGTAACACCTATAAGAGTTTTTCAAACTAAACAAAAACATTTGTGGACAGAAGAGAGACCTGCAGGCCACATAACGCTTCATGCAACATTGATTATTTTTTGTGAAGTGCAAATTGGTGAAGCACAAAGGCGCATTAGTAGTCTGCTGCAAAATTCCAAGAAGGACGAGTGTTAGTTTGAAAATGTAAACTCATAGGTTAAGTTTAGACGAAGGAGTCAAAAGTTTCAACCTCAACAAAAAGTTGTGTTAGAATCAGCACATCTGATGTAACAACATAATTTTGATGTTCTAATTCAAGAAGAAGAATAGAAATTCAACAAGTTAGAAAGGGAAGAAGTAGCACCAAGGTATAGATATGCTTCACCTCCTTATTATCGAAATGGTCAAGAGAATAAAGAGTTTGAACAAAAAGCTCATAATTTTCAACCTCTAATTCATTATGTCATTAAGTAAAAAACCACAACTCAAGGTATCAGAATGTCTAAAGGAGTTGAATCGATACTTGTAACTAGACAAGAAACTGTAGTCTTACCAAAAGTAGAACCAACAGTAGTAGAAAGTGTTTGTGTGGTTATAAAAGTGAGGTACAATGAACCCATATTTAATTAGCATAATGAAAACATAGTTAAAGGAGTTCCAAGGGTTTGGAGTAGAGGGATTCATAATGTGAATAAAGTTCCAAAACCAAATTCTCCATGTTACACATACTACCATTAGATTGGACATTAGATTAATGAATGTCCATTTATTAAAGATAATGTGAGGCAAGGATTTGCTAAGCATTTTTAGAATCAAAATTCGGAACCTATAAGAATAGGGAATCATGGACATATTGAGCCAAGGGATCTATACCATGAAAAGGTTAAAATTCCGGATAGATTTTTAAAACAAATCTAAAAAAAAAATAGACTGGAAATGAGAACTCAACTGTGACAAATGTAATACCTATTTTTGTAGCTCCTATATCAAGTCAGTTACATCAAAACAATATTGGAATTACTTATGTAGGAACTTCAATTTTCATAATGGAACCAATAAGATTTGTTCCATTATATTTTGTGGCAATGCCCTAGTCTATGATTATAGTTACTAAAGCTCCATTTGTATCAGCACTAGTACATACTGTTGATGGTGTTAGATCCAGACCATAAACTCCAAGGGGAACAAAATTTGAAAGTTTGCATGAAGATATACCCCAAGAAACGAACATAATTTTTGTTAATTAGCCATCAAATCTAGGAGGAGGTGGTTCAGATCCACCAAGACCACCAATAGCTCTAGGATATTTTGGATTGCCAATGGAGAATCCAAGTGGGCCACCATTACCACCAAACAAACCTTATTGTTAATCACTTAACTATACTAAATGTGTCAAGGATTCTAACTCAAATGCTCATGTTAGAGTATTTAAAGTTGCCAATAGAGCAAATAGTGAAATAGATGATGTAGAAATTGTTAATTTGTTCAATTTTACCCTTGAAGATATTATGTTTGAATGGTTTAACAATTATATGGGATGTTACCCAAATTGTACTTTTGTAAACTTGTGTTTAGCTTTTCGTAAAAGGTACAAAAAAGTTTAGAATGATGAACAAGTTTACCTATAGTTGAAAAACATGAAGCAAGAGAAGAATGAAAAAGTGGAAATCTATTATGAAAGATTATTAAAGTTGGCCAATAGTCTTCAACATAAAACAATAAATAGTTTCTTAACTACTATTTTCATATCTAAATTACAACCATATTTTTGTGTAGCAACATGTACGAAGAGAAAAACTCTATAACACCATAAGCAAATAACTTTAGTTTGTGAAGAAGGAATTTTTGAAGTAAAGGCCATAAGCAATCTGTTAGTACCATAGAGTAGTAAGACAATATTAGCTCATAAACCTCTGACAAAGCCCAAAGGAAGCATGAATGTACTATACAAATTGTCATAGGACAAATCATAATGTTGAAACATGTAAAGTTAAAAGAAAGGAAGACCTTGTTTATGTAGTTTCTGAGGTTATTATTCAATAGATTAAAGTACAAAGGCCTATGAAATATTGTTGTCATATTTGTGGTGACATTAGACATGAAATCATAGATTGTCATAAATACAATGATATGTAGAATATGTTTAAGAGCAAAGGAGTGAACCCAATAGAGAAACAAGTTGTGGTAAAACCCAAGGTTTCAAATCCTTTAATCCATATGGTGGATGTGAATATGGCCATCACCAATAGCAAGGTTATTAAGGAACATGTGTTTAAGGATAGAAAGCCAATCAAGAACAAGTTTACTATTGATTGGGAAGAGGAACAAATACTATAACAATCTTTTGTCAAGGCTATATAGGAGATGTAAACATAAGACCCACCATAAAATCCGATTCCAAAAGAGAAAGCACAATGAAGTACAAGTTGGGCAGGATTGCTAGAATTTGAGGTGTTCACATAACTAATTGTATCACAAAGTTTGTTTACTAATCCTATTAATAGACTTATGTCTATGGAACAAATATTCCAGAATACACTAGAAGAAAAATTGTCTTTTGCAACTTGCCTTATGTAACTAAAAAATGTCGCATGCAATCATTTTAGAGTTGCATGCGACATGTGCAGTTGCATGCGACATTTTTTAGTTGCATAAGACAAGTTGCAAAAGACAATTTTTCTACTAGTGATATCAATAAACCAATGTTGAATATTACCTATATTTTGAGGTTAGGTCAATTGCTGAAGATAGCACCAGATTTTAAAAAGTATATGTGGTAGAAATTGAAGCTAGAACCCTACTAGAAATTTTGTCTTCTGCAACTTGTCTTATGCAACTAAAAAATGTCGCATGCAACTGCACATGTCGCATGCAACTCTAAAATAATTGCATGTGAGATTTTTTAATTACATAAGACAAGTTGCAAAAGACAAAATTTCTAATAGTGGAAAAACCTAATATAGTTACTAAATAAATATTAGAACCTAGTTTAGCCACAATGGTTCAGACACATTCTGGATTAAACACAACAACTATAAAGGTAGATAACTAGATGGCAATTATCTAAGTCAAGTTAGGAAGAACATTATTGAGGAAGTTTTGATAGATGGAAGAGTAATGACGCACTCCCAACTCCTTGAAGGACTCAAATGTGAATCCAAATAGAAGACATCAGAAGAGGGAGGAGTCGAGGCACACTCCCTAGCTCACAACACTTTGAAGGGTAGAGGGGCGTGTTGGAGCTTCGAAATGGGACTAGGAAAAGTTGACAAGCTTCATTCACTCACATGGGCCTGCACACAACCCACACAAAGTGTTTAGTGCATAGTTGGAACACCTTTGGTGCTAGGATGAACCATGGGCAACACGGACACACTAGATTCACCATGGCCCGGACTTGGGGGAAGCCACCACCTTCCCCTTATAGTATACTATGTGGTTGGCCACGGAGCCTACATCCAAATGGCTTTTCTCTCCTGGGACTCCCGAATGGAAGTCCTGAAATCGTGCTAAATGGGATTCCCGCGACTTTGGAGCCCCATAACTTTGTGAGTAGACCTCGGATCGAAATGCAGTCTCAAGCAAAGTTATAGCTATTGTCAAAAGCTTTCCAATGATATGTGGCACGCCCCCTACAGCCAAGTAAATTGGGTTGATTCTCAACTTTTTGTGGTCGGGAGTCAAACTGATAGTTTGACTTCCGGCCTTCTTTTGGCCATAACTTATGTTTTAGATGTCCAAATGAGTAATGTGAGCCCATTTTAGACATCTAAGTTCTAAGAGCTTTTCAATGATGTAAAAAACGCCACGAGCCATTGAGTTTTGACCCTGAAATCACTCTTTGAAATTTTGGGAGTCCACTGGGACTCCATCTCCCAAAGTGGGAGTTGCCTTGGGAGTGTGAAGGTTCACTCCCTCATACTCCCTCACAATTTCTTGCACTCATGGGAGTATGTGATGTGACTCCCGGGCTTCCTCTTGCTTTGACTCCCGGGCTTCCTCTTTGCCTTGGTCGCGAACCCAAAGCTAGGGTTGCGACAAGTGTGAACATTATAATAAAAAACCTCAAAACAAAGTTAGGTTTACCCAAATCAAGACCAACTCCATACCACCTTAGAATGGCAGATCAAAGTATGACCATAATCATCAAAAAATTTAAGATTCATTTACATGGTATTCCATATATAACCACATTTATTGTTATGAAAACAATGTGTTAGATTTTAGTTATTATATGTTGATAGGAAGACCTTAGCTTAGAGATGCAAAGGTTACACATGACTGGCATAACAATGTCATTATTATTCAAGGTAACAATTGGAACAATATCAATTAATAGGAAATTGGGAGAAAAAACAAAAAGGCCCCAAGTATTTGTTTGTTATGACTTGATGGAAGGGTTAACATATGAAAAAGAAGATATAATCTTTGAAACAAAACCAGAATTTTTATTAATTTGCATAATTACTCTTTCAGAAAAAACAATTTCATTGTTGAATGTTGGAGTGTCAATAATCAAAAGCATCGAGGAATCAGATCCAGAGCAAGGGACATCAAATCAAACAATTGTAGAAGTGGTGCCTTCAATAGTAAAATCAGAAGACTTTTGTGTTAGACTAGAGGTTTCATTAGAAGACAAGGTTTATCCATAAACCTGTTACCATCATGGCCATATTGATATTCAAATGGATGAGACACTAGCAAAAATACAAGTATAAAATCTTCAGATAGCAAGTTGGATTTTGATTGAAGAACAACTTATTAAACTTAATCTTGGCACATAAGCAAATCCACAATACATTAAAGTTAATTCACAATTGACAAAGGAGAAGATTGAGGAGCTTCAAATGCTACTTAAGGAGTTCAAGGATGTGTTGGCGTGGATTTACAAAGATCTAAAAAACATACTTCCAAAATTGGCTCAACACATAATTGAATTAAATACCTCAATTCGACCAACATATCAAGCAAGGTATGAATTGAACCCTAATTATGCTGTAGCAATCAAACAAGACATTGACAAACTATTAGTAGCTCGATTTATTCAAATAGTAAAGGCTACATGGTTATCACCCATAGTGGTAGTGCTTAAGAAGAATGGAAAATTGAAATTTTGTGTGGATTTTAGGAAGCTCAATAAGGCAACCAAAAAAAATCCTTATCCTTTGCCATTTTCTAATGAGGTATTCAACACTATAGCAAGGTATGAAGCCTATTCAATTTTAGATGGATATTCAAGATACCATCAAATTTCTATAGCACTTGAAGATACATTCAAAATAACTTTTGTAATAGATTGGGGATCTTTTGTTTGGATGGTGATGCCATTTAGTGTCAAAAATGGGCCATTAACTTTCTAGAAAATAGTTAACATAGCTTTTAGAAAGTATTTAAACCAGTTCATGAAGATATTTTTGGATGATTTCACAATTTATAATGATATGGAGAATCATTTGATGAAACTTAGACTTTGCTTTCAAAAATGTAAAAGATATATAATCAATTTTAATCGAAAGAAATGTGCGTTTATGGTATTTTTAGGACCGATTTTAGGGTTCATAGTTTATAAGGAAGGAAAAATACCAAACCCTAAGAAGGTTCAGGCAATGGTGAATATGCCAATACCTACCAATCCACAACAAATTCAAGTTTTTAATGGTATGGTTTAGTTTTATAGATGTTTCATCAAGAACTTTGCTTTTATCATGGCACCAATCAGCAAGTTGATGAGGACAACAAAACCTTTTATTTGGACCACAGAATGTCAAAAACTTGGGATCAGATTAAGTAGAAGTACATGGAAGCACCGATTCTAATACCTCCAAATTGGCAGTTGGAGTTTCATGTGCATACAAATGCATCATTGTTGATAATAGGTGCAATGTTGGCACAAAACCCAATTAGTAAGTATGACCAACCTATAGTATACACCTATAGACTACTCAATAAAGTAGAACAAAATTATATTATTACAAAAAGAGAAGCCTTAGCAATTGGTTATGTTTTGTATAAGTTTAAACATTTTTTATTGGGAAACAAATTTGTTTTTTATGTAAACCATATGGCTTTGGTGTATTTGGTCAACAAACCACAAGTGTCAGGAAAGATAACAAAATGGTTGTTGTTATTCTTGGAGTATGAGTTCACAATAGTTTACAAACCTGGTAAATCACATTTAGTTGCTAATGTTTTATCCAAATTGCCAAATAGTTCAGAACCATTAGGTGTCCTAGATCAAACTATGGATGCATCATTATTTTTTTTTAGAACCTATATGGATGTAAAAAATAAAAACCTATTTACAGACAAGTCGAATGCTATAAACTTTGAACCTAGCTCAAAAACAAAAGTTGGTAAGAAAGTCAGAACCTTTTAGTTTGAAAGAGGGAATTATGTATAGAGTGGGACAAGACAACAAAATATGAAGATGTTTGACCACCTCGAAAACATAGATTGTTATGAAAAATCTGCATGAAGGAGTGGTTGGAAGACATTTTGTTACAAATATTATTACAAAAAAAAAATGGATGCAAGATATTGGTGGCCAACTTTATTCAAGGATATTCATGACTTTTGCAAAAGTTGTGATAACTATTAGAAAATTAAAAGACTCAAAACAAAAAGTTTGGCCAAATTGGTAACAACAATTCTAGAGGAATCTTTTATGAAATGTGGTCTAGATTTTATAGGTCCAATCAAACCAACATGAAGACTAACAAGAAATAAATACATTTTGGTAGCTACAAATTATGCAACCAAGTGGGTAGAGGTGAAGGCATTTATAACCAATACTACATTAGTTATAACTAGATTTTTATATGAGTATATTCTTACCAGATTTGGTTGTTCATTGACCATAGTTATAGATTAGGGAATACATTTCATCGATGACACAATAAAACATTTGACATAACAATTTTTGTTAAAGCTTATTAGTTCTACATACATAACACAAGGAAATGGACAAGCATAGTCTACCGATAAATTCATTAATAAACTATTGACCACATTGGTTAATGAGAAAAAAATAGACTGGGATGAACATTTGTCTATAAATTTGTTTTCATATAAGACTCCTTAGAAGGTGGTAACATGTTATACACCCTACTAGTTAATCTATGGTTTGCATCCTTTAATGCTAACATAATATGTTTTTCCAATTTTAGTGGGGACCCATAGATGTAGAACCATCATTATGAAAAAAAGAGGTGTTTTGCAGTTAGCCTTGCAATTCAATTTTTGAATTGCAACATACACTTGCAACTCACTATATTTATATGTCCTAAGTTTTAACAAATAAGTTGCATGAGGTGCAAAGTTACTATTCACCATATTTTTGGTGCAATTCAATTGCACCTCAGTCAAAACAACTCATTTTCAACTACTATTCAACTCCATTATAACTACACCCATGATGTCATGTTGATGTCATTAATTGTCATCCATCTATTCAAATCTGACATGTGGCATTATGAAAACATTTGGACATAAAAATTTTAAAATATTGATTTCCATCGTCCATTATGATTGTTAACGATGGTCCAAGATTGCGAAATGTGGCATAATAAATTTTTTTCACATGGCATATTCTGGAAAAAATAAAATTATATAAATATTTATTTTAGTAGCTAGGTAGGTCATACATAACCATAGGTAGGTAGGTTGGTAGGTCTTAAGACCTACATATTTACCTAGGATCTACCTACCTACATAGGTAGGTAGAAAAGTAGGACCTACTTACTTACTTAGGTAGGTAAGTAGGTAGGAAAGCACAAGATTAAGTGCACTAAAGAATAGCCATGAAATTTTATTTTATATTTTATATTTGCCTTTGGGTTAAGCTTTTTCCAACTCATCCAAAATGGAACATGTATTTTAATGTGAAAACGTAAAAGAACAAACCTTTTTTATATAGTTTGTAACATGGGATTCGAAGACAAAGCAATTGATTTGCAATTATAACATTTAAGGGTTCAAGGTAGGCTAGATCCAAGGGGGGCTTCAATTTTTTTTGGCATTTAAACAAAACTTGATTTATTGGTGCGCCTCATGCACTAAAAATCATAAAAAATGGAATAGAATTGAAAAAGTTATGGCCCCTCAAAATAGAAGGGTCAAGAACTCAAAAAACAAACCATCAAATGCTATAAAGGCCGGTTCCCAAACACCCACAAAATTCTTTAAATGTTGTTTTTTTGTTGTTAAAGTGAAAAGATAATTTGTAGAACTTTAGGTGGCGCTCCTATAGCACTTTAAATCGTTTAAAATGAATAAGAAATAAGAAAGTTATGAGGTTTGAACATAGGAAGGATCCAAAGAAAATAAAATAAAATTAACGTGTTTTGTAAATTGGAAAGTTTATTTCTCTTATTATTTTTTCATTACTCATTTTCCTTTGCACTTCAAAGATGATTTTTAGAACTTGAAGTAACGCTCCCATAACATTTTAAATCATTCAAAATAAAACACATATGGTGAAGATATAAATAATTAATGAATATGTATCCTTATTAAGTTATAAATAATTGTTTTATAGTCATAACATAGTTGAATAGTAGTACTTTAGTAGTGGCACATTAATGGCCATACTAATCATATAAATGAAAATTATAATAAAAAACTTGTTGCAAATGTATCCCATAATGGGTGATGGAGATGTGAACACATGGCATAATGCGTATGTACATTGTACATTAGTTGCAACATAGTTGTTGCTTTAGTGACACATTTATAATAATTCTAAAGTAGTTGCCACATGCAACTCCTAAAAAAATCAAACATGGTTGACTACATATGTCTATACGATGTATATAAATTACCGTATAGAGGACCCATTTTCAATTCATTTGTAACTATGATACAATTTACTAAATTTTTAACGTGGTAATTTATTTATTAATACATCGTATTTATAAGGGGATAACTGCACAATAGTTGTAATACCCGAAGGATAGTTACATAATAGTTGCATGCAAGTTATTTTTTGAATTTTAGTTGCAGGGTATTGTGGTTTCAACGGATGCGATTTCTCATAGTGCAACCAAAATTACAAATTGGAAAAATTATAGGAAAATATATTAGAAGCTCAAAACAATGTGGGAGTCAACAAGTGGAATAGATTCCAATAGAAAATATTGAGAATAAGTTCAAATTTGGAGATTATGTTTTACAGTTTCCTGAAGGAGAAAAAACACATTTGGGTAAATTTTTTTAAAAATGATCTGGTTCATTCAGGGTATAATATTCCTTACCCAATAATACTATTTTTCTTGTTTTTATTAACAATTTTGAACCAAACCCAATATTGGTCAATGTTAATAAGTTGAAACCATACACATATGTGGATTAGACATTGAAGGGTATTTAGAGTTCAGAGGATTAGAAGTCTTTACATTGCATAAATGAAGACCACATGGAAAAAACATCTGATGAAAATTCATAAGATCATAGAAAAACAAAGACCATCGGGACTAATTAGATAATAGTATTTAAAAAAAACCTTGGTAAATCTAAAAAGTCAATAGGTTATGAACATAAACCCAAACCATGGTTATATAGATTCATAATTATTGGATTGTGGGGTATAACAAAATTTTGTTAATTTGATGACTCATCATAGGCTAGGGGGGATCTATAGTGTAGACTATATTAAGTCATCACATTCAAGAATGTCATCAAAATTACACAGTGCCATGTCCACAAAATTCTTTACTTAATAGGTATTAACTATAGCTCATGTTGATGTTAATATGAATTTAAGTAAGAAGCAACAAATGTCAAACAATCTACAAAAAAATACAAATCATTAAAACATTAGCCCTAAAACAAAAAATGAAACATCATTTCATGGAACGTGGTGATTATGTTTTTGAAGGTGGCAAACACTAAAGCAACTTTTTGTTTTCATTTTCTACAAGCAGGTTTCAATCGTTTTTTATTTCCAAAATGAGTGCTAAAGAAATTTTTGTAGAAAAATTACAAATATAGTTTAAAAAGAAGTTGCAAAAGTTGAAAAAGGAGCAAGAAAGATTGAGAGAGCAACAAAAATTTACAAACATTTTGCCTCTACAATCTAGGTCTTCAAAAAGAGGTCCACCTTTTCCTTCTCTAGTTTATTATTATTATTTTTCTTCTCAAAAATCCTATTTGATATCAAAGTTTGAAAGAGCTTTTGAAGCAATCAGAAAAAACAAGAGAGATTGTAAGGAAACATTGAGGAGATATAACTTTAGAAAGCCCAAAATATGGGTAGGTCCTAGTGAGCAAGTCGGTCCCATTTTTATTTAAATTTTAAGGAAGACCAACAAAAGGATGATTTGCAACAATAGTATCAATCACCATTGCATCAGGAGGAGTATATTCAGGAGCAGATTCCAGAGAAAGTTCATATTCCCAATAAGAAGTGCACAAAGAGAACAAGTTGGCAAGCAAGGGCTACAAATTTGTGTGGGAAGAAAATGCTACTCATCAAATGATGAGGTTAGGTATGTCTTTACTCCAATAGAGCAAAGTTACAATTGTAATTTAACGAACATTTTGTTTCGGACAAGTTCTAGAGAGGAAGAGAGAGCCTGAGCAAATAGAACTAGATTAATAGTCCTATTTGAGATTAAGTGGAAGACACCTCGCCACAACATTCTGGTTGAATTTTTGAACAATTGGAAGTTAGATCATGAACATAATAGAATTAAAGTTATGTTGGGGGACGAGAAAAGAATGATAAAAAATCATATCTTGGCAAAAGTTTTTTAAATATGCCATACAAAGAGAGATAGAGGTAGACTAGGCAAAAATGTCTACTGCCAGAGTAGCATTAACAGATATAGTAGATAGAATTTTTGACATTTACAACGTTAATGAAGGGTGGGTTGTGAAAAAGATGAGGTAAGAGTATGCTAATAGAACTGTTGCCATTAAGCCAATTATTTATCGAAAGGATAAGGTGCGATATTTTAATAATAAATATGTTATGATGATCTCTAGAGTAGATAATGGAGAGTCTGTTAATTGGGTTGCAATCATGTATTCTCAATTGGTCAAAAAATTAATCAAATGGAAGAAGTGTTAGAAAAATATGATTGAAGGAACATCCAAAAGACAACAAAAAAGGATGTATGCCATTCTGCCATAGTCCTAGAAGTTTTGTTTTAGAAGTGGTTTCAATCAAAAGGAGCAAAATCGTAGGAGAAGAAGAAATAGGCAAAGCAGCCTTAAGAGGAAAAAAAAAAGAAGAAACAATTTGATGGAGAGGTTCATTAAGAACAAAAGGCCTTTAAACCCTACACACATCTCTCTTAAAAAGGAAAAATAGCCAAAGATTAAAACAACTAAAAGAACGGTTTTGATGTCTCAATGTGATGGTTTAGAGGAGAGAGAGACTTTGCAAAAAAGGCAAAAAAGATAGGAGGATATTGCAAAGAAACACAATATTGATCCTCAAAAAGTAATAGAATTGCTAAGGAAGCAACAATAATAGAATCAGAAACAAAAAGAGAAATATATATCTCTTAAATATGATCCAGGAGTACTAATTTCTTCCAAGTAGGAATAGAGGTCAAATGGACAAGAGCATTAGAAATGGCCCAAGAAAAAGCCAAAGTCTCAAGCTTAGTAGTTAATAAAGGAGTAGATATAAAATTTTGACCTAGATCCACCAAAACTACGACAATATGTTCCATCACCACAAAATAATTAAGGTATGTTGCTTTAAAGACCAAGTTCTGCAACAAGCATGAATGTATTTGGAGAAGTTTGATTGCACATAGGAGTCTAGGTTCATCAAGTATAGGTTCTAGGGGTCAACACCTAGGTTTCATACATAAGGTCTATTATGAACCATATCAACATAGCCATGTGCAATAGTTTCAATTTTCAAGAATTGCATAAGGGATATTGGGGTGTGATAAGGCTATTAGGGGTTTTTAGCAATTTCATGTTAGAAGGAAAAATGTGGGTGCGCATGGTTACATGGGGGTTTTTTTTTTTTTTTTTTTTAATTTGTTTTTTTTTTTTAAAAAAAATTTTTTGTATTTGTTTTAGAATTTTCTTTTCCTGTTTGGGGGGGGGGGGTAGGGAGAAGGGTGGGGGTAGAAGGAAAAAAAAAAATTGGGTAT
>Ga0116231_10006090_pt1 | contig 23331 bp, 19 predicted proteins | sample S1TSphgellanicum_2_FD_89695 | JGI IMG/M metagenome (GOLD analysis project Ga0116231, IMG submission 89695) | Host-associated microbial communities from peat moss isolated from Minnesota, USA - S1T2_Fd - Sphagnum magellanicum MG | ecosystem: Host-associated > Plants > Peat moss > Unclassified...
AAAAAAAAAAAGTAAAAGACAACAACAATGGTCCATTAGTTGTCAGTTGGGTAATAACTGTCACAGAGATCGAAATTCTCAAATCAAGAAATTCCTCAACTTACCCGGCCCCCCCCGCCCCCTTTTTCTACAAAACACACGACAGGGAACGGGTAGTGACTAGAAAAAATTTCCAGGCACTACCCGGACAGACAGATAGACACACACACATTGTAGCTTTAATATATAAGATTGAAGGATAATAAGCATACAACAAATTTTAAATGAATCCATGTGCATTTTGTTAGGGTTTCTTTGCTAGGGTTTTTTTTGTGTGTGGCCAAGTTCACATTTTCCCTAACTATTTGGTATTCCATTCAAATGTGTACTAAATCCAATGAAATGAAAATGAAATCTCCACACATTTAATAATATTCAAACTAGTTTGAAAGACAACCACCCAACCATATCAAACAAGTCCATGTGTAAATGGAACAACCACCCATTAAGTGGAACAAGTTGATGTGATAAGTCGAACCAATGGGAATTGAAGTCGAACAAGTCCATGGGGCTATTTAAGTGGGGACAACCAAACACCAAGTGGATCAAGTCCATGGGCTGCCTAAGTGGAACAGCCAAAAGCCAAGGGGATCGAGTCCATGAGCTGTCTAAGTGGGACAACCAACCAAAAACCAAGAGGATCAGGTCCTTGGGCTTGCCAATTGGGACAAACAACCAAAATCCAAGAGGACCAGGTCCTTGGGCTGGCTAAGTGAGACAACCAACCAAAAACCAAGGGGATGAAGTCCATGGGCTATTTGAATGAGACAAACCAAAACGAAGTGGAACAAGCCAAGGGCTAACTGGGTCCAGCAAATCGAAGTGGAACAAGCCAAGGGCTAACTGGGTCCAGCAAATCGAAGTGGAACAAGCCAAGGGCTAACTGGGTCCAGCAAATCGAAGTGGAACAAGCCAAGGGCTAACTGGGTCCAGAAATTCGAAGTGGAACAAGCCAAGGCCTAACTGGGTCCAGAAATTCGAAGTGGAACAAGCCAAGGCCTACTGGGTCCAGCAAATCGGAGTACACGACTAACTGGGCGAAGTGGGACAAGCAAAACAAGTGGAACCAGAAACTCTAGAGAGAGTAAACTGGAGTTAAAAAAAGACCAGGCTTTAACGGTGGTCAAAATTAGGGTTTGCGTTGAGCGGACATAGGGTCTTGTTGTTCGACAAGGAGAGAAGCTGTGGCGATGGCGCTTCGTGTGTGTTGTCGCTGCTGCTGCTGCTGCTGCAGTTGATCTTCTTGTTCTCGTGGGTTTCGTGATCTTCTCCGCTTGTTTTTCGGGATTTGTTTCACTTCTTCTTCGCAATGGTGTTTTTCATTTGATTTGTTGATTTTTTTTCCCCCCTGTTTATCGTATGGCAGATCTCTTTTGAGAGACGTACAAACAGACAGACACAGAGTGGACTCGTGCTCTGAGACGCAGACGCTTTTGAAGTTTTTTTCTTTATACCCGTCTTCTGCTGTTTGCTTCTTTTTTCTTTTTTGTTGAGAGGGAAGTGGGAAAAAGTCACAAAGGAAATAATCAAACGGGCCACATGAATGCTAGGAAGGTTGAGAAACTTGCAGAAGATAAGAGTGGTGGTGGTGTGTCCCAGGTTGTTGTTTAACAATCAGACGACGGAGAGCAGCTGCAACTCTCTCAAGAACTTGTTTTTTATAACAGCAGGCAGAGCAGCGGCAATCTGTACAAAATTTCCATCGACGACGACTGAACTTCTCGTCAGCTTACCACCGCAAGTCCCCATCAGGAAAGTGGTCACCACCACCATCAGTTTTTCTTCTTCGTTGTTCTTGTACCACCACCAAACATCATCGTATCAGGCACCTTCCCCTTCCGCCAATCTGGCTCAGAAAGTAGGAAAGTCGATACGGCGGCCGGGTGTTATGTCCAAGGCCCGTGTGTACTCAGATGTGAATGTGCAACGCCCCAAAGACTACTGGGACTATGAATCCCTTACTGTGCAATGGGGGTAAGCTTTTCTCTCTTTGTTCTCTTCTTCTTATTCTTTTGTCAATATAGTTTTTTCTCCTCCGAAGTAGCATTAGGGTTGCAGCCATTAGGGTTTGCAACCATTAGGGTTGCAATCTGTTTTCACTCTTGCATGTTAGGTTAAGAGTATTTGCTGATGGTTGCTTCACACAACCTGTGGAAATGCAAATTGAAGGGTAGTAGATGCAAATGGGATACAAAATGGGTGCATTTCTGTGTGAACTTGCTGATGACTTTTTTTTCTGCCAAACCCAGGGACCAAGATGATTATGAGGTCGTGCGCAAGGTCGGACGCGGAAAGTACAGTGAGGTGTTTGAAGGTGTGAATTGTGTCAACAATGAGCGCTGCATTATCAAGATTCTAAAGCCTGTGAAGAAGAAGAAGGTGCTCTTCCATGTTGCTTTCTACCCATCTCTATATCTTGTGCTGGTTGGTTGTCTCAGGCAATTTAAGAGAATTCTTGCTGCTTGCTCTGTGAATTGCTCCTCTGTATGTGCACACCCAGAGACATGGTGTCTCTCTGACTCTCATCATTTCTTTCACGATGTCAGAGAATTGATTTTCTGATCTATGTAAACATGGTTGCCTCACATTGTCTTCAAGCAAAGTAGATGCTTCCATTCTGCTCTCTTTGCTGGAGTATGCTGTATTTGAGGCGGGCACAAGCAGTGCAATTCCCACCAGACTGGAGTTGATCATTCTTTTTTTCTAGCTGACTTTTTTGAAATACTTTGTACATGGAACATAATATTGTAAGAACATTGAGACAGGTTCTTCAAAGGAGTGCCTGCTGTACTATTCTGCATGAAGATTTGATGTGCTTTTTGCTTGTGTGCCTGGATGACATGTGTTCAGATCAAACGAGAGATTAAGATTCTGCAAAATTTGTGTGGAGGTCCAAATATTGTGAAGCTCTTAGACATTGTTCGTGATCAGCAGTCAAAGACACCCAGCCTCGTGTTTGAGTATGTGAACAACACTGACTTCAAAGTGCTGTATCCAACTCTGACAGACTATGACATACGGTACTACATTTATGAGCTACTCAAGGTGGGTTCACTTTGACAATGACAGCTCACTTGGGCTTATTGTTCCAAACATGAAATGTAGGAAGCCTGGGTTGATCTCCTTCTGAAAATGTCAATCATCCAGTGCTCCTGTAGTTTAGGTGATATTGTTTTGTAGAGTCCACAAGGTTGCTAGACTGCTCCCCTTTGACAGCATTCTGTTTACATGTTTGCAGGCGCTGGACTATTGCCACTCACAAGGGATAATGCACAGAGATGTAAAACCTCATAATGTGATGATCGATCATGAGCAGCGGAAGCTTCGGCTCATTGATTGGGGCCTTGCAGAGTTCTACCACCCCAGCAAGGAGTACAATGTTCGTGTGGCCTCCAGGTTGTTCCTGTCCCCTGCCTCCCGACCCAAAAATGAAAGAGGCCCTGAAATTCAGTAGGTTGAAGATGTCATGTACTATTGTGAGATGGGGCCATAAGGTGTGAATTGCAAGAAACCTTCTTATTTAGGGTGGACTTGTTTTCTGACTGACTTGCTGCTCTATTGGCCATGTTGAGGGTAGGTACTTTAAAGGTCCCGAGTTGCTGGTGGACCTTCAAGACTATGACTATTCCCTTGACATGTGGAGTCTGGGTTGCATGTTTGCTGGCATGGTATTTAATCTTGCTCTCTGAGTGCCAATTCTTCCTTCCCTCTTTCTCTCTCCATTCCCAATCTGCCACTCTCTCCACTATTTAGTGGTTTAGGATTGAAGAGTGGTTGAAGCTAACATGGGTGAACAGTAGACTTTGTGCAACAGCTAGTATTCTAACATGTGAAATATTGATTGGAAACAATGTGCAAAGTTAGACAAGCAGACTTTTTGGATAAGTCTGCAATTTACAGTCTAATTATTTCTGTTGTTTTGTTTGTCATGTCATCAGATATTTCGCAAGGAGCCATTTTTCTATGGTCATGACAACTATGACCAACTTGTGAAGATTGCAAAGGTATGGGGGCTGGGGCTGTCTGAAATTGCAGTATGGAGCTTTCTTTCATTTGTTTTGCTTACTTGTATGTCACAGTCAAGGTGATTCATAATTGGAATTCTTGCTCTGTGGTTACTGGAGGAGTTGATCAGGTCTTAGGTACAGAGGAACTGAATGCCTACCTCAGCAAATACCGGCTGGAGTTGGATCCTCATTTGGAGGCTTTGGTTGGCAGGTCAGTTCTTAAGCCTTAGCAGCCTAATTATTTTTAGCTTGAGCAGGAAAATGCAGAGTTATCCAACCTTTGACGTTCTTTATCAAACACCTTTGATTTCATTGAAGTGTTTCAACACATATAGTACCTATTAGAATGTTGCAGGCACAGTGTGCTGTGTGACAGACAGGTTCATCACTTTCAATGCATGGTACAGGATCAACTTCTGAGAGGATCACTACTAAACTGTGATGGAGTTGCATGTTTTTGGTCTGGTAAGTTTAATGGTTTGAGCAGTGGTACATAATGTTGGAGACACTTGTGATAGAGGGAGTGTTGGCTTTTTGGGTGTGCAGACACAGTAGGAAGCCATGGTCAAAGTTCATCAATGCAGATAACCAGCACTTGGTGGTTCCTGAGGTTTGTAAGCTGGAGCATTTTTACAGAATGAAAGCTTTTATAGTGTATTGAGTCTGTCTTTATTGATGTCTGTGTTTTGTCATGATACATGAGTCTGTTTCTGTCACAAGGAGCCTTGTGGGCTCTCCTTGTTGCTTCCAATTAAATTACTTCAGGAGTTATGGTCAAATGCTGGCCATCTCTCGCAATTGAATTGCAAGAAAAGTGATGATCATGCCACCTATATGCTTCAGTTTGTCAGATCATTGCTTGTCTTTTGGTTGATCAATGGCCTCCACTGCAGGCAATGGTTTCCAGTGCAAGCAAAGTTTTAGAGGCAAAGATTTTGCCTGGGAACATTCATCACTGTTCAGATCAGAGAGCCTAGTACAAATCACTACCTTTGAGCAGGCTATTATATACATATTTATGCCTATTCATTTGGGAGCTCATGAAGTTGTTGGCAAGGAATGGCAGCTAGTCACTGCTGTCAGGTCTGATACTTTGTGAGTGACCCTCATAAGATTATGACCACTCACTCTCATTGTGTTTATTTTTCTTTTGCTGGAACTGACAAAATGGCTTACATTCAAAGTGTCATTGTGGAGATCTCTCTGCAAGCTCACAGAAATGTTTAGAAGTGCTTCCCTGACATTGCTCAAGCAGCAGCAGATCTGTCCTTCCTCACTCATCTTGGACTGTCTGTTTCATTGACGGCAGGCAGTGGATTTCTTGGACAAATTGTTGCGGTATGATCATCAGGATCGATTGACTGCAAGAGAGGCAATGGTAACCCCACTTCTTTCTTCACTGTTTTGTTGTCTCCTTTGCAGTCAAGTTAACAGAACATATGGATTGTGTGTATAGGATGTGTTTGTTTTGCAGTTTGTATCCATTGGACAATCAGGACTAAATTGATTGTAGAGGGTAGTGATCAAACCAGTAGGCTCTGGCTCTTTGTATCTGGATATTTCTAGATCATCACTTTTCATTGTGCACCTTGGAAGTTCCATAAAAACCCCATGAAGCCTAGAGTTGGAAAGCTGCAGCTAGCTCTACTTCTCTCTCAGAAGTGTTACAGTGGCTTAACTACTCCTGTAGGGCTCTCCTGCTGGTGGTCAGTGACCTCCTGGGTTGCTGAGTTGGAAGCTGATGTACCCCCTGAGAATAGTTTGGGTTCTTATAGACTCCTTGGGAGCAGTTGAAGTCATCAAGCTTGAATTGCTGAGAACTGACAAATCTTCTCCCATTCAGATGTTTTATGTACTGGCCCTTTGTATCTCCTGTGGTTTTTTTGACCAGCTAACAGGATTTTCTTCAATATATTATAGAATTTTTACATTTGTTGTACTGTGCAGATCATCTGTATATCATGAATGCTTTCTGCAGCCATCTAAGCCATTGTCCGTCCTCTCTTTGTTTGCAGGCTCATTCCTACTTCTATCCCATTCGGGCAGCAGAGACCAATAGCCGCCGCAATTCAACAGCATAGATGACCACAAATGTTCCTGTCCTCAACTGAGTCCTCCCACCTGGGTTTTTTTCTTTACTTTCCATTTGACTCTGAAGGTCATGTGAAGTCTTTCTGGGAGTCAGGGAAGAGATGGTGGTGAGGGATTTAGATTTGGGTGGTGGGAAGCAGTGGACTGTGCTGCTTGGAGGAACCATAAGGTTTTTCAGTGAGCTTACTAAATTGGGACCTAAGAATTGCTACTTTAGTCCAAACTGACAGGAGACTCACTAAACAGTGAGGAAAGAGAAAAACTATACTCAAATTTTCCAGTGGATGCTGGATGGTATCGTCGCATTCTTGGAAAGCTCTGGTGGGTAAATCTTTTGGCAGAGAACTGGGCATTCTTTGGCATCATGCCAAAGATGAACAGAAGTCTTCCCACTGATTATATTGTGCAGAATTTCTAGCAGTGTTGAGGATTTACATTAGCATTTTACAGTAGGTTTTCTTTTAAGAGTAAGCTGAGTTTTATAATCTTTGCAGACATGATTGGATTAGTCCAGGTTGCTTCAATGAATATGTTGTTAACATGCTGAGTTTCAGTCAGTAGAAGCTAGTATTGCTCTAGAGCCTGTCTACCCTAGATTTTTGCTTAGTTTACCACTTGTGTAAATGGTTCATGTGGTTGAGTGAGCAACAGTCTGTTGAGTTTGTTTACACAGTTGAGTCTGCACAGGATTCACATTGATTTTCTTGGCAATTTCGGACTTATGCCCACCAGCTACCCCTATTTGTATAAATGAAACACAATTGTCACATGAAGATAAAACTTATTGTCTCATTTGAACCATTTGGGTTTGTTTGTTTGCATACCACCATGAGCTTCTTGAAGCTTACCCATTTACCTCTGGATGCTAGAACTTGCAATCTGGAGATCCTTTAATACTTGACTTTCAACTTGGAAACTACCCGATTACCTGTAGTTCCCAGACTGACAGTCCTTTGATCCTTTAATAGTTAACCTTCAGCTTAGAATGCCCCCATTCACTTCGAGATCCCAAAACCTGCATTCCTTAGATTGGTTGAAGTTTACCTTCAACTTAGGAGCTACCCATTTACTTCCAGATCTTGAAACCTTGGAGCATCTCAAACATATAATATGCAATCATATTACATTCAATTTCTTATCATGAACATTCATTTTTTTTCCAGCAGATACACAAATTGCAAAATTTTCTGGACTGCAGAAACCATCTTGCTAGTGCTCAGGATTGACTTAAAACGAAGACAATGCACAAATTTCTGCTAGTGCTCAGGATTGACTGAAAACGAAGACAATGCACAAATTTCTGCTAGTGCTTAGGATTGACTGAAATGAAAGACAATGTGCAAATTTTATTGCAAGTTTTGTGACTTTGGAACCAAAGAACTCAACAATGAGCAATGGAGGACACTCAAGTCCATCAACCAGGAACAAAATGAGCTTACTAAAAAGAACATATGGTTTGGATTACTTGGCATCAATAGATTAACAAAAATCAAAGAAACATGTGTTTGAAGACTGATTTCTACATACAACAAGTTTATATAACCTATGTTTATATATGACCATAGATTCACCAGAAAACCCATGGATTTTTACACTCGAAAAGAAAAAAGAATTTTTTCTTATCCCCATGAAAATCCTGGTGGGGTGCTGCTGCTGAAGGGATTGGGTCTGCAATGACCTCAAATTGTATGACCTAGATTTTCTGTGCTTTGCAAAACGTCAAAAAAAAGAGTGAAATCTTCGGGAATGGAAAGCAAAGGCTCAAATTGGATCTAGGAACCAATCTCTTCCTCCTCCTCCTCCTCCTCTTCAGTAAGAACCGTTGGCTAATCATCAGCAAAAGAGAAAAAGATTCAGCCAAGGTTTTTTCTCTGCACACAATCTATGTGATCATTTTAGAACAGCGACTATAATGATGTCCACAAACTACCACTACTACTACTACTACTACTACTACAATTACTACAACTACTACAACTCCTCCATTTCCGACATTTTTGTGCAAAATGCCAGATTTTAAAACTAGACTGCTTTCCAACGATTATTTGGAGTAAGTAAAGGGCTCAAAACAATCATGGTTCCACACCAAGGCTTTTTTCTGCTGCTAGTATGTGTATCATCAAAACACCCAGACAGAGGTGTCTGCAGCATGTTCTCAACTACGGGTAGTTACCTGAGCATGCCACAAGCCAGTTGAGCAGCAGAGGAAGAAGTGTAATTGTCTTTGGTTTTTAAGTACCGGAAGTAGCAGCAGCTTGTTTTGAATGGCAGCTTCATGCATACACCAGACCCAAAAGAAAAAAAAACCCCATTGCCTCAGCTTTTTAAGCATAGCCCTCCCGTGCACCCCACCATCTGCAGCAACAGTAGACGACGCCAGCAAGAACAACCAGGACAGCCAGTACAGAGAGAACAATTGCCACAACATTGGGTTTTTTCTTGTGCCCACCCCCTGCTACTGCAGGTGCTGGACTAGGAGATGGGCCCAAAGCAGGCCCATAAGCAGGTGCTATGGTAGGTGCAATTCCTCCACAGAGCGGGACGCTGAGAAAGCTTGCCAGCTTGGCTGAGGTGATGGTTGGGTCATAGCAGAGGGATGTTCCACTCACCAGAAGCGACTTCATGTTCCTCAGTGCATTCGTGTTGAAGGGAATGGAACCAGTCAGTAATGTGTTGTTGCGCAGATCTAGATCTGTGAGAGCAAGTGTACCTAGTTCTTCTGGAATACTGCCATTCAAGTTGTTGAAGCTGAGGTCCAGTTTTGTAAGTGCACGTAAGTTGGCAAACTGTTTCGGGATCCCTCCTGAAAATCCATTGTTATTCAGGTAGAGAGTCTGCAAGTTTTGCAGGTTTCCGACATAGCTTGGGAGGTGGCCACTCAGCCCATTGTGGCTCAGATCCAGAACCTCGAGCAACTTGAGTTTGGACAAGGATACTGGGATTTCACCAAAGAGGTAATTACCAGAGAGTGAGATTATGTTGAGGTTTTGTGGCCAGGCTGCTGGGAGTGTTCCACTGAGTGTAGCGTTTTGGATCATGAGGTATCGCAGGTTATCCATGTTGGGCAGAATGACATCCAAGCCACTACTACCACTAGTCACTGTGACATCAAGCACTGTCAGGTTCTGCAGCGCATGCAGGCGTCCCAACCACCATGCATCCATCGGGGTAAAGCTGTCCATGAGGAAGAAATCCAGCAGTGAGGTTGTCAGGACTTTTGGCGGCTCGGATGGTGCAGGCACATCAGCACAGTTCATGAAGCTCAAGTGGCTCAAGTGAACGGTTGAAAGGTAGCTAAAGTCTAGGTCAGTGAGAGTAGCATTTGGAGGGCAATCCTGCACAGAGAGTGTCACCAGGTGCTGTGTAACAGGGTTGTTATCACACGTGAGCACTGTCGCTGGTTCCTCATTGCAGGCATTTAGTCCTACGTCCATGCCCAGTGACCTCAATGCTCCCACTTGATCAGCATCCAGACTACCATTCCCAGCGGAAGCAACAACTGGTCCAGGTGCTACAGGTGGTTTTGCAGCAACAGGACCTGGAGCAGCCAAAGGCGACACTGGTGCTACCTTGGGTGCAGCAGCAGCAGCAGGCACATGAGCTGGAGCAATTGTGACTGGTGCAGCTGCTGGTGGAATGACTGCAGGCGCAACGACTGGGGCAGTCTTTGGAGGTGGTACCACAGCAACAGGCACTGCAGCTGGAGCTGTCACCGGTGCAGGTTTTGCAGCTGCAGGGGGCACAACAACAGGCGCAGCTACAACTGCTGGAGGATTCACAGCTACAGGTGCAACAACTGGAGGTTTCACAGCTACAGGTGCAACAACTGGAGGTTTCACAGCTACAGGTGCAACAACTGGAGGTTTCACAGCTACAGGTGCAACAACTGGAGGTTTTGCCAGGATAGTGGGAGCAGCAATGTCAGCTACATGTGAAACAAGCTCTGCTTGTGTCCCTCCAACTAGCAGCACACACAGTAGTGACAACACCAGAACTTCCACACCAAGATCTCTAAATCTCTTTAGATCCTTACCCCCCACTTGCCCCAATAGAGCCGATGTTGTCATGATGCAGTACTTCTAGATGGGTCCAGAAGAGTGATCCAGCAATGACGATCCAAACTTCAAAATGATTTCCCCAACAGTAGCAGCAGCAGCTCCCAGGTGATCACCACCCCCAAGTGGGATCTACAATTTCTCAACCACAATGCAAGCTGCCTTCTTTCTTGTGCAGAAGAAACCTCCCAGCTATGGAGATTCACCTAAGAAAACAAAAGCACAGGACGCAAGGAGAATGTGAAGTTCAGAACCTGCTCACAGCTCAGAACTAGTTACTCCCATCTACTATTATTGCACTACAAGGGGTTGATAGATCATGCTCATGAAAACAACAGACAGACGAGGAGTTGGGTTGGGTTGGTTTGCACAAATGGGTACCTGCAACTATTGCTACCAGTGTTGTAGGAAATCCAAGCAACAGGGAGAGGAGCTATCTTCTGTTGCATTGATGGGAAGGGATGAGAACAACAACAGGCCCAGGATTTGGGTACACAAGTTCTACATTCTAGTATTTATGGGAAGACAAGCAAGGAGCAGCAAGAAAGACAAGAGCTTGCCGAAGGAGTGGGTTTTCAAGCAGGGAAATCTTCAAAGAATGCACCAGCTGTATGTATGTACTTACTTGAGCATTCAGTAGTCATTCTTCTTGATGATGCATATAAGGACCAAGCTCATTCCGTGTCTCCATTTGATGAAGAAGCTGCTGCAGTACTCTGCCTGATCTCCAACCACCACAGAAAGAGGCCCCCCCCAAAAAAAACTCTTTGTTGCTGCAAGCACTTGCTTCCAATGCCAAACAATGCCAGACACTACTCAAAACCCAGACAGAGGAAAAAAACAAAACAAAACAAGACGAACACACCCACACACAAAACTACACCACCAGTACCAAACCCAAGACCCACAAGAGCTTTGCTACTTGTTCACCAGCTGAGAGCAACTTCACAACAACAAAAGAGGAACCCAACAACTCCAAAGCTACTACAACAAAAAGGTCTGAAAACTCAAGAGAAAAGTCTAGAAACCAAAAGAAAATATCAGCTCCCAAAACTAATAACCCAAAAAAAAAAAGACTCCAAATAAGTGAACTCCCAGCTCTGCAAAGCACAACACCAACAACAACAACAACAACAACAACAAAAAGGGGGGGAAGGCCAATGTAGTAAAACAATGCATGAGCTGGGAGCCAAAAACAACAAAAACAAAACCAACCAACCAACCACCAACAACCAACAAAGAGCAGAGTAAAGATCAAGAGCAGAATAAAAAGCAGAACCAGTGCAACAGAGAAAAAAAAGAAAAGCAAAGAGTGGAGTGGTTGAGAAGAGCTGCAGAACTGACAGTGTGAGAGAGAGAGAGAGAGAGAGAGAGAGAGAGAAGAGAGAGTAGTGTGTGTGTGTGTGTGTGTGTGTGTGTGTGCCAGTGCAGTCAGTCCTTGACAAGGCCTAATTCAAGGGAGTGCAGTAGGGCCAGCCAGGATGAACTAAGGTACCAACTTTCATCCACAAACACACCCTCCCCTCTTCTTCTTCTTCTTCATCTGCTAATACAACCTTGAACAACAATTATCATCCAACCTGGAACAACAATTATCATCCATCCATCCATCCATCCATCCATGCTTCTCAAGTAGGTATATAATATATATCACCCCCTCACAGTTTGGTCACATATTTTTGTAATTATATTATTATGGTGCCTGGAATTTTTTTGGCTTCTTGACTTGGCCTCTTGTTTTTGGGTTTGTAACTATCAAAGCAATGAATGAATGAATGAGTGAATGAATGAATAAATAAATGGAAGGAAGGAAGGATGGAAGGATTTCAGAAGGGCCCACTCTTATTATTATTGAGTACAGCTGCTTTGGGTGTAGTAGGTATCTGTTAGGAGCCAACTGGCTGAAGCAAAGGGTGAGGTGACTAGGTATGTAGGTAGGTAGGTAGGTAGGTAGATAGGTACCCCCAATCAAAGAGGGGAGGGGGAGGGGGGGGAGAAGACTCAAGAGGGATGGAAGGATTAGCTTAGGCAAAAAAGGGATGTTGAATCAAGGTAGGCAAATCATTTCCTTAGGGGGGTCCAATGTGGTGAGCTTTGTATGAACAATTGGATAGAGATGTCAAGGATTTTATTTTATTTTATTTTAATTTTTTTGCCTTTTCAGGGTGGGTTGAATGAATGGATGAATGGATGAATAATAATGGGGATGAGGGGACTAAGAATGAATGGATGGTGGGATGATGGGTCAGTTGTAGTATGTTGTTATGAAAATGGACCCCTCAATGTCCTAACCACCCCCCCCCTTCTCTCTCTCTCTCTCCCTATCAGGATGGAATTGTGTGTGGAATGTGTGTGTCGGTGCCATTGTTTGATTCGGAGCCATGTGATTCACAATAATAGTAGGAGAGAAATGAAGGTGATGATAACTAACAACATCGATTGTGCACTTATGTTATGTTGTTGTTCTCGTGTTTCAAGTTTGAACAAAGAAATTGTGTTTGGAAGTTACCCATGTTTGGCTGGTTCCTAGTTAAAACCAAATGGGAATGGGATCTGATTTTCAACTTGGTTTTGGAAACGGAAACTAGATGGATGAAGATTTGATGCATGAAGTTGAAAAGTGTGAGTATGTTGATGAGAATTGAGGGTGAACCTGAGATTCTCTCATGGGGAATTTTTTTCTTTTGAAAAAAAAGGGTGGTTGCTTGTTTGTGTGCTTGGCTTAGATCCGTTAACAAGGGGTGCGTCACACACACAGTGGCCTTGCCATTTACATTAAAAAGTATCTTAAGGCAAAAAAGAAGAGTTTAAAAAACTCAAATATTTCACCATGCAAAAATATAATCTTCAATAAACCCTCTTTTTTTTTAAAAAGCCAAAATCCTTCAAGATATTATAACTCTATTATAACTAATCTCAAGTTTCAACACAAGCCAAAATATCATCTTCCAAGAATCCTCATATAAAATTACTAGACCTATTATTATTACTCAGGGGCCAAAATCCCATAAGCTACTACTACTTGACTCTCTATAATGAATCTAAACACAACAATATCCTTGCCTTTGTATGCAAAGGCCAATATAAAGAAAGGAAATAGTGGAGTGGGTAGTAAATGAAATGTGTGAAAACATAGAATAGGGTGCATGTTAATAAGGTAGGTATTGAAAAGTGTAGGACAACTCTTCATTTTTTTGAGTCCCAATAATAGAGTGGTGAGTACATGATAGATCGACATCTCTTTTGTTGGGATGTATAGACTTCTCTCTTTCTTTCTTGCTTGTTGTCTTGGGTGAGTACCCAGTAGTAAGCAAGCAAGTGAGTGAGTAGGTAGTAGGTGGGTACTGGAGATGATGGCTCAAGTAAGTGTGCACTAGGGCTAATAATTGGACTCAGACAAATTTCAACAGGAGTTGTTGTTCATTTACACTTATATCAATGTATGTGCACCCCACCCCTCCTCTCCCTACTCCCCTCCCTCTCAATCTGTCATTTTGTCATTACATACAACAAGGAGCCACAAAAGTGAACTAAAACTATTATGAAATTGTGAATGGGTACACCTGATGCCACCAATTATTAGTGTCAAGAATGTGAGTTGTTATTAAAGTAAACCATTACCGAATATGTCCAAAATGTGGAGTTGTTTAAAGTAACCAATTAGCCTAGCCAATATGTCGAGAATGGGAGTTGTTAAAGTAAACGATTACTGAATATGTCAAGAATGGGAGTTGTTAAAGTGAAGGATTGATGAACATGTAATTTGATGTATACACCTGATGATTATGTTGTAAACTTCTGATTTTTGTTTTTTTGTTTTTTTTCAATTTTCTGATGTTGTATCATTAGCTAGCCTAATATCATCCATCCCAAGAGAGATTTAGCATTAAATGGTGACAGGTTTTTAGAACATATTCTAGACAGTTTAACAAATAATTTTTTAAAGATGTCTACCAATTTAAAATCAAAAGTCCTAATGTGACAAAATTTAGGGATATTTGATGGTTTTTTCATCAGAAAATGCAGGATTATTGTGACAGGATATTTCTTCTTTTTTTCACATTTTGGCGAAATTTTTCACCCAAAAAAAAAACGCTAACCATGACCATCAGCATTTTTTTTCTTCTGGCAAACTCGTGCAAAATTGTAACCAAAAAGTTAAAAGAAGATTATTCTTTTCTTTCCCAGATTCTTGAAATTTTCGGCAAATTTGATCACACTGCACAAAAGAGTTAGCCAGATTTAGACAAGGCTCCTAGTGTTAACTCAGGGTTTTTTTTTTGGCAGGGTTTTCTACTGTGATGAGAGTTTTCCAATAACTTGTTGCCACTAATGCTAAATCTTTTTTTGGGATAATAGCCATTAATGCTCCATCACCAAAATGAAAAAAAAAGAAAAAGGATTGATGACCATGTCTGGACTCTCAAGGATTGAGATAAAAAAGGACCTGGGAAAGTGAACTAAACTAGAATTTATTAATTGGCTACTCCTGATGTTGCAATAATAAGCTGGAAGAGAGTATGGTTTTCTAGCTCTCATTTTATGCCCTCATATTTTTTCCTCAACCAAGCAAAAGAGGGCTACTAAAGCACACAAAAAATAAAAATAAAAATAGTTTCATGAATGCAAGGTGGAACACAGAATCTCAGCTATACCCAACTCTTTAATCAGCACTAACTCTTGAATGGAATTGGAATTCATCAAATTGGAATTGGGTGATAAGTTAAAACAAACAACTAGGCTAATGAGCATTGAGAAGAAGCTGGAAAGGGAAAAAAAAATTCCTAGGTTCATAGCAATTTTTGATAGATCGATTTGGCTCTGCGGGTAACTAACTAACTTATTTACTTACTTATCATCATTGTGGCAGGCAATCCATTAGGGGGCCAGGTGGTTGTGGTGGTGATGGTGGAACATGGAAGAAGGAGACTGGAAGTGTCACCAGAGAATTGAAGTTAGCAGCATATGCATACCACCTACAACCCAACTGCTTTCCAGTGCATTGTGAATGTGGAAAAGAACTTGAAAGAAGATACTCCTGAGCTCATTTCAGGCTCCCAACTCTTTAATTCATCCATTCATTCATTTATAACTGAAGAGAAAGAAGATGAAGAAGATGGTGGTGTCTCTGCTCATGTCACCCCATACAAGTTTGCCCAAGCTCTTGCAAGAGTGTTTGTTATTATTATAGCTGTGGACAACTTACAAAAGTTGGGTACAAAAAATGTGACTACTTGACACTCATGATGACTCAGTCTCTCTTTGTCTCTTTCTCCTCTCTCTCTCTCTCTCTCACTCACAGTAGCTAAAGCTCTGTAGCCTCCTCATTGTGTCTCCAAAATCTGTCTTTCTATTGCCCCATAGGAGGATCTTTCTTCAAGTCTTTGGAAAAACAGCAATTGTTGGGACCACTCTATTGCAAGAAACCCAAAAAAATTAACCCAGGGATGTGGATAATGGCAAATACCCTCCCCTTTCTCCTGCTTGATAGTGTGCCCTCTGCATACACTGGAAAAAATGTGCTGGTACTTTATGGTATGAAAATATAAGCATATAGTGTCACTTTGCTATCCTCCAAATGTTTACATACCCTGATCACACTAACAAAAACAAGTTTTGTCCAATCCACCATCAACCCAACTCCTCTAATTGTTAGGGGTTGGGAATAAGTTGATATGAATCTTCATCAAAATAATGGTTTTCTCCAATCCACCAGCAAACCCAATTCCACTAATTGTTAGGGATTGGGAGAAGATTGATACGGATTTTAACTTTTAACCCAAGAGAGGAAAACAAATAATAAACAATTTTTTTTTTCCTCCAGTTCATTTAACTTCTTGACAATAACACATTGAGTTGCAAAATGCGCACACAACTCAAAGGTGGCCATGAGCTGTAACCAGCTATGACTTACTACTTTCCTTTCATGCAAAATGGATGCAAGCACATATAAGAGTAACAACGACATATGATCAATTAAGGCAATTGCGACAATTGTGCTTTTCCACAAGCAACCTGTCAAGGAAGGAGGATTCTCTGGATTAGAGAGAGAGAGAGAGAGAGAGAGAGAGAGAAGGTTTTGTAATATTCGTTGATTGTCCTATTCTTCACATGTGAAGCTTTCTGGGTACACTAGACATTAGAATCCCTCCTGGATCCAGAGAGTTGCATGTTGAGAACTGATCTGAAGCCCATAAGATCACCCTTTACCAGTTTCCAACCCCGCCTTGCAAACCCAATTTTTTAAAATGCAAACAGTAACCAAATCCTCAGTCTTTTCTCCTTCCCTTAATGCAGAGTTCAGACACTCTTTTCTCATTCCTACTCCTCCATTGCTTCTCAGATATGCTCTCTCCATTCTCTCCTCCTTCATGTGTACACAAGGATTTTTTTTTACATTTCTGCAAAAGATTTTGGCTTCTTCCCTTCCCATGGGGTGGATGGATGGATGGCTTGGTTAGTTAGTTAGTTAGTTGGTTTGAATCTGCATCAATTGATGCTTGGCAAGAATGTAGATTGATTTTTTGGGCCCCCCCAAGAAGTGAAGAATAAGCCATAGCAACATATACTGCCCCTGTGCATTTACGAGTTTCAATCTTTCTAGATACTTCAGGGGGTTTTACCATAACACCGGACCTAGATACCTCTACTATTGGGATCCCTATATTCTACCAAACTAGTAGCCACCAAGTGCCTTGCCCGATTCCGTAGTGACCACTTACATTTCCTACCTACTTATCTATGGTACTTAGTACTGATTACGTACCCTCATATTTAGGGTTTAGGGTCAAGGTACACACATACTGAAGGTTTAGGGTCTAGGTACCCACATACTTAGGGCTTAGGGTTTAGGTACCCACATACTTAGGGTTTAGGGTCAAGGTACCCACATACTTAGGGCTTAGGGTTTAGGTACCCACATACTTGGGGTTTAGGGTCTAGGTACCCACATACTTAGGGCTTAGGGTCTAGGTACCCACATACTTAGGGCTTAGGGTTTAGGTACCCACATACTTGGGGTTTAGGGTCTAGGTACCCACATACTTAGGGTTTAGTAGTTATTGGGTAGTGTATTTTTTTGGACTATTTCTATATTGCTACAGTTTAGCTAATTGCACAAGGCAAATTCATGGGGCCAAAGTCTAGCCCTTAATATTTTATAGTTATGAGTTATGATCACTGTTGGTTTGCTCTTTCTTTTCTTTTCTTTTTCATAATGGGTGGGCCTGGGGTCTTTTGTGAAATTATTTGGTCCCACACAAGCTATCAAAATCTATTTGGATTTTGACATTATTGAGACTCACCTATTGTCAATAGGCTTGTTCAAGCAAGAGCCCTATTACCCAAATTTTTGGGTCTTTTTAATATAATACTCAATCTATAATGTGTAAGGATAAGTTTTGAAATGCTTGATGTAATAATACCCACCAAGTATAATGTTGAGGTTGATTTTGGTAAGTTAAACTTATCTCCCAAAATGACGGTGGATTCTATATGCACTCCTCATAATTGTAAACTTGAACATATTGAATTCCAAGTTAAAACTTTAAAGGGAAATTGAAAGTAGAGCTAAAACAGGAGAGAAATGCAATCGAACGCAACTCAAAGGTTTTTAACCCTTATTGATTTAAGAAATTGTTGGGACCAAAATGTGGAAAAGCATGGGTTTAATTTTTTTTTTGTGTTCATTGAAGCAAATACAAGGGTCTTGGTACTAAGTAGGTCTTGAGAGAACAAATTCCAAACAAGTAGGGTTTTTTTTTTTTGTTGATTCATAACCAATTCAAAGTCTAAAGATTGGTTATGATTAACTATACCCTTGAGCCCTTGTTGAAATTTTTATCATGTTATGACGAACGGAGGTGGTTGGTGATGGTGGTCGTGTACCTCTTTCCTTTCCTTGCATGGCCTAAATGGTTTAGGGTTTGGAGTTTTGTGTACTACTACTACTATTCACAACCTGAAATTTCAACCTAATTGGGGGGACAGCCTTCCCTAGAACTCGCCCACCCACTCATGAAAACATGTTCATTTTCACTCTATAACTTGAAGTATAATGTTTTAATATATGAGACTATATATGCCATTACATTATGGAGATGGAAGACACCATTAGACTTCCACATGTACCTTGAACTTGAATCAAGATGTTCAAAGGTGGAGGTTGCAAAAGGGAAGAGAAAGTTGAGAGAGAGACTACTTTCATATATGAGAAAGGCTTTCTTAACTTGCTTTTTGGATGAGCAAGATGAAGGGTGTGTAATCATTTGGATGTGTCATTGAGATTGCAATGAATTCAAAAAGACCTAATGTCATAATTCTTAAAGATGGATGCATTGTCTTCTTCTTCATTGGATGAAGAACATCAATTGAATAAATTCATTGACATATCATTCAATGAAAAATGACAATTGTGACTAGCTCAACGATTGGTTGTCAAAATAAACAAGTGGCTTTGTCCTAAAATAATATTTTACATGAAATCTTACATGAAGATGCACAAGAAGCTTTGTCCTAAAATAATGTTTTACATGAAATCCTACAAGAAGATGCAATGTAAATATTTTTATTTATTATGAACTCAAATGAAATGGGTTAAAGTTTGTTGACTTTATGAAGGAGGCCCAAACTTTTCTTTTGGCAAGTATAGGCAATTTTCTTGAAAAAAAATCATGCACTATGCATAATGCAAAATTTAAGTACCTAGATGTTCCCAATGGGAAATAGCAATGGATGGACAAAATCTGAATGAAAAGAGTTGGAAAAGCTTCCCACTTAGTTCTTATGCTCCATTTTATTTCTCAAATGCCTTATTTTCAAATTTGAAGATTTGGCAACTCACAAATAATGTAGTGCATTTCTTTCTCACATTTTGGGTTTCGGGTTTTGAATGAAGAATGTCAATGATTTGTCTTCTTAGATGAAAAGAAGTATTAAAAAAATGATGAACTTGTGGTTCCCATATGAATTTTTTTTATAAAACGTGGTCTCTGCAAAAATAAATAAATATATACATCACAAGCTTCCCTATACATATGGCAACCAATAGGTGCCTTGTGCAATAAACAATGGAACAAATGGTGGCAATAGATGATGAAACCATTTGGGGGTCACTAGATGAAAATGCAATTATCAAGGACACACACACACACACATAATCATATTACATTTTAGAAAAATGAATATGTTATTGGTTTTTTGTTATATATTGGAAGCATATTCGATAATTTGAATGCAATATAAATTGATTTGTGAAATTTTTTCCAATGTGCCTTTATTACACCAAATTTGAATTCATTTCCAAAGGCATTTGCCCATATATATTTTAGTGGAAATCTAATTTTTATGGTACTTTCACTAAATTGTGATTTTAATTTGAATTTATTTGTGAAATTTCTTTTTTTTGCATGATTATTATCTTCTAGGATGTCAATACTAAAATTTTGAAAAATGATGATTGGACAATGTTCTAGTAAATGTTGAATTATAGTTTCAAAATTGTTAAGGAATATAAAAATTGAACATGAATAAACTATATACACACATATAATATTTATTTATTTGCATGTATTAATAATAAAATTTGTTATGTATTGGTGGTTATTGTATTGAACAAATTCAAATGCATGTGTATGTGTATGTCATACATCATCATTGACTCACAATCATCTTGAGTTGAAAGATATTAATAATTTAATGAATTAAAAAAAATGTGCACATTAGTTGATGCATGGTGTATTATTGTTTTAATAAAACAATCAAATGTGAAACATTTGAAGGTTATGATGGTTATGTCTTCATGGCATAAAGAAATTGTATTAAAGGCTTGAATAATTACATGAGAATTCACTAAAAAAATTTAATTGAGAAATGAATGGTATTTAAGTCACAATTTTTTAAAAGATTTTCATTTTTATATGTATTTTTGGATCAACATATTAAAAAATTCATGTTGGAAAAGAAGCTATTTATTTATTTATTTATTTGTTCAAATGTGGAATAAAGCTATGTATGTTAAGTCATGTTTCTTAACATCAATGTATGATCAAAAACCAATTCATTTAATGACAATCCAAATGAGAACAATAAATGGCTCTTTTTGTTGTAAGTTGAATTGAAAATCAAATACTTGTTATGATAAATGTTTGGAGTTACCAACTTTTTTATATTTTTATTATAGATTCAATAAATGCAATTTTTTAATTTTTTAATTTTGTGATGTTGTTCAACTAGTGATCATTCATAAGTATATTTAACCAAATTTGGCAATATTCAAATATGAAAGTAGAAAATCATAAACACCCTTTCATATTGTAGGAAATTGTGGAGATTTTTAAAAAAAATTCAATTTTTTTGTTAAAAAAATCTAATATTTTTTTCACAAAATGATAGAAATTTGCCACAAAAATCACTACTAAAGTGGTGTCCATTTTGATTCAATGTTGTTATTTTTTTTGTTAGTGTTCCAATTTTAGAACTTACATTATCCTTATTATAGTTTTCTCATGACATGTTGTTCATGCTTTAAATGCACCATTATCTTCATCCAAAAGGCCAAAAGATTTCCAGCATAACTATTAGCACATAGTTTGATTAACATATGGGTAAAATCATGAATCAATAACTAATATGTTTACTTTGTTTTAAAGGATTGTAGTCCTTTTGTTTTTTTTCCATACAATGGAAATTTTAACCATTTTATTATTATTAATTATACTTACTATAGTTTCTTCAATATATCACATGTTTTGTGTTAATCATTTTTGAATAAATGTGATTTTTTAAAAATGTAAAATTTTGCACTAGATTTTTGCATTTCGTCTTGAAAAATGATCACAATTTCAAATCATCCCAAAAACATGTTAGCTAGTTTGAGGTTTAATCTTTTGTATTATGAACTACGACTTTGTTTTAGGCACCGTTTACATTGCACCACATTTACATGTCATAAAAGACTCGTGAATATGAAATAGACCAAAAATTTCAATTTTTTGGGAAAAACATTAAGTTGTAGATTTATTGTATTTTGATTGATTTTTATGTGTGTTTACTATTCCCCTATTATTGCCAAAAAAAAAAAAACAACATCAAAAAAATTATATATTATGAAAATCAAAGGCCTATTTATGAAACTAGTAATGTTTGATGGAGCATCATATCAAAATCAAAAGATCCAATGGTTTGATTTAGATTCTTCAACATCCATATTAGTCATAAAACACAACTTGCCATGACACCACTAGGCCTATATATTAAAAAATGAAATTTTGAACACAATTTTAGCTTGTTGTTTGACAATTTTACCCATATATATTTAATATCAATTGTAGAATGTGCAATTTTTCTTAAATCATTTGAGGGTTTGTAAAATTATGGGCATGATGGGTGATTAATGTCTATTGCTTTGAAAATAAATATAAGACTTGATGTGCTATTGAACACACTTTCATTATGTTTTTGTACAAGTTTATGTTTATAAAAAAAAATGGAATAGTAAAATTGTTGTGTGGTTGGAGCAACAAATTGAATTTAAATTTTACATGTCATTAATATACAAAATTTGAACATCCTTTATCACCATACAAAATTTTGTTCAAATTTTGTATCAACAACATATGAATTTGTCACAACTTCATTTAGTTCATAACATTGGACATTTGGTGCATTAACATTATCCTTGATGTTTTGAAATATCCAACAATATTTCATAGGGGGCGTTTGATAAAGATCACATGTTACGATGAGATCAAGACCACCAAATAATCTATTTGGAATATGTTATGGACCTTAGCCTATTATCTATAACATTAATTAACATTCTACCATCAACAAGTGATATTTCATCTAGCATAATTTGTAATTGTTCATATTGACATGTATCCTTATTTAATGTGTTTAATGATACATTGGTAAACAAAATAAGAATTGTGGGACATGTATGTTTAACATGTATGTATTATTAAATAATAAATATTGAATGCAACTTCACATGTGGACATCATAAGTAGAACTAGGGTTTTTGTTAAGTTCAAATATAATTTTATGATTTTATGATCAAAATAATTTTTGAAATGCAAATTTCAATGTAAAAGTTTTACCAATTTTAACACCCCTTGTAAAAAATTGAGGTAAAACATTAACCTATGGATTAGGGTAAATTTTTAATGAATAATTTTTCATTAAATATTTATTTCATTTTTTCATTTAATTGTCTAGCTAAATTGTGATATTCATATTTTCCATCATCATGGAATATCACAATTTTGTGAAATTTTCATCTTCTAACATTTGTTATTTTTGGTTTAATCCATTATGTGATTGAATCACAAAGTTAGATTGTAAATCATATTGCTCACTATTAATTGTGTTTATAATCAGAATTACACAATGTGAATTAATTATTTTGTAATTTATGTTATCATTCCAAATATTAATTAATGTGATGCTTTCAATTTTGAATTCATTGAATCTTTTTTTTTGTATTTGGGTATGACATTGTGTAACTAAAAAAAAATCATCTTGCAATTGACAATGTGCATCATGTTAAGTGAAAAATATTCCAAGTTGTGATTTTTCTAAATTTTTAAATGGATAATACAATAGAATGTTTTTTCTTTACCAATTTATAATTTTTTTATGATTTTATTTCAAACCTTTGTATAACATAATACCTTTCCAATGGACATTTAGTGCCAAAGAATTATTTTATTTTTCAAATTTAAATCTACTTTAACAATTAGAAAAATTGGAATATCATCAATAAACATAAATACCTATTATAGACTCTGAACCTTTGACAAGATGAAACTATAACCGAAAAATGGAGGGACACCAGAGAGATGCAAAACAATCATGGTAGCCAGCAACCTCTCTCCTCCCTCGCATGCTCTGACTGATCAAGCACAATGGCACCTTACGCCAGAACACAACAGGACATACAACCTTCCCTTATCTCCAAGCTTGAATTCATGACCCAGCTACAGGAACAATCCTCTAAGCTTTCTCACACTTAGCTCACACTAACTCGACTCAAACGAGCAGAAAATCAAGTGCCAGCATTCCATGGCTTAGATTTCAGAGAAACAATTCCGACAGCACAAGCACTGTTCTTCTTCCAAAATCTCTATCCGTAGTCCTCT
>Ga0116231_10006091_pt1 | contig 23327 bp, 21 predicted proteins | sample S1TSphgellanicum_2_FD_89695 | JGI IMG/M metagenome (GOLD analysis project Ga0116231, IMG submission 89695) | Host-associated microbial communities from peat moss isolated from Minnesota, USA - S1T2_Fd - Sphagnum magellanicum MG | ecosystem: Host-associated > Plants > Peat moss > Unclassified...
CGAGGGCTACGTCCATCAGAAAGGCATCTTCCCGGCCCGGGAGGCGGTGGTCATGCAGCAGCAGGAGCGGGGCGTGCGCGGCGTGACCGTCGATGAGGTATTCATCGGCAACGGTGTCAGCGAGCTCATCGATCTCACGCTGCGGGCACTGCTCAACGCCGGCGACGAAGTGCTCGTGCCGAGCCCCGATTATCCTCTGTGGACGGCCGCCGTGAACTTGAACACGGGGCGTGCGGTTCACTATCCGTGTCGTGCCGAGCACGGCTTCGTGCCGGACCCGGACGAAATCGAGGCACTCATCACGCGACGCACGCGCGCGATCGTGGTCGTCAATCCGAACAATCCGACCGGCGCCGTCTATCCGCGCGAAACGCTGAGCGCGATCGCGCGGCTGGCCGAGCGACATCGGCTCGTCGTGCTCAGCGACGAGATCTACGACCAGATCCTCTATGACGGGGCCGAGTTCGTGCCGATGGCAACGCTCGTGCACGATACGCTCTGTTGCACGATGAGCGGACTGTCGAAGGTGTATCGTGCCTGCGGCTACCGCGTCGGCTGGGCGTCGTTCTCGGGCGATACCGAGAATGCCGCCGAATACTTGGGCGCTCTCGAGTTGCTTTCCTCGCTGCGTCTCTGCAGCAACGTCGCAGGTCAATGGGCCGTGCAGACAGCCCTCGGCGGCTACCAAAGCATTCGCGAACTGACGTCTCCCGGCGGCCGCCTGTACGAATCGCGTGCCGCTATCCTGGACGGCGTGGGCCGGAGCAAATACCTGCGTGTGTCACGGCCGATGGGCGCACTGTACTCGTTCGTCGAAGTACGTGGCGACGTGCTGCCGCATTTCGACGATCAACGCTTCGCGCTCGATCTGCTCGAGACCAAGCATGTGCTCGTCGCACCGGGCGTGAGTTTCAACGTCACGGACCGTCATTTCTTCCGCATCACGAATCTGCCGGAACCGCCCGTGCTCAAGACCGTCTTTGAGCGCATCGAAGCGCTGCTCGACGCCCAGGTCGCGGTGACACCCCCTTTGCAGGTCGTCGCGGCCTCCGGCAAGGTGCAGGCACGCTGAACACGCGCCGCGTCGCGACCGCGTTGCAGGCGAGTTTGGACGCCGGTCTCACGGTGCTCGCGCCGAGCGCGGAACTCGCGCGCGCCCTGACCGAAGCCGCGCAGCGCGCGCACCGTGATGACGGCGAACAGGTGTGGCGCACGCCGCGCGTGCGCGAATTCACGGCTTGGTTGCGTGAACAGCACGCGTTGCGAGAGGAGGCGGGCTGGCGCTGTCTGTCCGATATCGAGGAGCGCGAACTCTGGCGCGCGGTGATCGAGCAGAGTTCTTACGCCGACCGCTTGGTCGAGCCGCAAGGGGCCGCGCGAGCGGCGCAGCGCGCACGCCGTGTCATGGCGGAATTTGGCATACCGGCCGCGGCACTCGAGCAGTCGGGCGGCGACGAGGCTTTGGCCCTGGCCGAATGGCTGCGGCGGTTCGAGCGCCGCTGTTTCGAACTCGGCTGCCTGACCGACGATGCCTTGCTCGCGACTTTCGAGGTGCCGCCCGCACCCGTGGCCTGGATCGAAAGTCCGGCGTGGCGGCCCGCCGCGCGGCGCTGGTTGCTCATGAATGCGGGCACACCGCTCGCGGCGCCGGTCGCTGGACCCCCAACGCCGCCGGTCATTCTCGATGCCGAGAGTCCCGCCGCGGAGCTCGCGGCGCTTGCCGATTGGGCGCGCCGCGGCTTATTGGGCGCACCGCAGTTTCGCGCCTGGATCTGCGTGCCGGATTTGGCGGCGCGCCGCATCGACTTGCGCGACGCTTTCGACGCCGCGCTCGCGCCCGAACGCTTCGCCTTGACCGGCGGCGACGGCACGCCGGCCTATGCGCTGGCCGGTGGCACGCCGCTCGCGGACTATGCGCCTGTGCGGGCCGCGCTCGAGCTGCTGCGTCTGACGAGCGGGCCGGTCTCCTTCGAACGCTTCAGCGCCTGCTTGCGTAGCCCGGAATATGCGGCCGATCCCGGCGAATCGAGCCGTGCCGCCGCCTTGGAGCTCGCCATTCGACGCGATGCGCCGAGCGAACTCTTGTGCGCGGAATGGCTGCGACGAGCCGAGCGCGCCGCGCGCGAGCACGGTCTTGAGCTGCCGCCCGTCGTCGCCTATCTGGGCGCCTCGCTCGCGGTGCTCGCGCCGCTGCGGGGCAGTCATGTCATGAGCCATTGGGTCCCTCTGTGGCTGCAGGCCTTCGCTGCGGGGCCCTGGTTGCATCGTGCCCGTTGGGCGAGTGCCGAATATCAGGCGGCGATGCGCCTGCGCGAACTGCTCGCGGATCTCGCCGCCGGTGATCGCGTCTACGGCACCCGCACGCGACACGCGGCGGAGCGGATTCTCGCGACGGCCGCGCGCGACACGCCGTTCCAGCCGCAAACCGGCGTCCCGCCGATCTGGATCAGCGGCGAGCCGACCGACCCCTGGCTCAACTATGACGCCCTCTGGGTCACGGGTCTCTCGGAAGACGCCTGGCCGGCGCCCGTCGCGCCGGTCCCGCTGCTGCCCTTGAGTCTGCAGCGCGAGTTCGCGGTGCCGACCGCGAGCGCGGCGATGCAGTTGCAGGCCGCCCGCGACTTGAATCGACGTTGGGCCGAACGCGCGCCGAGCTGGGTCGTTAGCTTTGCGAAGCCGACTGCGGCGCGCCGCGCCGCCTTGAGTCCGCTGCTCGCCGCGCTCGCGGCGGCGCAGGGCGCGGCGGCCGCACCGACCCGCGCACCGAAGCTCGTGCCCGCCGTCCCGCAGCCGCATTGGCGCTTCGCGCTGCAAACGGCCCCGGCGCTCGAGAGTCTCGTCGACGAGTGCGGACCGCCCCTCGCCGGCGAGGAGCGCACCCACGGCACCAAGAGCCTGTCCGCGCAAAGCCAGTGTGCGTTTCGCGGCTTCGCCGTGACGCGTTTGGGAGCGGATACCCTGCGTCGTCCGACGCCGGGCTTCAGCAACGAACAGCGCGGCGAACTCGTGCATGCGGCGCTCGAATACATCTGGACCCAATTGCGCAGTTCCGAGGGGCTGCTCGCGAGCACGCCGCCGGAACTCACGGCGCTCATCGAGCAGAGCATCGAACGCGCGCTCGCGCGCGTTTGCGCAAAGCACGACCCCGGCGCGCGCTGGCGCACGCGTGAGGGAGAGCGGCTCGCCACGCTGCTCGCGCGTTGGCTCGAGGTCGAGGCACGACGCGCGCCGTTCGCGGTCGAGCGTCTCGAGCCGACGCGTGATATCGCGCGCTATGCCGGACTCGAATTCCATTGCCGCGTGGATCGTGTCGATCGATTGCAGGACGGCGCGCGCGTCGTCATCGACTACAAGAGCGGGACGCCGACTTACGATTGGCGCGGCGAACGGCCGGAGAACCTGCAGCTGCCGGTTTACGCGCTGCTCTACGCGGACGGTCTCGTCGCCGCCGCCTATGGCAAGGTCAATGCGCGCGATTGCGGTTTCATCGCCGAGGCCGCGCGCGATGCCGTGTTCGTGCCGGGCCGCAAGGCCACGAAGCTCGAAGGCGCGGCGGATTTTGCCGAGCTGCTCGCGATCTGGTCGCGCCGCATCGAGAGCGTTGCCGCGGCGCTCGCCGCGGGGCGCGCCGAGGTTGCGCCCACGGCGCAGGCCTGTAGGCGCTGCGATCTGCAGGGCTTTTGCCGAATTGCATCGAGTCATGACTGAAGCCGCCGACATCGGCGACGCAAACGCGCGCGAGCGCGCGATCCTGCACTCGGGGTCGGTACTCGTTCAGGCACCTGCGGGCTCCGGCAAGACGACCTTGCTCGCGCAACGTTACCTGCATCTGCTCGCGCAGGTCGATGCGCCCGAGCGCATCCTTGCGCTGACTTTCACGAGGCGTGCCGCCGAGGAAATGCGCGAGCGGGTCGCGCTGGCCGTCGCGGCCGCGCGCTCGGCCGCGATGCCGGTGGGTATGAATCCCGAGACCTGGCGGTTGGGACTTGCGGCCGTAAGGCACATGGACGGCCTCGGCATCGATCTTGGGCTGCATCCGGCGCGCTTGCGCATCGAGACCATCGATGCGTTCAACGCCTGGCTGGCGGCGCAGCTGCCGATCACGGCCGCGACGGGGGCGCCGCTGCGCACGCGCGAAGATCCGCACGATGCCTACGAAGAGGCGGCCCGGCGCGCCCTGGCGCGGGACAGCGATGACGAATTCGGAGCGGCCGTCGGGCGAGTGTTGGCGCTCGCGGACCAGCGCTGGTCGCTGCTCGTCGATCGCCTCGTCGAGATGCTCGGGAGTCGTGAACATTGGTTGCCGTTGCTGGTCGGTGGCCTCGGGGCCGGCAAGCTCGCAGAGCCGATACAACTCGACCGCGTGCGCCGCGAGTTCGACGCGGATCTGGAATTTCTCGTCGCGCGCACGCTCAAGGCCGCGGCCGCCTCGGTCGGCGACGAGCGACTCGAGGCGCTCTCGCGTCTGGTTGCGGCCGCCGCCACGCGTCTCGGTGAGGCTCGACCCGTGCTCGATGTCTGGCGTCGCGACGCGTCCCCGTTGAGCGCCGAGCTTAAGGACTTGGCGCGGTGGCGCGCCTTGACGTCTCTGCTGCTGACGGCTCAGGGCGCCATACGTTCGCGTTTGACCAAGACCGAGGGATTCCCGCCCGAGTGCGCCGACAAGTCCGTCATGCAGGACTTGCTGACCGAACTTGCACGCGAGCCCGAGATTGCCGGGCTGCTCGCCGACGTGAGTCGCCTGCCGGATCCAGCTTATGGCGACGCCGATTGGGACCGCGTACGCGACGTGGCGTCGGTGCTCGTGCTCGCGGCGGTCGAACTGGATCGGGTGTTCCATGACGAAGGCAGCGCGGATTTCCCCGCGGTCGCCATCGCCGCAAAGCGGGCACTCGGCGAGGAACTCGAGCCCACTGATCTCACGCTGCGGCTGGATTATCGACTACAGCATATATTGATCGACGAATTCCAGGACACTTCGGCGCCGCAGCTCGCGCTGCTGGGCGTGCTGACCGCGGGCTGGCAGCCCGGCGACGGGCGCAGCATTTTTTGCGTCGGCGATCCGATGCAGTCGATCTACCGCTTCCGGCGCGCGGAGGTGCGCGCGTTTCTCGCACTCGCCGAGGACGGCGTCGGCGACCTGCGTTTCGACGTGCAACGGCTCACGAGCAATTTTCGGACCGCCGCGCCGCTGGTCGCATGGATCAACGCGACGTTCACACGCATCCTGCCGCCGCGCGATGATCGCGACCGCGGCGCCATCGCGTTTCGGCCGAGCAGCGCGGTGCGCGCGCCTCCGGCCGGAATCGAGGTCGGCGTGCGCCTCGAGGCCTATTCGGATCGCGCAGTGGAAGCACAGGCCGTGGCCGCGCTCGTGGCCGCGCGCCGCAGCGAGCACCCCGAATGGCACATCGCGATTCTCGTGCGCGCGAAGACGCATGCCGCGGCCATTGCCGAAGCCTTGCGCGAACGCGGCATCGAATTCAGCGCCGTCGACATCGAGCCGCTCAAAGATCGCCCGGTCGTACGCGACCTGCTGAACCTCGCGCGCGCACTGCTGCACTTCGGCGATCGTACCGCCTGGCTGGGGCTTTTGCGTTCACCCTGGGTCGGACTCGAACTCAAGGACTTGAACCTGCTCGCGCGCGGCGGCGCGATTTTCTGGGACGCGCTCGGCGACGCGGCGGTGCTCGCCGCCTTGAGTCCCGCGGGCGCGGTGCGTTGCGCGCAAGTGCGCGACACCTTGACCACGGCACTGGCGCTGCGCACGCAGGACTCGTTTGCACGCTGGCTCGAGCGGACCTGGCTCGCCTTGGGTGGTCCGGGCTGCGCGGGTGGCGCTAACGAATTGGAACAGGTGCGCATGGTGTTCGCGAAACTGCATTCGCTCGAGCCCGCAGGCCTGCCCGATCCCGCCGTGTTCAGCGCGGCGTTCGACGGCCTGTTCGCCCGGGACGAGGTGCGTCGATCGGTCGAGATCATGACGATACACAAAGCCAAGGGACTCGAATTCGATTGCGTGATTCTGCCGGGACTCGATCGCGCGGTCGCGAATCGCAGTGACGAAATCCTGCTGTCGCAGCCGCTCGCCCGCGGCACACGCGAAGGCATGGTGCTCGCGGCACGCCCCGCGATTGGCGGCGAGGACAGCCCCCTGTTCGAGTTCTTGCGACGCCAGGGCAAACAAGCCGCGGCGCTCGAGGCCGAGCGACTGCTGTACGTGGCCTGCACTCGCGCGAAGTGGCAGTTGTACCTGACCGCGACGATCGGCGCGCAGCGCGCAGCGGAAGACGGCGCCGAAGAAGCCGCGGCCGATGCCGGGGCCGAGGCGGGCAACGGCGGTTCCGGATCCGGCGCGCGCGAGTGGCGACCGCCGGCCGGCAGCTTGCTGTGCACCCTGTGGCCGGTCGCCTCGGGCGAGTTCACGGCGTCGCTGGCGATGAGCCGCGACGGGGCCGCCCCGGCTCGTTCTCGCGCCTTGCGCGGCGGCCCCTTGCTGCGCGTGCCGCTGCATTGGCGGCCCGAGGTCCTGCCACCGCCGTTCGCGCTCGCCGAGGCGCCGGTCAGTATCGAGGCTCGCGACGAATGGCCGGTTTTCGATTGGGCCGGCGAAACGGCGCGCCACGTCGGCAGTCTCGTCCACGCCGAATTGCAGAAACTGCGTCTAGACGCCGGCGGTGCCGGTGGCAGCGGCGACGCACGCAGCGGCGAGACCGGCAGCGGTGGTTCGGGCGCCGCGATTCCGGGGTCGCGAGTGGCTTATTTCCAGCGGTGGCTTGCGTTGCGCGGCGTGCCGCGCGAGCGCCTCGCCGAGGCGGCAGCCCGTGTCGATGCGGCGCTCCAGGCGGTTCGCGAGGATCCGCGCGGGCGCTGGATCTTGGACGAGCGCCATCGCGAATCGGTGCGGGAGTACGCGGTCTCGGGACTGTGGCGCGGGCAGATCGTCAACGTCATTTTCGATCGCAGCTTCATCGACGCCGCGGGCGTGCGCTGGGTCATCGATTACAAGACGAGCCAGCATCTGGGCGGCGGCCTCGAGGACTTTTTGGACCGTGAGCAGGAGCGCTATGGCGCGCAGATGAGTCGTTACGCGGCGCTCGCGCGGCGCCTCGGACCGGAGCCCGTGCGCGTCGGCCTGTATTTCCCGCTCATGCGCGCGTGGCGCGAGTGGGACGAGCAGGGCGCCGCTAGAAGCTGAACTCGAGGTCGAGCGGGATGCGACCCTCGGCGTCCCGGCCCCGCATCGACGCGAGATCCGCGAGGTTCTTGCGCAGCTCGGTCGGCGCATCGGCGCGCTCGCGCAGCGTGCCGGAGATGAGGCCCGTATGTTGCTGCGGCGTGAGTGTGATCGTGCCCTTCAGATCCACGGGACCGCCATCGTCGCTGAGCTGCGCCACGATGGTGCCCGCGGAATCCGGCGGCGCATCGCCGACCCGCAGCACGTAGTTGCCGAGATTGGCACCCCCCGCGACTGGCGCACCGGCGATTCCTTCGACCGTGACCGTGCCGTGCACGGCTTGCAGGGTTTGGAAATCCGTATCGAGCTTGTCGATGTCGACATGAAAGATTCCATGCCAACCGGCCGCGACGCCGACGTCCTGCAAATCTTCGATCGGCCCGCCGCCCTGAATCAGAGTGGCGCTTGCCCCTTGGCGCGTGACGGCTGCGCGCGCGGCGAGTGCGACGCCGCGATGGACCCAATGCAGATCGAGCTTGGCGGTCAAGCGCAGGAGTCCGAGTGGATCGAGCTGCCATTCGATGGCGCCGAGATTGCGTCCCGCGTAGCTTACGCTGCCGGCCGCTCCGTGCCAGATGCTGCCCGAAAAGTCCTCGGCATGCACGGCGGGAGGCAGGCCGTGAGCGATCAGCCGCGCCGGCAGGGCGCTCGCGACGACCCCGAGCGCCACGACCACGGCCACCACGATCGGCAGCACGTAGGAACGGCGCCGCACCGGCGGCGTCACCTCCGCTTTAGGGTTGCGGTTGGGTGAGCGTGACGTCGGCATTGACCACACCGATCTTGGCCGTACGATCGATCGTGATGGATTCCACCGAGTAGCCGTAGCGCTCATCGAGCGTCCCCAGCCATTCGATCATGGCGTCGAACGCCACGCCTTCGAGCTGAATGCGCACGCCCGCGGCGCCGCTCGGCTGCGTGCCGCGAAACGTGCTCGCGATGCCCGCTTCATGGCCGACGCGATCGACGAGCACGACGGGGGCCTCGTTCGTGTCACGCCGTACGAGCGCGGCGCCGTCGCGAATTTCCTGCAAGTGCAGCCGCATCCACTCGAGATCCTGATTGCGCGCCTCGCTGCGATCCACGGCCTGCGACACGGCCGACTGCAAGGGCAGCAGTACACCGCCGACCAGCACGAGGATGCCGACCACGATGCTGCCCCAGAGCACGAGGCGGCGCTCCCGTTCCTGCAGACTCTCGTACCAGGCTTGTAGTTTCTTCATGGTCGCTTCTTCGGCGCTTGCATGTGAATCTGCATGTGCGCATCGACGCCGTCGGCGACCGGCGTCGAGGACTGGATCTCGGTCGTCATGCCCTTTTGTCCCAATGCCTGCGACAGCTGCGACAGGGCATCGACGCTCGGCGCCGTGACCTTCATGTCCACGGTTTGCTCACGGAAGCTCAAGCTCTCGACCGTCGTTTTTGGCAGCGCGGCGACCGCGCCCGAAAGCGCCTGCATCGCGCGCAGGAACACCTGCGGTCCGGCCGCGGACTTGCGGATGCGCTCCAGACGCTGCTGCATCTGGCGCCGCGGATCCTGCATTTTCTCGCTCGGCATCGCCGACGAGAACACCTGCGCGATCTGGGTGTCGAGCTGCGCCGAACGGCGATTCGCCATGCGTAGTTGCAGCCATTCGGCGCCTACGTGCACGCACAACAGCACGAGCGCGAGTATCGCGGGCACGCGCCATTCGCGCCAACGCGCGCCGTAATCGGTGTCAGCGGCGAATTCACCCTGCAGTAGGTTCACGGCCTCGGTGTCGCGGACCTGGGTCGCGAGCCAAGGCAACGCGCCGTCCGCCAGCAGTTGAACTTTCAAGGATTCGAACTGCTCAATGAGACCTTCGAATTCATCCTGGACGCGGGTCCAATCCTCTCGCGTCAGGTACAGAATCGCGCTTTCCGGCGCCCTGGGCTCGCCCGCGGCGTCGGTGTCGCCGTCGGTCCGGTCTGGTTCGCCGATCAGGCCGGCCACGACCAAGGCCTCGCTGACGGGTGTGAGCTCGACACTGAAGGGTAGGGCGCGCGGTCGGCGCACGGCGAGCCGATCGTCTTCGAGCCACAAGACGACCTGCGTCGGATTGTCCGGCATGAGCGCCATGTCCGCATGGATGGCGACGGGTTCGATGCCGGCCTTGCGCAGAGTGTCGAGCCACCCCTCGAGGCAGATGCGCGAGACGACCGCCACCGGCGTGCCGCCGCCCGCGCGCCGCCGCCCGACCGCGAACACGAGTTGATCGACGTCTTCGGTCAGCTGCTCCTCGAGCGCGAACGGGACGGCGCGCGCGAGCTTGACGCCGCTGCCGGGCGGCAGCTCGGGCTCGGCGAGCAGCACTTGCGTCGCGGGCACGAGCGCGATCACACGCGCCGACGCAGCCACGGCCGCGGCGAGTTCCAGGGTACCGCGTTGGCGCGGACCCGCCGGCATGCCGCCTGCGTCGACGAGCAGCCACTCGGTGTCGGCTGCACCCGATGGCGGGAGACGAAGCAGTAGTGTCAAAGGCATGGGTGGTTCAAAGTGTACCGAAGCTGCGCAATAAGGGCGTTACTTTACCGCCTCGGCCGCGCAGCAAAAGACTGTACAAGGTGAACTCGGATGTGCCAAGCGTGACGCGCGTGGTCAGCCGAAAATACGAACTCGTGTCGACGAACTGTCCATTGATCGCCGCGAGGTTCGTGGGTCCGACCGTTGCCTTGAACGTGTTGATGTCCGGAAAGCAGCCAGTTTTGCGGCCGATCGCGAGGGCATCCGGATTGCCCGAGTATTCGCCGTTGAGGTTCGGCGACAAGCTCTCGAGCACGAGCGCCGGCGCCGTGCAGATGTTGATCTGCGCATTTGCGGTCGGTAGCGCGGTCACATACGGCGCGATCTTCAAATAATGCGCGAGATCGAATCCCGGCAGCGCCATGAGCTCGCTCGGGCTCGTCATCGGCCAATTGCCGGTCAGATACGGCGGCGTCTGCGAGGTGTAAACCGAGTCCTCGGCGCCATCGGGATTAGTCGGTAGCGTGTCGGCATCGATCCAATCGCGTGCGAGACCGGCCCACTTCTCCTCGAGGCCGACCGAAACGAGCAGTCGCTGGAATTGCTCCATGGGTTGTGGATCCGGTTGACCGTTCGCGAGCGTGCGGCCGAGGTTGTTGAGATTGAACCGGCCCTGCATGTCCTCCAAGCTGCCCTGCAAGGATCCAAAAGGCTCGCCGTCCGGATCGCTGTCCGACGTGAGCGGCAGAGCCGCCGTCGGCTGTGCCCAAGCGGCCGCGAGCGTCGTTTGCTTCGTGCTTTGCAGGTCCTGGATCAGCGCGTCGGCGGCGAGCGCTTCGGCGCCGAGGCCGAACTCGAAGGCCTGCTCGGCGGCGAGCACACCCATCGAGCGGCGACGCTCGAGATAGCCGTCGAAGCTGATCTTCCAGGCGAGCATCGTCGCGAGCGCCACGAGAATGAGCGCGATGATGAGCGCGACTCCGCGCTGCCGCCGCATGCATGAAAACTCTCGTTTCATCCGGCCACCTCGACGAGACGCCGGACCTGTCCCCAATCCTTGAACTGGATGAGAATCTCGACCGCGACGGGCCGGGTCCAGAGGCTGTCCGGCAAGGGCATCGTCGGCGGCGGCCACTGCGTATTCCAGCCCTGGTTGGAATCGAGGAAATTGAGTTTGATGCTGGTCACGCCGGTCAGCAGGTCGACGACGACCGGCGTGTTTTGAGTCGTGGGATCGAGCACCGTTTGATAGCTGCGCTGCAGTTTATCGCCCGTCAGCGCGTAGGACACTCGCTGCAGCGTGCTCCTTTGCATGCCCGCCGTGTTCGACCAACCGGCGCGCGTCAGATCGAGCAGCGTCGGTGCGCCGGGGCCACCGCGAAAAGCCGGCAGGCGCGAGGTCCCGAGCGGGTCGCGTATCGGCCGCGGCACGGCCTGAGCTAAGTCCTGCAGCATCACGCGCAGACCGAATTCGATTTCTCGCGTGCGCTTCAGCGACTCCTGCGCGCGCTCAGCCGAAATGCGCGCGGCCTTGTACGTGCTGTAGCCGAGCGCCGACATGACGCTCAAGATCAGCAGGGCCACGAGCACCTCGATGAGCGTGAAACCGGTGGCGCGCCGCAGGTGTGCTTTCGTGCGAGATGCGATGCTCATGGTGTCGATGGCGTCGTCGGAATCGTCGTCGTTGTGCCGCCCGACGTCGGGGTTGTGCCCGTCGTAGGGGTACTGCCCGTGGTGCCGGCGCCGGAAGTCGACGTGCCCGCGGCCGGCGTGCAATTGGTCGTGCCGGTCGTGCCGGTCGTGCCCGTCGTGCCGGAGGTGCCATTCGTCGCCGACCCAGTCGTATTCGCACAGTTGGCTCCCGGCACCGCGCTGCCCGTGGTCCAGTCCACGTTGGAGCCGCCCGGCGAGGCGAGATCCGAACCCAGGAAGCCCGTGTATTCGCCGAGCGCATTGCCTTTCTGGTCGGCCGGTCCCGGCCAGACACGCACGACCACGCGGTGCATGGAGGCAAAGCTCGTATCGAAGTAGCGCGTGTCGTAATGCCAGTGACGGCCCGCGAAATCGAGTTCGCCGGTGTCGCCGCCCGCGGTGCTGCCCGTGCCGCCCGATGCGCTGAGCTTCGACTGCTGCAGGTTCAAGCGCACTTCGGTGAGCCGATTGAGGGCGATCCATTGCGCGATCGCCTTGTCGCGCAGATAGCCGCTCGCGGTCGCCGTGCCGCTGACGCTGAGCATGAGCGCCGTGAGCCCGAGCGCGATGACGACCAGCGCCACGAGCACTTCGACGAGAGTGAAACCCCGCGCGCCGCGGCTCGTCACGTCTTTTTCTCGAGTTGCGGATGATCCGAGCTCTGCACCGTGAGTTTGCCGGTGGCGTCGCTGCTCACCGAGGCATGCGCCGCGGTTTCCGGGCGCAGCAGGGTCAACCGAAACGGCGTGGCATCGCCGCTTGCGGCGACCGCGATTTGCGGCGGCGGTAGCGCCGTGTCATCGATGAGGTTCGGGTCGACGGGCTTCAGCACGACGACCTGCGAATCGAGTTCGAGCTGAAAGCTCACGCCCTTCGGCAGGTCGCGATGGCGAAACTCGCGCTCCTGATCGAGGTGCTTCCAGCGCGCGAGGCGCGTATCGTAATAGACGAATTCATAGCCGGCGGGCAGAACGCGCATGCCGAAATCGCGCCCCTCGAGCGTCGCGCGATCGTGCAGGAGATTCAAGAGGCCCTGAATCCGTAGGCACTCCTGATCCAATTGCGTATCGTGTCCGGTCGCCCCGATCGACAGAACAGCCATCGAAACGACGATGGCCATGATGACCACGACGACGAGGATTTCGACAAGCGTGAAGCCGCGGCTCCGAACTCCGACCTGGTTGCGCATCTCGGCGGCACTGGCCGTTGGGCGGCGCTACTGCTCGAGCGTGGCGTTGCTGATGTCGGCATCGAAACCTTCGCCGCCGGGTTTGCCGTCACGCCCGTACGTGATGATGTCGTAATCGCGGCCGTCGGCTCCGGGGCTCGAATACAGATAGACGTTGCCCCAGGGGTCCTTGGGCAGCGAGGGCAGGTAGCCGCCGACGCGATAATTCGTGAGCGTGGGATCGGCGGGTTGTTTGACGAGCGCGATGAGCCCCTGTTCGGTCGTCGGGTACTTGAAATTGTCCAGGCGGTACAAGTCGAGCGCCGTCTCGATCGCGCGAATGTCGCTGGCCGCGCGCGTGACGCGCGCCTTGTCGACGTTCGAGAGAATTTTCGGCACCACGAGCGCGCCCAGAACCGCCAGAATGACGACGACGACCATGATCTCGATCAATGTAAAACCGCGGGAGCGAATACGCATACAGTAACCTCTGGACATTCGCGGAATGATACCAAAAAAGGGAGACGACCAATGCCGGGCGACCGGACAGCAAAGGCACAGGAGCTGGCCGCGGCCCTACAGTGGGATCGCGGCCGATGGATTTGGTTGCTTTTAATTGTGCTGTTTTTGCACGCCGTGTTGGCACTTGGCGACGGCGTCACACTTGCACTGCGTTACGACCGCGCGGCGCTCGCGGCGGGCGCCTGGTGGCGGCTCCTGACGGCCCACATCGTGCATCTGAACCTGCATCACCTGGTCCTGGACGAGATCGGTCTCGTGCTCATGTGGGCGCTGTTCGCGCAGGATTTCGATGCCGTGCAGTGGTGTGTGATCGTGTTGTCCGGCGCGCTCGCGATTTCCTCCGGACTCTGGTGGCTCGCCCCCGGGGTGAGCTGGTACGTGGGCGTGTCGGGTGTCTTGCATACGGTCATGGGTGCCGGCACCGCGCAGCATTTGTTCGCACGTGCCTGGGACCGCTGGCTGCTGTTCCTCTGTCTCGCGGTCAAGCTCGCACTCGAACAATACTGGCAGGCGCACGGCGAATCGGCACCGGGCGTCGTCGTCAACGCGCATCTGTACGGCGCCACGGCCGGCTTCGTGGTGGGGGCTGCACTCTGCGCTCGGATGGCTATAATCCGCCACCGGATTCGCCCCTGATAGGCTCTTTGTATGACAACCGCATTCGTTTTCCCGGGTCAAGGCTCGCAGTCGGTCGGCATGCTCGCGGCGTTTGCGCAACAGTCGTCGCTGATCGAGGCGACCTTCGCGGAGGCGTCCGAAGCGCTGCATTATGACCTCTGGGCCGTCTGTCGCGATGGGCCTCCCGAGGTGCTCAATGCGACCGAGCGCACGCAACCCGCGATGCTCGCGGCCGGCGTCGCGACGTATCGACTGTGGCGCGAGCGCGGCGGTGCCGTACCGCAGTTCATGGCCGGCCACAGTCTCGGCGAGTTCTCCGCCTTGGTCGCGGCCGGCAGCCTGGATTTCAAGACCGCGGTCGCGCTCGTGCAATTTCGCGCCGAAGCGATGCAGAGTGCCGTGCCGAGCGGCGAGGGCGCGATGGCCGCGATCCTGGGTTTGGACGATGCGGACGTCGTTGCGGCCTGCGCGGAAAGCTCGCAGGGCGAGGTCGTCGAGGCCGTCAATTTCAATTCCCCGGGTCAGGTCGTCATCGCGGGCCACGCGAGCGCCGTGAAACGCGCGGTGGCCGCGGCGAGCGCACGCGGCGCCAAACGCGCCGTGCTGCTGCCGATCAGCGTGCCCGCGCACAGCTCATTGATGCAAAGCGCGGCCGAGCGGCTCCGCGAACGGCTCGCGGCAGTGCCGGTTGCCGCGGTCGCCGCGGAAGTCGTGGTCCACGGCGTCGAGGGGCGACGGCTCGCGACGCCGGACGAAGTGCGCGCCGGCGTCGTCAAGCAATTGCATACGCCGGTTCACTGGGCCGCCACGGTGCGCGCGTTGATCGCGGCCGGCGTGACGCGCATCGTCGAGTGCGGTCCGGGCAAGGTGCTGACGAGCCTGAACCGACGCATCGACAAGAACAAAGATCTACAAATGCTGGCGCTGGAGGATCCGGAGTCCCTGGATCGCGCGCTTGCGACGGAGCGCTGACCCATGTCGAACGAAGGTAAATTGCACGGTGAAATCGCCCTCGTCACGGGCGCCTCGCGCGGTATCGGCGCCGCGATCGCGGCACGACTCGCCGCCGAGGGTGCGCGCGTGATCGGCACGGCAACCACTGCGGAGGGCGCGGCGCGCGTCGGCACGGCGCTCGCGCCTCACGGTGGTCGCGGCGCGCTGCTCGACGTCACGAACCAGGCGTCGGTCGATGCGCTGCTCACCGACATCGAGGCCCGGGAAGGTCCCTTGAGTATTCTATGCAACAACGCCGGTATCACCCGCGACACGCTGTTGCTGCGCATGAAGCAGGAGGACTGGGACGCCGTGATCGCGACCAATCTGGCGTCGGTATTTCGACTGTCGAAGGCGGTGTTGCGTACCATGATGAAGGCGCGCAAGGGGCGCATCATCAGCATCGCGTCGGTCGTCGGTTCGACCGGCAACGCGGGTCAGGCCAATTACGCGGCCGCCAAGGCCGGCATCATCGGCTTCACGAAATCCCTGGCGCGCGAGGTCGGTTCGCGCGGCATCACCGCGAACGTCGTCGCGCCGGGCTTCATCGACACCGACATGACGCGCGCGCTGGCCGATACGCAGCGCGAGGCGCTGCTCACTCAGATCCCGCTGTCGCGACTCGGCAAACCCGACGACATCGCGGCCGCGGTCGCATTTCTCGCGTCCGCCGAAGCCGCCTACATCACGGGCGAAACGCTGCACGTGAACGGCGGCATGTACATGGCCTGAAGCGCGCAAAACGGCTAAAAAACAACACTAATGGGCGTAAGTTTGTCAAGGAAAGATCGGTCTGCGAAGACCAATTGTGTGGCTCTGGTAGCCGTCGCCTTCGCGTTCACATAAAATACGCGCCCTGCCGGTACCAGAGGCTGGCCCAAACGGCCGTTTTGAGACGGCGCATACCTGACACCGAGAGGACACCATAACGATGAGCACTAGTACTGTCGAGCAGCAAGTCAAGAAGATCGTCGCAGAGCAATTGGGCGTGAAGGAAGAAGAGGTCACCAACGACGCCTCGTTTGTCGACGATCTGGGTGCCGACTCGCTGGACACGGTCGAGCTGGTCATGGCGCTGGAAGAAGAATTCGAAACCGAAATCCCCGACGAGGATGCGGAGAAGATCACGACGGTCCAGCAGGCCATCGACTACATCAACTCTCACAAAACAAAGGCCGTGTGAGCAAACGACGGGTCGTTGTCACCGGTTTGGGTCTGGTTTCGCCGGTCGGCAATGACGTCGCCACGGCTTGGGACGCGATCCTGGCGGGCCGTAGCGGCATAGCGCCGGTCACGCGTTTCGATACGACCAGTTTCCCGACGCATTTCGGCGGCGAGATACGCAATCTCGAACTCGAACCCTATATCAGCGCGAAGGATGCGCGCCGCATGGACGCGTTCATGCAATACGGCGTCGTGGCCGGCATCCAGGCGATGCGCGATTCGGGTCTCGTAGTGACCGAGAGCAACTCGGACCGCATCGGCGTGCTCATGGGCTCCGGCATGGGCGGCCTCGAGTCGATCGAGGAAGCCTACGACCGGTACATGGAAACGCATTCGCCCAAGAAGGTTTCCCCATTCTTCATCCCGGGCAGCATCATCAATCTCGTGAGCGGGCATTTGTCGATGGCCTTCAACGTGACCGGTCCCAATCTCGCGGTTGCGACGGCCTGCACGACCTCGACCCACTCGCTCGGTTTGGCGATGCGCTTGATTCAATACGGGGAGGCCGACGCGCTGATCGCGGGCGGCTCCGAAATGGCGACCTGTGTGACCGGCATGAGCGGCTTCTCGCAGGCCAAGGCGCTCTCCCAGCGCAACGATGATCCGACTGCCGCGAGCCGTCCCTGGGACAAGGACCGCGACGGCTTCGTCATGGGCGACGGCGCCGGCGCGATGCTGCTCGAGGAATACGAACAGGCCAAGGCGCGCGGCGCGAAAATTTATGCCGAGCTCGTCGGCTTCGGCATGAGCGGCGATGCCTACCACGTGACCTCGCCGCCCGAGGACGGCGAGGGTGCGCGCAAGGCCATGGCGAAAGCGCTGATCGATGCCGCGCTGAGTCCCGATCAAGTTCAGTACGTCAATGCCCACGCGACCTCGACGCCACTCGGCGACCGCGCCGAGACGACCGCGATACGCCGCGCGTTCGGCACGGCCGCGGATCGGATTGCCGTGAGCTCCACGAAGTCGATGACCGGACACCTGCTTGGTGCCGCAGGCGCCGTCGAGGCGATTTTTTCCGTGCTCGCGCTGCGTGATCAGGTCGCACCGCCGACGATCAATCTGCACGAACCGGGCGAAGGCTGCGACCTCGACTACGTTCCCAATGAGGCGCGGCGCATGCGGCTGGAATACACCTTATCCAACTCGTTCGGCTTCGGTGGCACCAACGGTTCGCTCATTTTCCGCCGAATCTGATCCGCTCGGGCTCGTCAGCCTGTTTCCGGAGCGCTATCCGGGGCTTTTGGAGAGCGGCAATGTCGACGCCACGGCGGCCGCGGAACCACGCTACGACATCCTTCTCATCAGTAACGGCGAACGCCTGCGGCTGAGCGCCGACGGCGTGCTCGACGGGCCGTGTGCCGGCGGCGCGACCGGCTTTCTCGACGCACTCGATAACTGGTGGTGGCAGCTGCGCGTCCCGCCTCAGGAATCCAAGCTACCGTTCACGGGCGGTTGGCTCGTTTATCTCGGTTTCGAGGTCGCGGCCGAGATCGAACCCAAGCTGTACGCGCCGCGCGCTCGCGACCCCCTGGTCGCCTCGGCGCTGCGCACGCCGGCGGCGTGGCTCCGCGACCGGACGACGGGCCAAGCCTGGCTCGCCTGCGAGCCTGGGTACGAGGATCTGTGTGAGCGCTTCGCGGCGGACATAGCGGCGCTTGGGCGGGCCCCGCGGCAGGCACCGGCTCCTCGGCAGTTGCCGCCACGGATCACGCTACGCGAGGATGAACCGGAACGGTTCCTCGAGGCGGTGCGCCGCGCGCTCGAGTACATCGCGGCCGGCGAGATCTATCAAGCCAATCTGTCGCGCGAATGGCGCGGCACGGCGCCGAGCGCGATCGATCCCGTCGCGATCCATGAGCGCTTGCGCGCCACGAATCCGGCGCCCTATGCGGTGCTGCTGCGCGAGGGCAACTTCGCCGTGATCAGTTCCTCACCGGAACGGCTGTTTGCGATCCGCTCCGGCCGCGTGACGACGCGGCCGATTGCGGGCACGCGTCCGCGCGGTGCCTCACGCGAGGAGGATCTCGCGCTGATTGCGGCCCTGCGCGGTAACGAAAAGGAGTGCGCCGAACACGTCATGCTCATCGATCTGGAACGCAATGATCTCGGCCGCGTCTGTCGCGGCGGCAGCGTGCGGGTCGATGAGTACATGAGTGTCGAGAGCTATGCCCACGTGCATCACATCGTCTCGAACCTGAGCGGCGATCTACGCGCCGACGTCTCACCCGTCGACGTCGTGCGCGCGATGTTTCCGGGCGGCACGATCACGGGCTGCCCGAAGGTCCGCTGCATGCAGATCATCGCCGAACTCGAGGCGGTGGCGCGTGGGGCCTACACGGGTTCGATCGGCTATCTGAACCGCGACGGCAGCTGTGATTTCAACATCCTGATCCGCACGATCACGACCGAGGGCGCGACTTTGCGCTTTCGCGCCGGGGCCGGCATCGTGGCCGATTCGACGCCGGAACAGGAACTCGCCGAGACGCGTGCCAAGGCCGAAGGTCTGTTACGGGCACTGGCGCCAGCCGCGTGACCGGGCGACCCAAGACGGCGGGTCTCGAGCGAGTCTGGATCAACGGCCGGCGCGCGCACCACCTCGACGTGCGTGATCGCGGTTTCGCGTATGGCGACGGCCTGTTCGAAACGATGCGCGTGCGTGCGCATACGCTGCGCTTGCTGGAGCTTCATTTGCAGCGATTGGCGCACGGCTGCCGGCGGCTCGGCTTCACGGCGCCCGACTCCCGCACCCTGAGGCGCGAGATTGCCGCGGCCGCCGCCTTGCGCGCCGACGGTGTGCTCAAACTGATCGTGAGCCGCGGCCTCGGCGCGCGCGCTTATCGGCCTCCGGTCGATGTCACTGCGACGCGCGTGCTGATGCTGGGTGCGGCGCCCGCACCGCTGCCGGAGGCCCGCGGCGTCGCGTTGCGGGTTTGCCGCACGCGCCTCGGCGCGAATCCGCGCCTCGCGGGTCTCAAGACCCTGAATCGGCTCGAGTCGGTGCTCGCCCGCATGGAATGGCGCGACCCTAGGATCTGGGAGGGACTCATGTTGGATGCGGAAGGCCACGTGGTCTGCGGTACGATGACGAATGTTTTCGTACGCCGCGCACGGACCTTGCAGACGCCGCTGCTCGATCGCTGTGGTGTCGCCGGGGTCATGCGCCGCTGGGTTTTGTCCCAGGCCGCGGGATTGCACCTCAAGCTGCTGGAAGCTCGCATGCGATTGACGGACCTCGCTGAGGCCGACGAGGTGTTCTTGACCAATGCGGTCGCGGGAATCGTGCCCGTGGCGGTGCTGCGCATCGGGCCGCGGCGCGTGCGGCCCCCATCGAACGATGTGGCTCTACGGCTGCGTGAGAGCCTGGCTCTCATATGAAGTGGTCGCTGCGTCTCGCGGGACTCCTCGTCGTGACACTCGTCGCGGTGGCGGCGGCCGTTGCGTGGCGGGGCTGGCGCAGCCTCGATGCGCCGCTCAGCCTGACGCAGCCCGTGCACTACAAGGTCATGCCGGGCGCGAGCTTCGCGCGCGTCGCAGCCGATCTAGGCGCGCTGGGCGTCGTATCCGAACCGCGCGCCTGGGCGCTGTTCGCGCGCTGGCAGGGTCTTGCGGCGTCGGTCAAGGCCGGCGAGTATGAAATCGAGCCCGGGCTCACGCCGCGCAGCCTGCTCGCGAAGATGGTCCGCGGCGACGTGTTGTTGCATTCCTTCACGATCGTCGACGGCTGGCGCGTCGCCGACGTGCTGGCCGCACTGCGCAAGAACCCCGACGTGCGGAACGTGTTGCCCGACAATCCCGACGATCTCATGGCGCGGCTTGGGAGCCCGGGGGTGGCGCCCGAAGGCCGCTTCCTGCCCGAGACCTACCGGTTCGAAAGCGGCACGACCGATCTCGAGTTGCTCGCGCGTGCGCACGCGGCACTCGAGCGCGAGCTCGCCGCCGCCTGGCTTGGGCATGACGAGACTGCGCCCTTGCATTCACCCACCGAGCTCTTGATCCTCGCTTCGATCGTCGAGAAGGAATCCGCATTGCCGCAGGAATTGCCGAAGATCGCCGGCTTATATTTGCACCGTCTGGCGATCGGCATGCGCCTGCAGGCGGATCCCACGGTCATCTACGGTCTCGGCAGCCGCTACGATGGCACGCTGCACACCGTGGACCTGCGCAGCGACGGACCTTACAACACGTATACCCGCACGGGATTGCCGCCGACGCCGATCGCACTGCCGTCCGCTGCCGCGATCCTGGCCACTGCGCACCCCGAAACCACCGACGCGATCTACTTCGTCGCGTCGGGTCAGGGCGACGGCAGCCACGTGTTCTCGGCGACGCTCGCCGAACAGAACGCCGCGGTCGCGCGTTATCTCGCTCTGCAGCGGCGCAAAGAAGCGGCGGTCAATCCATGACGGCTTCGGCGCGGTTCGTGACGCTCGAGGGCGGCGAGGGCGTCGGCAAGTCGACGCAGCTCAAGGCGCTCGCCACGGCGCTCGCGGCGCGCGGCATCGAGGCCGTGACGACGCGCGAACCCGGCGGCACGCCGCTCGCTGAATCGATCCGCGAACTGTTGCTCGAGCCCCGTGAAGAGACGCTGCCGCCGATGGCCGAACTGCTGCTCATGTTCGCGGCGCGCGCGGTGCACTTGCATAATTTCATCGAGCCGCACCTGGCCGCGGGACGCTGGGTGCTCTGCGATCGCTTCACGGACGCGACCTACGCCTATCAAGGCTCGGGACGCGGCTTGAACGCCGGCGCGATCGCGGCGCTCGAACAACTCGTGCAAGGAGCGCGGCGTCCGGACCTCACGATTCTATTGGACGCGCCCGTCGCGGTCGGCGCGGCACGCGTGAGCCGCCGCCAGCCGGCGGGCGGCCTCGATCGCTTCGAGCGTGAACGCAGCGAGTTTTTCGAGCGCGTGCGCGCCGGTTACCTCGCGCGGGCGGCGCAGGAGCCGGAGCGCTTCGTCCGCATCGATGCGACCGGACCCATACCCGAAGTCGCTGCGGCGGTACTCGCCGCGGTCGTCGCGAAATCATGAATTACCAGTCCGCCGCAGCCTTGCCCTGGCTCGCGCCCGTGCAGGAGCAGATCCGCCGGTCAAAGGATGCGGGACGCCTGCCGCATTCGCTGCTGCTCGTGAGTGCGGCTGGGCTCGGGGTCGAGGCACTCGCGGAGTGGATACTAGCACTCGCGCTCTGCGAGAGCGCCGTCGCACAGCCGTGCGGCAGCTGTGCGTCCTGCCTGCTGTTGAGCGCGGACAGTCATCCCGACGCGCATGTCGTGCGCCTCGAGGAGGATGCCCAGCAGATCAAAATCGACCAGGTGCGGGCGCTCATCGAGGCGCTGGTCACGAAGAGTTATCGCGGCGGCTACAAGGTCGGCCTCATCGTCGGCGCCGAAAGCCTCAACGTGAACGGGGCCAATGCATTCTTGAAGACACTCGAGGAGCCGACCGCGAACACGATGTTGATCATGACCGCCAGACCGGCGCATCGGCTGCCCGCGACGATTGCGAGCCGCTGTGTCAAGCTCAGAGTGCGCATGCCGGAACGCGCAGACGCCGAGCGCTGGCTGCGCGATCGAGACCCCGGCGTCAAGGACTGGAGCCCCGTGCTCGCACTAGCGGGCGGAGCGCCGCTGCTGGCGCTCGATCTACAAGCCGCCAAGCTGGAAGGGTTCGAAAACGACATGAAGAAGACCCTGGAGCAGCTCGCCGCGGGCGCCGTCGACGTCACGGTGATCGCCGATCGCTGGGTACGAACCGATGCCGTGCTATGCGTCACCTGGCTTGAGAACTGGATCACAACACGGCTACGCGAGACCTTGACCGGGTCGCCAACCGCCAAAACTGCGGAACCAATCGGCTTGCCTGCCGCTTTACTTAAGCCCAAGATACAAGGGCTATTCCGGATGCTGGACGCTGTCAAGCAGTTCAAAAGGCTCACGCAGACGGGAATGAACCAGCAACTGGCTCTCGAGGCCTTGCTGCTCGACGGTAGGGCGGCGCTGGAGGTTTGACCTATTTTGCGGGATCCGTACTAATTGCGCAGTCCAAGTAACAAACCGGGTTTGCTGACTCTCACGATCAAGGACAAGAGCGCGCTCTATCTTGCCTATATGCCGTTCGTGAAGAACGGCGGTTTGTTCATCCCGACCAACAGCAACTATCGCCTCGGCGATGAAGTCTTCATGCTCCTCAATCTCATGGGCGAGGAGGAGAAACTTCCCGTCGCGGGCCGCGTGATCTGGATGACGCCGAAGGGCGCCCAGGGCAAGCGCACGGCGGGCATCGGCGTGCAGTTCAGCGAGCAGGATCGCGGCAACACGCAGAAGAAGATCGAAAATTATCTAGCCGGCGCGCTCGGCGGGGACAAGCCGACGCATACGATGTAGATTGAGGTCGATTCGGTGCTCATCGCACCCATTCGCCGCCTTTCGCTTTCTCTCTCTTTATCAGTAAGATAGTCGCTTCAATCACACATGAGGCGGCGATTGTCCGGGCTCGGAATCGGCCAGTTGGTTACAACCCGCGACAAGCCGACACACAAATGCGGCTGACAGACGACTCAATCAGAAAGGCGAAGCGACCCACATCCGGTCAAGACTTCCTCTGGGACGATTTGCTGCAAGGCTTCGGCGTGCGGCTCACGCCGACTAAAGCGAGCTTCGTCGTCACCTGGCGCGAGCCTGACGGCAAGCGTCCGCGCGAGACCTTGCGCGGTCGCGTCGGCGCGATCACCACCGCCCAGGCTCGCGAACTCGCACGTAAGCGCCTCGGCGAAGTCACCGGCAACGCTGAGCACGGCGGCATGGTCCCGCTGCGCGCCGCGATGCGGACCTGGTACGAGCGCCAATCGGAACTCGGCGTATGGCGTCCGCGATACCGAGCGCGCGTCGATGGCATCATCGCGACCTACGTCGAAGGCGAGGAACGCATCCGCGTGAAACTGACGCCGGCCGTCAAGGCGGCAGTCGATGCGCTCGGCGCGACACCGGCCGCGAGCGTCACGCGCACCGACGTCATGCGGGTCGCCGATGGGATCAGTCCGGGAATGGCCGAATCCTTCATGGCGATTTTGTCGAGCTACTTCAACTCGGCTTATGAGCGCGGCATCGTGACCGGCAATCCCGCACGCAATCGGCTGCGCGTCACCGGCGGCCGGCGCGTGCGCTCGCGCAAGCTCAGCGACGCCGAATTCCTCACGCTATGGCGGGCGATCCAGGCCGAAGGGGACCCCGCGATCGGCGCATTCGAACTGCTCGCGTATACCGGTTGCAGACGCCGCGAGATCACCAACCTGCAATGGCCGGAAGTGAACCTCGAGGCCGGAACGATCACCTTGCCGCCGGAGCGGCGCAAGACCGGCAAGCGTGACCCGGAGCCGTTCGTC
>Ga0116231_10006092_pt1 | contig 23320 bp, 12 predicted proteins | sample S1TSphgellanicum_2_FD_89695 | JGI IMG/M metagenome (GOLD analysis project Ga0116231, IMG submission 89695) | Host-associated microbial communities from peat moss isolated from Minnesota, USA - S1T2_Fd - Sphagnum magellanicum MG | ecosystem: Host-associated > Plants > Peat moss > Unclassified...
CCCCCCCCCATTTAGTGAATGTAGCCTATAAATAACAAGTCATTCAATTTATCCCAATTTGCTTGTGTTCGGTGTAATAAGACATCATGCATGTAATTTGAATTTGTGATAAAGAAAGAGAATGTGTGTGTGTGTTTTGAAGGGTTGAATGAGACCTCTGTTAGCAAAAGTCTTTTGGATGATTAAGTCCTAACCAAATGAAATGGGGTGAAATTGCCCTAATGAATAATTTACTATGTTGATGGATGTATTGGCAAAAAACGCCAATAGAGGGGATTGTTGGTGATCATAAACTTTAGAGGAGTTGCATTTTCTTTTTTAATGTCTTTGTTATTTTCTTGTGTTTTTGTTGATTGTAGGTTTTGGAGTTTGGTGTGTTGTTCTTCATAGAATGCCAATGCCTAAATCAAAAGTTGGTGGTGGAGCATTGCTTTTTAGATTTTTTTTGGTTGTGATGAAGATGTAAAGTTGTAGAATGGAAGACAAATGTGCTTGGTGGGGAGAGGAGATAAATACCTAACGACAACCAAAGTTAAGCACTCTAGTTTTTTGGACTTAGATTCATTAATAAAAATCTTCAAATATATGATTGAGTTTATGACTAATATTATAGTCATAAAGGACAAAAATGACTAATAGCCCTAAAGTCATTATGGACAAGTCGTTTAGGACAATAGTCATTTAGAACATATGTGAATACATTAATGATAGTTTAGTCATTTTTTAATTATTTTTTATTATTACAAATTGGACCCAAAAACTTCGGAAACATTATTTTTTGAATTTATAATATTTATTATTATAGATTTATTATATATAATATAAATAATAAGATGTATATTTATTTCAATTATTTTTAATCTTATCAATCATTGACATGTGTCATCACCTAAATTAGATTTAAAACATATTTTAAGTGGGTGAGTAGACCACCTAATTTAGGTAGTCTAAATAGGTATGAAATACTTAGTCAATACTTAGTCCAATGTTGACCACAACACATGTCATTTGTGAAGTTTGATCCTTGGAATCCAAGGATGGAGTTCAACTCCTTTACCATCAAACCACCTCACTTCATTTAAACATTACACAGAACTTCAAATATAATAAATGGTTTTTTATTGATAATTTGTCCAAATGAAAAAATTGAACATTTATTCTTAAATTTCCTTCAATAATGTATACTATATATATTTATTTAAATATGTTAATTTAGCTCAAATGGAAATTATTTGACTTTTGTTATTGAATAACACTTCAATGACCATACTTTTGAAAAATTAAATTCAAACACATGATTTGTAAATAAAAAACCTTTATGGTTAACACATGAATAAACAAAAAAAAAACTTCATATTTCAAACCTTCATTTGGCTTAGAAATTTATATTACAATTTTTCTTTTAATATATCATAATTTTACTAATAATTTTTAATTTACACGTATGAATCCATGTAATTTATCCACATAAAATATTTATTAATGGATCATAAATCAATTATATATATCTAATGTTTTTATATAAAAATATTAACTAATTTTCTGAAATTATAATTTTTATTCACTTTTACACATGTAAAATACATTTAGTTGCTTTTATAGATATATTATATAAATTTTCATTTAAATTTATGATACAAGTTTAATGTACAAATAAATTATATATTTTTCACATCTTACACTTCTATTTTATTTTAAAATTGAGATATAAAAAAATATTTATAATATATCATACTTCTATGATTAAAATTTATTTCAATGTATAATATTAGATTTAGTCACACCTAAATACTTAAAATGGATTATATATAAAGTATGTTTTTAAAAAATGTAATAAAACTTTTTATATATTACCTATATGTATAATATTAATCAAAATAAGTTCCTTACGTGTTGTAGTTGATTATGTCCATTTGTACCCATATTAAATTACTAATATTCATTTTTGAATCATTATAAAATAATTGTATGAACACCTAGGATAGTACATCATTTAAGGTTAATGATTATATATTTATACAAGGTGCCACATTATCCATGTAGCAATAATTATTTAGTGATATATAAGTCATTTTATAAGTCTCCAAAGTTTAGAACATAAGTGGGACCCATTTTCCAATGATACAGGATATTATTTAATTAACTAAATATTAAAAACTGCCACAACATCATGACAATATTTTTCATGTCATTTGAAGTAGTCGAAATCTAATCATAAATTAGGTCTATATATTTCATTACTTGAAAAAATGACAGCTAGATAATCCACGTCAATGTTTTATTTTTTAACACACTTGAAAACTATAATGAATGAAATATGGTCGATGGAAAATGGATGGAATATGTCTATTTTGTACGTTTTCATCCATCAATCAAATAAATGATTAATCTATTATTCATACTTATTCCATATAGATGATGAAGTTGTAATAGATGATTGTGGTCATTGAGAGAGTCATTTAGGACAATTAACAATTGTTTCCTTGGTTGCAAAGGACAAAATTTTCTACTAATGATTCATCTCAATTTGGTTTTGTTGTTTAAAAGCTTTTAGGAGGAATGCTTGAAGCTTGTGATTTGAACTAGGCTGCTCCTGTTTACTTTAGGATTTTCGCTATGTTGAAACTGGTGAACAATAGGAGTCAAGGTGTTAGTAATGTTTTTAAGACAAAAGTGATGAGAGGCTCAAGGGGGTTGTTTGGACAAGCTTTAATGGGGTTCCTACTCAAGTTTAATGTGCTTGAGAATTTTGTTGGGAAATGGGGAAAACTGAATACTTGAATTTTGGGAGTTTCGAGTAAGTTCCATATAATATGAAGTTCTTGGGAAAATCTGAAAAAACCACTATAAATACTGTTTGTTCATATCTTTATCATCTTTGAACCAATATCCAATAGAAGAAAAAGACTTATTTTTTATTGGTTTTTGTAACGAAATTGTAGTTGCAAGCAACATTTGTGACTAAAATCCCCTTGGTCGCCTTAGACAAGTTGCATGTGATATTAGTCGCAAATGACAAAGGTATTAGATGACCAAAACAATAAACAAATACAAGTTCATATTTTTGATTCCATTGTATACATATTGTCACATACGATTAAAATGCGACTACTTTGGTCACTATTGAAGGCAAATGACGTGTTCCCACATGTTTCAATATGTAATTATTTAAAATAAATAATATTATTATTTTGAAATAATCTAGGACGTTCAATTCACATGCTTGAATGACTTATATTATGACATGTGGTCCAATGTAAATATGCCATGTGGCATTTAAAAATGAATTTAATACAAAATACTTACATTAAGTTGGTAGGTACCTAGGTAGGTACATAAATAGGTGCCTACAAATTTAAGCTAAATACCTACTTACTTATTTAAGTAAAAAAAGTAGGTAGGTAGGTCTTACCTTTTTAGGTTAAATACCTAGGTAGGTACTTAGATAGGTAGTTACATAAGTCAACCTAGGTGGGTAGGTCAAACTAAACACCTATTTAATTAGGTAAATAAGTAGGTTAAAGAGGTATGTAGTTTGAAATTATGCATAATTTTTCTTTTTGTTTTGGGTTAAGCCTTTTGAATGGTTCATCCCATGTGCATTCATTTTCTAATGTGAAATTGGACAACCACAGTCCTTGTTTATACAATGTTCAAACAAAAAATGGAGAACAAACAATATGGGATAAGTTTTGAAGTTGCAACTTCCTCACAAACTAAGTTGTAATTTCAAAACTTTCCTCGTGCCTTTTTTTCTTAGTTTTTAAATTTCTCCACAATTCAAGTACACGGTTCATTAAATAATTAAATAATCGTTTAATTAATACTGATTAAATTTAACATATAATTAAAACATAAACTATACACTACCAATATTAAGTATTAATTATCAACTATTTAAATAATTAATAAAATTTTAATATTTAACTAACTAGCTATCTAGTTACTCACAACTTGTCAATACATAACTCATTGATAAATAAATAATTTAAATATTTACAAATATTTCCTTATTTTTAAAAATCTGGTTGAATTATAAATAATGTATTTAATGTAAAAATAACTTAATGATAATAATTTAAAATAAATATATAAATATTTGTTTTAAAATTAAAAATAATGAATTTATAATTTCTATTAGAAAATGAATTCGTTATTACTATATAATTACATTTATCATTTTAAAAAATCTTATCAATCAAGTAAATGTTTTTGTCCATTGGTTTAATAACTATAAATACAATATTATGCTGAACATATATTAATAGTTTTTCATTACTGTAATATTACTATAAAAGTATTTATCATAGATAAGTAATTACAGAATATTTTTATTTTAAAAATTATTATATAATAATTCCAGCAATTTATAATCATTACAATAATTATTTTTGACTACATTATAAATTTTCCTAAATTTTAATTCAGATTTAAAGTTATAAATTACAGATTGTGGATAATTATGTTCTATTAGAAAATAGTTATGAAATTAAATATATTTAATTCTTGCCTGAAATAATTACAATGATTTTAAAGTAATGTAACATTAATTACAGGAATTGATTTATTTTATTGTAATAATATAAATTATATAGTGTAAAAAATTATGTTTTAATAATAACTATTTAGTATAACTTATAATTAATAAATATAATCATTTGTAATTATTTCTAAAAGTGATATATTATGATTAAGTAGTTACAAAAAATGAATATTTTAATTTGTTATATGAAAATCAATGTAGTTATGGTCACAACATTAATTATTTTAAATAAATTTTGATTAGTCTAGAAGCTTAAATAAGAATTAAATTTGTAAATTATAAATTAATTATTCAAGTATTGTAATTCTAATTTACAAATAAATTAAATAATTACAATGATTTCATGTCACTATAGAATAATAATTATTAATATAAAATTTTATGTTTTTATAAGTAATTAACTGTAAATAAGTAAATAATGAGTAATACATACAATTATTTTAGTGTATCTTTGTTTTTAAATACAGTAATTACAACAACTTGGCTCATCATTTTAAGATTATTATAAAATTTTGAAATAAAAATCTTAACTAGGGGACATAACTTCTCAATTATGATAGAAAATTATGAAATCATAAGTTTTGTAAATACAATAGTTATTTTTTATGATTGGGAATTATCATTTTTAATTAATATAAAAATTAATGTTGTAATATTATTTATTCATTTTACATAAGTACTAATAAATAATAAGTAACATAATTTATTATAAATATTTTAAAGTTGCAGTAAAATTATTCTAAATTTTTATGACGTAATAACAATTATATATTGTAAGTACATAATTAAATATTCTAGTATATTGGAATGTAATTCTTACAATTATAAAAATTATATTAATTCATTTAGTTATAGTGGCAATATTTAAAATTTAAAATTTAAAATTATGAATAATTAAGCTGAATTATAAATTATGTTTGTATTATAATTAATGTACAAGTAACATAATTATTATGATTTTATAATAATTATATGTTAATTAGAATAATTTAATTGTTAGTAAAAGTATAAAAATATTTAATATAATATTCTATGTTTGAATTTATTTAATTTATTTGAAATTATAAGTAATTTAATGTAATGAAATTAATATATTTAAAATAATCATATCAATGATTTTAATTACAATAAAAATATTATGAATATTAAGTTAATCATAAATCAAATTATTATTATAATTGATGTATATAAACTTATGCTGATTGTGATTAAACACCAATTTGCTTGTGATTAATGGGATTTTAGATGGTTACTCTTGGATGATAAATCCAACCCATATATAGATGTAATGCAATTTAGTCGTAAATTAATTGCAAGTTAGTTATAGGTATCTTCTCACGCCTTTGTTATTCTTTAGGAGGGGTTGATGTTATCATGATGTCACATTAGTCGCAAAGGGAAAAAAATTAGTTATAAAAATCAAATAGTCACAAGTAGTTGTAAATGCGTTGGTCACATATTTACCTTTTTCTTTTAATGATCTCTACTGATATTATGGGTAGATTATGTGCAAAACTTATTTGTTGTCGAAATATTCCAATAAAAGGCCATGAAAGTCCACAAGGAGAGAAAATCTAGAGCAAGCTGATTTGTCAAAGTGTAGGTGCAAGAATGAGTGGACCAATGGCTTACAAGAAATTACTACTTTTAAAATCCAAAACAAGGGTATTTTTTGTGGGTTGGAGTGAATTACAAAGGTTTTCCATTGGTTCCTTGGGAATGTTTTCCATTTAATCTAAAGCCCATTTAGAGCTCCCTTTTCTTAACACATGTGCACAAGAATAATCCAAAACTTTTATAAAAGAAAATTTTATGGACTTTTGAAAAAACCCTATTTTTTTAGCATGTTTAAAAGTTCATAGGCAAATCTTACAAATGCCATCATGTAAAATTTTTCAAACTTAGTTTTTTTAATATATTATCTAACAAAAACGAGTCCCTATTCAACAGATCATAAACGATTAGACCATTTCAAAGTCCATATAAAAAATTGTTGTCAAACCTACAATCCATAATGTTTGACTTTGAAAGTCCATATCTCTTGTGTTTTTCTTGATTATGGAAATTAAATAAATGGAATAAATACATATTCAAGTTGGTATCCTTAAACTAAGTCCCTATAGAAAAACATTTCCTATCAAATATAATGGTCATTAGAATGACAAGCATTCTACATAATTTTTCAAAAAGTCCAAAAATTGGTCCACTCATTCTTGCACCCACCCCAAAGTCCATAGAATTATTCTGTCACTAAGTTCTAAGCAAATGCAATGTTGCCACACTAGTTGTGTGTTTTCAAGGTTTGCTATATTGATGCATTTATTTATTACTCTACTATGACCAATGTGCATACAAACTTGTGTGTACCTTTTTGGTGATTGGGCATTATATATTTCATGATGAGCCTTGGGGCCCAAACGAGTGTTGCAAATTATGGTATGTATATGATATCATGATATGATTTCACTATGAACCCATCAAGAATGGAAATAAAAATATGTATATTGTGATTTTAATCTGAAAAATCAATTTCACATACACACCACAATTCTAATCTAACAATCAAAAGTTCTCATTTGTGGCTTTGGAGCTTGAGTTTTTTTAATTAAAAAAAAAACCCTTCATATAGGCAAAATTTGTCAACATGACTCATTGGGAATGATGACAAATTGCATAGTCACCCAAGCAAAATGGTGATTTGACAACCTAGATCGTAGTAGTCCTTGTTTTTTTCCAATAATTTTTGTTGTTGTTGTTTTCTCAACAATAAAATTCAAAAAAAGTTGGAATATATTTTTCCCTATTGTAAATTCACTAACTTGGCAAAAAAAAATCAGAAATTTTGTGAAATTTTTTATATCCCAAAAATGAAGGAAAAAAAAAAAAACCCCATAATTATTGAATTTTCCACAGACAAATTTACAATAACTAAATTGAATTTTACTTTTCTTTGGGGAAAAAGTGGGAAGGATGGGAGAAGGTCGGGAGGATAACATACTTGAGAGGATAACATATGGTGGGTGTAATGGGGTGGGCATTCTGGCAACATGAATGGGTCGGATGAGGGGGCACACATAAACCCTAAACCCTAATGCTATGTGTGCCCCCCCTCATCCCCCTCCTATGTGCATCATGGGGGTCGGGGGGGGAACACATAAACCCTAAACCCTAATGCTATGTGTGCCCTCCATCATCCCCCCCTCTCATGTGCATCATGGAGGGGGGGCACACATAAACCCTGAACCCTAATGCTATGTGTGCCCTGCCCTCATCCCCCTTGCCATGTGCATCATGGAGGTGGGATAAGTACTTAGAGCAGATCTACCCGTATATACCCACGAGGTTCCAATTCAATATCTCTTTTTAAATGAGAATTTTGAAAATGAAAAATTGATCTCATCAACTTACATAACAAAGGAAGGGTATATTGAACCTAATATAACCGTCTACTGCAGCATTTTAAATGGGGAGGACCATTTGTGGAAGAGTCTCTCCACCAATACTATTTATTATTTATTTTTATTTTTTCAATTTTGTGATGTTGCTCAAGTAGCGATAATCCATAAATATATTTAGTCAAATTTGGCGATATTTCAAATATGAAATTAATCATCCTTTCATATTGTAGGCACTTGTGGCAATTTTTTTTTAATTCATTTTTTTCCCCAAAAACAGGGAATTTGTTACAGAATGTTCTTTTTTTGAGACTAGTTTCTGACCTTATATACCAGACCAACAACCCTGGTTAGTACCAATGTTGGGCGGTTCTCACTTTTCTTTAAGGAACCGCTATACCTTGTTTTCACAAGGATTTGAAAAACTTGCATGATTTTTTTTTTGATTTAAAAGAAAATCTTTAGGTACCAATGCAAGGTATTATACTTTTGTATTTAAAATTTTACTTGGCTGGTCTCTATGTCTTGGTTCTTAAAAAACTAATTATGGGGATTTATTTTTTTAAATCCTCAAAATCAAATACACTCAGAAATTGCCACCCTATATTTAATTATTGATATATTCAAATGCCAGTTTTACCAAAATTAAAAAATACCTGGTTTTACCAAAATGTAAAGTTGGAACCGGATAAACAATCTAGCTAGCTAGCTAGCTAGCTAGACCCCCTAGACTTTAGACCTAGTCTAAAAATTTACCTTGAGAACCTTACTTGGGTAAAACTTTACATCTCAAGTATCAACATTTTGAAGAGTATGGAAAGGATACCAATCTCAAGGTCGGTTCTCAAGAGATAACCAAGGATCTGGATCTCAAGGCCGGTTCTCACACAATAGATAACCAAGGATTTGAATATCAACTAACTTGATATGCACAAATGTTCAAAATTTGACATGCAAGTGATGATACCCATTCGTCCTTTTGATACCCACCCAACCCTAGTTACTAGGGTGAATTCAAAATGTAACAAAACCCTTGCCTATTTATTCTTAGTTGTTGAAATCTTGAAACATTCAAATTGAGCCTAATTGTTTTAAATAAATATTTTGAATGGACAAATCAATGGTTTTCTTTGTAGCAAATTCTTGCATTTCAGTGATTGTTTCTAAAGGGGTTAGGGCTTAGGTACATAAACCTAAATTTATCATTTGACCATCACTCATATGTATGATAACCTGAAATTGAGTAAGGACTTTGGAAATATGCATATATAGTACAATGATATCCAAAAAGGGTGAATAAAAAATGACTATCTTTGAATGGCCCATCAATATTTTCTTTGTAACAAAAAATTTGCAACTAATTTTTTGGAAAAAAACTTCAAAATTTTCAACACCACAAAATTGAAAACAAAAACCCTGAGATACCTAACTCATAAACATGGAAATTTAATGAATATCTAGTGTAAATTGAGAGATAATTTAAACGTCACCACTTGGGCCAATTAGTTCTATCAATCAAATCCATTCATTTCCTTCTATGAATCCGTGTGTACAGCACAATATTATGGTCATGTTTACAGGCCCAAACTGAAATTCATACTATTTGATTTGCTTTTAGTGTAGCCTATGCCTTTGTCCCAAGTGTGAACTGGTTACTCAACAAATTTTTCCTTCCAAAACCATTTTTTGTAATTCAATTAATTGAATTTCTAAATGACATCTACTGAAAATTTAATATCTCTCACATCTTAGGTCTAAATTTTCCAAATCACATTCATTAAATCTTTCTCACTAAGAACTTTCAGACAATATCAAGATAACACCAAATTACTCTATAATTGCTAGTTTTGATTTAAATGAATTTTCAGTAAAAATATTGTTCAATGTTAAAGAGCTTCTACATGTAAGTTGAAACATTATGAAACCAACTAGCTGCACCTCTCTACTCATTTATAAGGGTTTCCAATGGTATCAAGAGCACAACAACAAAGAGGTGACAAAGAGGTTCTGCGGTTTGGGAGATCTCAATGTGAGAAACCAAAACAAACAAACAACTTTCGTCCTAAATAGATACTTGAAATAATACAGTTATCCGCAAAGTCACCCTCTCTTTCGGTCTCCTTTCATCCACTATCCCCTCTTTCAGTGGTATCCGCAAAGTAAGAAATTTTTTTTCAATATAATTACAAGGTTTGAGAGTAATTATAGTAGTTGTACAAGTAGGAGCTGTTAAAATACATGCAGAAGTAGTGGAGGCCCTCAGGAAAAAGGAAAGACAGGATGAAACACTCAGTTTATCACCAAAATTGATGGTTTTCGAGAGTTTCACCCCAGGTGAATGCTAATGTACTTTTTTACAGGTTTTCTTTTAATCTCACCCTAAACTCAGGGTTCTCGTTCTGTGTTTTCTCTACTATACTTTACGGATAACTCTACTATGTGTACAGGCCAGACATATTCCGGCTGTGGGCGGAGATGCTCTTTTTAGTAGTTTGATGTTTGAACAGTTATGCTTGAATCTTGTGCTGGGAATGCACACACAATCCAGGCAAATCCAATGCTTACTTCAAAGTAAGCCATGTGCTTCTGCAGTTGTTTAAAGTGCAAAGTTTGTAAAGGTTTTGACTATAATAGGTTGGCACTAGGGAGAAGAGTAATGTATCATACTAATGTAATGTGTGTGTGTGTGTGTGTGTGTGTGTGTGTGGAAAAATAAAAAGAAATGGGTGAGTTTGAGGAGAATATTATCATGTGAACATGCCTGACTTCTGGGATATATTAAGTTTTATAGTCTATGGACAGAGCCCACGCCCACCCCTGACAGGGGGTGGGTAGCAGGCGCTAGGTGAAGAATGCCAGCGTGAACCAACAGCAACCAGGTATGGACCAGTGTTGGGCGGTTCTCAGGGGCGGCCTGAAAACCGGCAAGGTTTTCAGGCCGGTTTTCAGGCTGAAAACCACCGGTTCTCGAATCAGGTGAGAATCGAAATGAGAACCTGACTGGCGATTCTGATCCCAGTGAGAACCGCCCCTTTTGAGAAACTTCAAAAAATAAAAAAAGCTGAAAACTGGGAAGGGTATCTCCTAATACCCTTTTTGGTTTTCAGCTTTAGGGATGTAGGTTATAGGTATAGGTTTAGGGTTTAAGGCAAGCCATTTTAGGTTTAGGTTTTAGGGTAGTCATTTAGCTTCTGTCTCTTGCTTTGCACTTATCGCTTTTGTTTCTCATTTCTAGCTTCTAACTCTTGCTTTGCGCTTATCATTTTTGTCTCTCATTTCTAGCTTCTAACTCTTGCTTTGCACTTATTGCTTTTGTCTCATTTTTTGCGTCTAACTCTTGCTTGGCTCTCGCTTCTCGATTTTTTTTCTTGCTTTTTGCTTTTGGTTCTTTTTTGTAGTCTAGCTTGCATTGGATCCATTGTTTCTCTAGACTAGTACTTTTTTCCCCCAATTTTTTTTGCAAGTTCAAGATTCCAAGGTTAGTTCAAGGTGGAGGTCAAGCTTCCAAGCTCTTTTTGAGGTAAACTTGAAATCAACTTTTACTTTCTTCAATTTTCTTATATCTTTTTATCAACAAAACAAAACTTCTCAAGCATCTGATCCTTTCTACACCCTTGTGTCTTTTTTTCTTTGTTTACTTTTTAGGGTTAGGGTTAGGTTGTTTTGGTATTGACCACTAGAACTTAACCCTAAAACCTAAAAAAATTATTTTTGTGGTTGGATGGTGCAAGAACATTACTTTTCTAGAGAGACTATTTATTATACATTTTTCATTTCAACTATGTTTAAAAGTGATCTTTCTAATTTGTAAATTCTTGTAAATGATTTTTCAACCTGAAACCCTAACTCCTCTTCCTTACCTATTTTTCAAGTCTAATAATTGTAACTTTCATTTAATCAATCATTTTTTATTGTAATGGCCTAGTCCAACCAAAATGAAAATGTTATGAAAATTGAAACAAAGTTCTAGAATGATGTTTTTATGGAAGGGGAACCTCTTCTTGAAACATCACAAGGAAATAAGAGCTTGCAAACCCAAGTGAGCACAATTCCATAAAGTGATGAGGAGAGTGTGAATTAAAAACTTCAAGTTTTGCATGCTTAGAAATTGTTTCGGAAACCTCATGGTAGAAATGCACTATGTTGGGCCTTCTATGTCGTCAATGACAATACACAAGTAGATGGCAACGTACTTCAAGTGATGCATTGCATGATTTGTCATAGTGAGTATGTCCCTTTTATTGCAAAAACCAAACTTAGAAAAGGAGTTATATCATATTTGAAAACTAACAAAATAACTATTTTTAAAAAATATGTTGATGTAAACATACATTGATTGTAAGGAAATTTGAAGACAAAGTAAGCAATCTAATGAGGAGTGTTTAGAGAAACAATTAGCAAAGAAAAGACCTAATGTGTTTACTAATGAAATCCTTGAATTTTTTTTTGTTAAAGATCCTTTTAAGAAGGATGATGTGCAACAAAAATAATTTTTGAAAGACCTAGGTTTGCTAGTTGTTTAAAATCATCTTCCTATGAATTTTGTGGAAGTTTCTAGTTCAAGTGATTTATTTTACATTTGTGTCCTAAAGTTGTCATCCCATCCAGAAATTTTTTTCCCAAGAAGTTTTGCCTAGTTTGGTGGAGAAGAAAAAAGAGTTTATGTCCTACTTCAATTAGTAAAATGTCTATCAACCATTGCTAATTTTGATTTATGGATGTTTAAAAAAACCCATGATATTTTTACATTGGTTGTTATCTTTTTGGATGTAAATTGGCAACCCAAGCAAGTGACTATTGGGTTATTTGAAACTATTGAAACCACAAGGCAAGCCCTAGCTATAAACTTGAATAATCTTTTGGATTTCTTTGGCCTTAGAAAGAAAATCATTACATTCATTAAAGATGAAGGGGTTAATTTGAATGCAATGACTTCTGCACTAAAGTCTATTGTGAGTTGTGATATTCTAGGGTTGAAAGAAAGTTTCAATGGAAGTTGCTTTAGACTTTTTTTTCCAAGGGATGCCAATATGGGATTGTTGAAGAGAAAGTTTGTAAATACATGAGATTTGTGTCGATTAAGAATGCACAATTTGACATTAAAAAAAATGCATTACTTGGTCGAAAAAGTCTAGTAAGGGCAAACAAGAGTGGAACAAGGTGTGTATGGATGTTGGAATTCAACCCAGAAAGTTAAATGCACCAATAAAGACAAGGTTAGTTTTTATGTAAATTAAGCTTCACTTTCAATTTGTTTTATAATTTTTGTAATTTGAAGTTCTCTCTTTTGCAATTATTAACATATTCTTTGTTTCCTACAGGTTTGTAACTAAAGTTATTTTATTTCAAGAAGCTTTGCTATTTTGTGAAACCATTGTGATGTGTTACAAGTAAACAAACTACTTTCCGAGTTTTAGGCAGTGTGCCACTTCCTTTGACATGCCATATCTACAAGATTATATTGTTGATTGTTTAGGACCCATTGTGATTGCTTGTGTTTTGAATTAGTCAAGTGGTCATTGGTTGTTGTCTGATGCCCTGAACTATTTTGTAACCTTGAGTTTAAAAAGGGAAGAAATAAGAAAACAACCAACCTTTGACCCTTTAATGGATGATGATGGAAAAGTTATCCTTGAGTTGTTTTTGCTAGCATCTAATATCAATAAAGAGGTTGTAGGGATTCTTAACTCTTTTCTTACATTCTTAAGAATCTATGAAGAAAAAAAAACTTATAACATTCTCTTGTTAATGTTAGACCCAAGGTTTAAAGGTCTTTGTCTTATGTCCTTTGATGTTGGGCGTGAGCAAAGAATATTTATTGTGGAAGAATATGATGCGAAAACATTATATCCTATGTTTTTGAAATGTTACCATTATTTACATCTTATGGGAGAAAGTGAATTTAGTGATGCTACAGATCATGAAGATTATGATTACAGATTAGACATCTTCCAAACAACCGCTAGTAGCAATGAACTACAAAAAAAGTTGATGACTAAAGAGTTATTAACTTTAGAAAAATTTATGTAGATGTGAAGGACATTAAAAGCCCTTTGTTATGGTGTGAAAAACATCATTTTAGGTTTCCAATTGTAAAATTGTTAGCAAGGCAAATACTTGGCATTGTAGGTTCTCAAATAAAGATGGAGCACATTTTTTCTCTTGATGAAAATTTAACAAACCTTAGAAGCATGTCATTTGCAACCAAAAAACCTAGAAAAACTTTAATATTTTTGTTAGCAAATACTGGCTGAACGATCTTATAGTGGGTTCTAAGAAAGCATTTAGCTTGGTAGAGTTTATAAAAAGAGAAGAGAACTTAGAAAAAGAATTGGAGGAATTTGAAGAAGAATGTGAAAGAGAAGAGATTGAAAACTGTACTTTTTTTGCAGATTTTATCTATAAAAAACATCATTTAAAAAAGTTATATATATATATATGAACTAACAATTGTGATAATCGTTTTGTGAGAACCGCCTCTAAAAATTGACAGTTCAAAAACTTGTGAAAACTGACTACTTCGAGAACAAACAAATTTTATTTTTCTGGAATTTTTGGAAATTGGGGCGATTTTTTAAAAAAATTTAAAAAAGAAAAAGAAAAAAAAGAACTGAGGCAGTTTTCTTGACTTTCTCAAAGAATTGGAACCAGTGGTTTTCACCAAAAAATTTCAACATTGAAAATTTTGTTTGGAACCAGAGATTAACTGTGAGTTTATTGTTGATTTCGATCCAAACCTGAGGTTAACTGGGAGTTTATGATTGATTCCAGTCCAGGTTAGTTAGTAAAAAAATAATACATAACTAACCACCATGGTTGGCTATGGGATATGTGTACAATGAAAAAAAAATTCCCATCCACACACATCCATCGACAAAGATTGGTTATCACTTTCATCGCTTTAGTTTCCTATCAAAATATCTTTTGTTTGGATGTGAATGTATAATGAATGAAGGTAGTGTGGCATGTACCTAATAGGATAACTAGACATATTGATGTCCATGGGGTAAGGGAATCATAGTAGTAGTACCATATTTCAAGTGAATAATTAATTTTTAAAAAATTAATAGATTTTTTAGATTTAATAATATTTTATTTTTCATATCTTATAATAGTCTAATTCCTTTGATGAGATATCAGAGTTGGTATAAAGGGGTTTTTTGCATAATCTACAGAAGATCTCCAACTTGACAATTTCATAATGGAACCTTTTCATATTCGCTTTTTTTTGTATCATCACCTTTCAATCATCACATGTGAAAATTAAATTTTTTTATTATCGCAATTGACACCAACACATATTTAAATTCAAAAGGGTCAGATTAAATTGAATAAAAAGTTATATTCTATTGATATGGTTTCATGAGTTTATTGGTGTAATCAATAAGAAATACTTTTTCAATGTTTTCAATAGGCGAAGATTGAATTCCATGTTCTAAAACTAGTAGAATTGGAAATGAATCATTACATGAATTTTTTAATATGATCATGAAATCTTGTTTTGATGTTATACAATTCAAGAAAGGATTTGAAATATGAATATTTTGACCTTATGTCAATTCATCATCATTGACAATGAGAAACGATGTGAAGCCCAAGTATAATATTTTCATTAGCAAAATGAAATTTATCCACATTGTAGCAACGTAGATTTGCCATTAATATTATGATGGTTTTCAACACCTCAACAGCATAGTGTCACAAAAGCTGTTTTGAATTAAAAGATTCTCTACAAATACATCTAAGATAAGGTAGAAAATAGTACTAAGTAGGTTGCAAATTTTGTGTTATTATTAGAATTTTAACGATTTTTTGAACAAATACATAATGGCCAAAGTATTGTTAGGACATTTAGCCAGAATGGCGAATGGTGAGCATAAAAATTTTCCAGTCGAATATGGGGAGTTACCTACCTATTCATGGTTTCCAATGCATGGTAAGGTGCTTCCAAGCTAAATAATTCTTTAAAGGCAAAATAACTATAGTTACCTATAGGATTCCACTCTTACTTGAGAAGAACACAATTAATATAATTCATAATTTCATTCATAAAAGAGGTAAGGCTCCAACATATATACCCATAATAATTATACACCTATATATACTATTATATTATATTACATATATAGGTACATAATTTCACAAAAGATGTATTGATGATATTCCTTAAGGAAAATGATAATCTGAAGATTTCCTTTGAAGTTTGTCCTTATTTAAATAATGGGTATAAGTTTTTTCCACACAATGATTGCACATAATGATTGACTATCTAAAGTTGCTAACTAGTGCCCCCTTCTCTTCCCTTCCCTTCCCTTCCCTTCCCTTCATTCAATTTGTCCACTTGATTCTGTTGTTCCTGTGGTGGCCCATAGTCCAAATTTGGCCTTATGTCCACAATCTCATAAATAACCCTAATAGGTAGTAGTAGTAGTAGTAGTAGTAGTACAGGGGCAGTTTCAGCACATGTCTACCCAAAATTAATTAATTAATTAATTAACTAATTAATGATGAAGATTCCATTTCCAAATATAAAATATTTTCAAAATATTTTTTTTGCTTCCAAAAAAAACCTTTTCTTTGATCAAAGTAATTTTTGAAAATGTCAGCATTTTTAAAACTGACTGTAGGACCTTGGCTGGTTCAGCAGCCAGGTGACTAAATAAATGGTATTTATTTAACGATACTCAATTTAATTGTGAACTGAGTTTATTATAAATAAATAAATAAATAAATAATACCAAAAGTTCATAAATTCCAATTCATTCAGATTTTTGAAGAGATTCACCACCCATTGTGAATTTTTAAACCATTGAGTTAAAAGAAAAGAATGAATACTCTATAGTTCAAGCCCTAGCCTATCTCTCACATCTTTCTTTGGGATCCTTGTATCATCTATGTGATACTGAAGAACTATGAAGGAGGACCAAAAGACTTTTATGCTTTTATCAACTACTTTTTGAACAAGAGTTTTCTTTACTCCATGCAAAACAAATTGCCAATCCTTGACAACTTCCAAGGAATTGGTGGAAAAAAAATTTGGAATAAGTTTCAATGAAATTAATATTTTTCATGTGATCTTAGTATTAAATTATCAACTTCAAATATTTTAATCGCATTATGAAACAGACAATTACTCTATAAATTTTGAATGCCCAAGTTTAGCCATGTCTTCTGCATTCAAACTGGTGTAGTTCAGAGGAAACCCACCCCCAAGTAACAGTTAGCCTATTTCAGCTATTCTCATTACATGATGATAACCAAGGTTCTTCAAACAGCTCTTAGATTCTCAATTTTTGTACCAAAACATATAATTGAGATTGACATAAAAAGTATCCGCAAAGTCAGGCAATTAGGGGGCGAGAGAGAACGGCCAGTATCGGCATCATAGGGCATCAAATGTGTAACTGGGAATGAAATTTTACAAAACGAAGTAACTGGGACCCAAATTCAGTTTTTCCACCGATTTTGATGGTCAATTGAATTTTATCCCCTATTTCCTTTTTCCTGAGCGCCTCCACCGCTGCTACATATCTTTTCTCTGCTCCTAGTCCTACCTGTACAACTACTGCAATTAGTTTCGAACCTTGTGCATTAAATGCTGAGTTTCAGCATTTCATTCTGAGTTTTTAATAAAATTTCCTTCCTTTGTAAATATCACTTAACGACGGGAAAGGGGGTGAAAGAGAGAGCGACTTTACGGATAAGTTTTATAGTGTTAGCGAAATCCGAAGAAAGGATTGTGAAACTACCTTGGATTTTGTTCTTGCAAACTAAACAATTACCCAAATAGGTTAACTGTTTCTTGGGTGTAGGTTTCCTTTTGTCACTTCCCATTTTATAAATACTGTAGAACCTTTTCAGGTTTGTCACTCAAGTGCCGAATAATTATTTTATTTTTCAAATTCACTTCAACAATAAATAATAATAATGATTTATGAAAATTTGGCAATAAATATATGCAGCTTCTTGATAGGTTCTCTAGACTTTGAACCAATATTTAGCCCAAATTAAAGTTGATTTGTTATTTAAAATATTGGTAGTAAGAAAAAAATTAATAAATTAACTTATGTTATGTCTCAAGGCCTCTTGTAGCATTATGATGGTATTGTTGAATTTCAATTAATGTGATGAATTTGTTTGGTCTTTTCGCTTTTTAACCTTAGGACTCTTATAGACATCTTGAGCTTGGTTGATTTCATTCACATACAACAACAACAGCTAGTTGCTTTCATGTTTTTCAATCCTTGAAAGCCAACAGCTATAGTTGCTCTCATGTTTTTCAATCCTTGAAAGCCAACAAAAATGAATCCTTTATACATGTTGGCGAGCAAGAACCAAATTGAGTTTATCCGTTTTAGTCTTTCATTTAGAACAAAATAATTGAATGTGAATGAATGAATTGTTATTTGGAATGATAATTAAATCATTTTGTTCAAAATGGATTGACTCAATTTGGTTCTTACAAACCAACCATATGTTAAGTGACTCATTTTGTTGTCATTTGGTTGTCCATTTACTCATTTATGTAGATAAAATTGTGCCTTTTTACCCCTAGGGTGCACCGCCCTCCCCCCCCCTCTTTCGTGAAAGAAAGAAGAATAATTTTCTTCCTAAACAAAACTCCTTCCTACCCATCCCAACTCCAACCGACCAACCTTCCCCCATAATTCGAGACACATACACAAGATTATCATGCTTGTGTGCTTTGGGACATGGATGGAGTGATTCTTCTTCTTCCATTGTTGTTTGTTTTGTTGTTATTGTTGACACAACCAACCCAAAAAAATGGAAAACCATTCAAAGGAGAAAAGAATTGTTTTGAAATGCAAACATTTTTTATTGACACGATTTACTTCTTATTGGTGCAAAGGGTTTCGGGGCTAATTATCCACGAACTTCTATTCTCAAGCAATTTGAATATTTAACAATAGAAACGTGCACAAAAGTTGACAAAAATGACATGAATCTTAGTATTAGTGGGAGGAGTAGTAGTAGTAGTAGGAGGGTGTGAGGGGTGGTGGGGTGGGGACGGGGGGCAACACCACCTGGGTGCAACCATGGTAAAACAAAGTTGGGGCACAAGGCTCTTGCCCTCATTGTCGTCACCATAATAATTTTTTTTAAAAATGAAGTTGGTCGGGTGAGGGTCCTTGTTGTCACCACCACGATCACCACTTGTGCCAACATGCTTGTCGTGACCAGTTGTCGATAGATATGCTCTCAATGATCACCTCTTACTTCCGTCAAAATTCTTGGGTGGTTGAATATCATGTACAAATTTTTTTTTTTAATCCAGCTAGTTAGTTAACCTCAACTATTCCCAAAGTAAAGAACCTTTTTGTCATAGATCTTTTTTAAACACTATATTCACATGTTCCGATCACCCCCTTTTGCTTATTTCATTTGCTTTGGAAAGCTAAATTCAAGTGTATGTTGTTATTCTCCAGGCATAGGCCCACACCTCCACCCCCCTTCCCTCCCCCCCAAAACACACACACACTTATATATACGGTCTCTCACAATGAGTAACAATTGGCCATAAACTAGCCAAGTCCATTGGTTGATAAGTTCATGGGTTGATAACTTCTAAGCCGGGCCACAAGCCATTAAGAGCAACCTTCTACGCCCCCCCGGATGTTTTTGCTATGTCATCATCGTTCAGATCGGTTTTTGTTTCCTTGAACACTTATCTCTTCCTCACATTTTGGCACCAAAGATTTGGGGTGCAAACTCTTCGTATCACCTCCACCCCCACAAATAAATTATTAAATTTTTTAACCTAGGTACTACTCCAATGCACCCCCAAAAACCTATTAGAAAACCTACTAAAAAATTAATTAAAAAAAAACTATTCATAGGTATCACCCCCAAAAAAATTATTTAAAAACTACTCATATTACCCAAGATACAATTTTAAAAACTTACTCCAGGTTTTTCTTTTTCTTTTTTTTAAAAATTTATTTATTTATTTTGGGGTGGGAAGGGGGGAGGGGATGGGGCAGACTAATAATAAAATATTCCACCGCCTCCTAGACCCCGGCACCTGTGCCCCCGGGGTCTTTGACAAACGGATCATCTGCCACGTCAAACTTTCGGGCATCTGGGAACCCAAATGCGCAGCCCCGTGGGCCGGTGGAGCCACAGAAAACGACATCTAACCGTCGAAATTGAAATCTTTAACGGCTGAGATGAAGAAGCCACATGCCACTTGGGTGGGGACAGCAGTGGGGTCACCGGTGGCCGTGTAGCACGCGCGTGCACTTGCTTTTGTCTGGGGTCAAATATTCTAACCATGGTCAAACAACAGAAACCCTGGGTTGAGTCGCGCAGAATTGCTGTTGCGGCGGCGGCGCCGCCACAAGGATAGCCAAAGAAAAACTCAGTTTAAAAAAATAAATAATAAATAATAAACGACATTCAACACCAATAGCCAATAAGTTAAAACTGCATTTTGGCGAAACCTCGTCCAAGATTCCAACACCACATTGTGGCTGTATAGAATTGTTATTTTTAACATTATAGTTATTATCAGTTTTTATTAACAATTTTATCATTATTAATATTATTTCAGTAGGTGCTTTGATGTAATGCTGGGTTTCTAAAGAAAGAATTTTATTTTTCTTCTGGCTAAATATTGTTTTTGCCAATTTTTGCACATGCAACATAAATTACCCACTAAAGTCTCCCCATTTCTTTATTTAAAAAAATTTACCACGTACACATGGGTTGGGCAAGTTTTCAACTTTCAATTAAAATTTTAAAATCGAGTAGTAGTTAAATTGGTTTAGGTCTGTTTAATACCTAAATTCAGCAATTCGGCAACCTAAGACTTTGCCTATTGGGTAGCTAGGATTCAACAAATTTTTAAAAGAAAATTCCAAGGGTTTTTCTAAAAATGGTAGTTGGGTTATTAGGGTGGTTAGTGGTGGGGTGGTGTTTTGTTGGGTGGGTTGAATATGTGCATTTGTATGTATGAAATCCAATCTTCAAAGTATTTTGAGATTAGTTTTCTTAGTTATTTGATTTGGAAAAAGGAGTTTTGCTTATCCCAAATGAGCCAAAAGAAAGTTTCTTTAAAACAAATCAAAGTCATCACCTAATTGCTAGAGCTTATCGAACAACCATTGCAAAGTTGGCTTGGGGGTTTTGGGCAACTCTTTGAGGAAAACAAAGGGTTTAGGGTTAGGGTTGCTCCGTGCTTAACAAAAAGAAAGAAGGAAACATAATAATGTTTGTTAGATTTTATTTATTTATTATGTCTGTAATATGTAATGCATGAACCATTGTAGAAAATCTCTGGAGCAAAATTAAATGAGTACCTCCTAACCCTAACCCTAATTTAAACTCCCCTGACTATTGAGGCAAACTGAACAAGTGCCATGGAGAGAAAAATATAGTTCTAAAAAAGTGAAATTAGGAATTTGGGTTTAGGGTTTGAATAGTAAAGTCAAGATTAAGTTGAAAGTGCTTAATATTTTCCAGCCACCTACGACCAGATTGGAAGCCCTGTTTCACACACAGGTTCTGAGTTCAAACCAGTGCTGGGCGGTTATCACAAAACAGGAGCAGACCCCTGGAGGTTATCAGGGTGGTTCTTAAGATCCATAACCCCGGTTTTCAGAAGAATCAAAAGACAAAGCGCTTTATGGACTTCGTATTTATGACTTCCGTAACCCTGGCATGAGAACCCTAATTTGGGTTTAGGGTTTAGGGTGGTGCAATGCCCTGAGGTAAGAGGCATTTGTGAAATAATGGGCCCTGGAACTGGAGGTCAGGGCCCGTTATTTAGGGAACTCCCCAGTCCTCGGCTGTTACCTTACACAGAAAAACCCTGTTTGGCCCAGGTTTGGGGGTGGGGGGAGAGGGGGGCGGAACCAGCAGTGAAAATATATGTAGCAGCAGTGGAGGCGGCTCAGGAAAAGGGAAAGACAGGATGAAACTCAGTTTACCACCAAATTTGGTGAAAAAACTAGTTTGGGTCCCATTTATTTTGCTTTGTAACATTTTCATTCCCAGTTACGTGTTTGATGCCCTATTATGCTGAAACTGGCCATTCTCGCCCAGGATAACTCTATTATCTTCACTAGTTCAATTTGTCCATTCAACAACATTAGTGTGAAAATCTCATGTCTGTGCTCTTGATGCCATTGATGCAACAAGTCAATTTTGATCTTGACCTAAATGTTGCAATTCGGGAATCAATATAGTTCAATGTGTATGCACACCACAAGTGCTATTAATAATTCAGGGAACACCGTGTGTCTCTTTAACCATGCAATCTCTCAACTGTTTGTTGTCATATTGTTAGAAATTTTTTATGTTTGGAAAATTTGTTATGGTTTTTTTTTAAATACCCAACATATTGCATTAGGGTAGTGGTTTCATGTGTAGTCATTTCAAACATGAAAGGACATATTTATAAATACACAAAAGTTATATACATAATGTATGTATAATACACAACATGTATATGAAAAAAGCTTAAATATAAGAGAAATGTTAGCACTACAAAGGATAGATGTGTGGAATTGGTTGAATCTGAAAATGTGCAAATATAATATTGCAAAATTGGCTGAGATGGAAACCAAGAAATTGAAGAAGGCAACTAAAAGATTAAGTAAAACACAAACTTAAGTTTCAAAATAAACATTAAATGGCGGATGACTTTCAACACCGCTTATCAAAAAGGACATGAAACACACAGTAAAATATTGAAACACTAATAGAGTAATATTAACAAATTAAAGGTTAAAATGATTGCCACATATATGAAACATACATCAAACATAAAATTACTTTAAATTGCATCAATTAAGAAATCTAATTAAAAATCTGCCAAAAATATCAGGAAATTTTTTACTTTCTATATGAAAATGCACATTCAATGAAAAATGAAAACTACACAAGTTACTTAGTTAAATATATGTATATGTGTAAAGTGCGGTATATGAAACATGAAAATAAAACAAAGCAAAATAGTCTCAGCAAAAATCAAATGGTACAAGGTTGTGTTAGAATATTTTTATGAAGAAACAGAAAAACATGCGTTTTATTATATATATTATGTACAAAAACACAAATGACAAACATGATGAAAATTAGCAAGAAATATCTAGATAGGTAGCAAATTAGAAAGAATAGGTACCCACGTGCAGGGCTCACCAACCCTCAAGTGCCCAAGTTCCAAAAACACAAGCTAAATAACCAAAACACATTAAAGTTTTTTAAAAAACTAGTCTAGCAAGTGCAAGTTAGTTACTAGATTGAGAAAGAATCTAATGTGGGGTGGGGTTTGTGTTGGGGGGGGGGGGGGGGGGGGGGTTTGGGGGCCTTACCATTTTGGGTTCTTAATCTAAACTATTTGTTATAAATAAAATTGGCG
>Ga0116231_10006093_pt1 | contig 23318 bp, 20 predicted proteins | sample S1TSphgellanicum_2_FD_89695 | JGI IMG/M metagenome (GOLD analysis project Ga0116231, IMG submission 89695) | Host-associated microbial communities from peat moss isolated from Minnesota, USA - S1T2_Fd - Sphagnum magellanicum MG | ecosystem: Host-associated > Plants > Peat moss > Unclassified...
AAATTATTTGACTTGAAAGTTGAAATTTGAATTCCAAATTATTATTTTGGATTCTCAAAATTAATATTTCAATTCAGAAAATTATTAATTGAGTCTTAAAATGGAAATTTTAATTTTGAATATTAATTTTGAATCTGAAAATTAACATTTCAATTCTGAAATTTTTTATTTAACTTCAAAAAACTTATTTGATCTAAAAATTGATATTTGAAATCTAAATTACTATTTTGGAATCTTAAATTTATACTTTTTATTCAAAAAATTATTGATTGAGTTTCAAGGGTTTTTTCTACTAGTGTTATCTATAATAAATCACTTTTATAAATAATTATAAATGATTATGTTTATTAAATCTAAGCGACATTAAATAATTATTATTATAACATAGATTTGTATATTATATAATTTATATTCTTATATTAGAAGAAATTAATTAATTAAATGAATTTGACATTACTTTAAAATCATTGTAATTACTTCAGATAAGAATTAATTAGTATGTGCATAATTATTTTCTAATTGGACATAATTATTCACATTCTTTAATTTATAACTTCAAACCTGAATTAAAAATTTGGAAATATTATAATGTAGTTAAAATAATTATTTTACTGATTTTAGTTTCACGAATTATTATATAATAATATTATATTAAAAATTATGTGATTAATCGTCTATGATAAATATTTTATAATAATCTTATAGTAATTATGAAAATTAATGTTATGTTTAACAAATTATTTTATTTATAGTTAATAATTACAAAGAGAAAAAAATTTGACTTTTAATAATTTTTACAACAATAAATGTTAATATACAACAAGTTATGTAATTAGTTGAATAATAATTTTTAAAAACTTTGTGTAAGAATTTACTTTCTAATAACAATTGTTAATTCATTATTTATAATTTTAAAATAAATATATTAAATATTTAATTTAAAATTATAGTCATTAAATGAGTTTCACATTAATTATATTATATATAATTCGATCAAATTCTAAAAACTAATAAAATATTTAAAAATATTTTATTATTTATGAGTTATGTATTAATAATTTGTGAGTAACTAGATAGCTAGTTTGTTTAATATTAAGAAGCTATTACTTATTTAAGTAATTGATAATGATTACAAAATATTTGTATTGTATAGTTTATAATTTAAATATATGTAAATTTCATCATTGTTAATTAAATGATTATCTAATTATCTAGTACTTGAATTGTTTAAAAATTTAAAAAACTAGGAAAGTAAGGCATGGAGAAAGTTTTGGAATTACAACTTAGTTTGTAAAGAAGTTGCAACTTCAAAACTTATCCCACATTGTTTGTTCTTCATTCCTATTTTAAATAGTATATAACAAAGGGGGTGTGCCCATCCAATGTCACATTAAGAAATTTGTGCACATGGGATGAGCTAATCAAAAGGCTCAACCCAAAACAAAAAAAATAATAATGCGTAATTCTAAAATATTTACTTCCCCAACCTACTTATATATCTAGCTAGGTAGGTACCTAGTTTGACCTACCCATCTAGGTCGGCTTATGTACATTCCTACCTAAGTACCTACCTGTATGAGTAAGTATGTAGCCTAGGAAGGTAAAACCTACCTATTTATTTTTTTACCTAGGTAGGTAGGTAGGTAGGTAAGGATGTAGGCACCTATTTATGTACCTATTTAAGTACCTACTAACCTAATACTAATATTTTTATTAAATCAATATATATTGTTAATGCCACATGGCATATTTACATTGGGCCATGTGTTATAATATAAGATCATCCAAGTATTTGAATTGAACGTCTTAGATTATTTTGAAATAATAATAATAATAATATAAATAATCATATATTAAGACACGTGACAACACATGATTTGTCTTTAATTGTGACTAAAATAGTTGCATTTTAGTTACATGTGACAATACGTATACAATGGAGTCAAAGGATGAAATGTATTTGTTGATTTTTTTTTTCATACAATACCCTTTGTCATTTGTGACTAGTTTATCAAATGGGACTTGTTTTAGGCAATTAAAAAGATTTTAGTTGCAAAATGTTTCTTGTAACTGAAATTTAGTCACAAATAGTAGTCGAAAATACATGTTTTTCTTCTAGTGATAGGAGCTTGTTAGTAGTTGTATCATGATAGTATTCATACATGAAAAAAAAAAACTAGTACAATGTAGGGCATGATTCAGTACTACAAGAAGAAGTCATGTAACAATACTTAATCACAAGAGTAAAAAGGTCATTATTTCCTTCATATTTTTTCCTTGTACACTTCTGAAGATAAAAATTAATGCAAAATGTTTTGTTAACCATAATCAAATATTAATTGGTTGATGGCTTGAAGAAGAACATCTACATCCCAAGTTATCAACCACACATAAGAAAATTGTTCCCCATTACATAATGTTGTGCAAATTTTGTCATGTGTGCCTTGTAAATTTTTAAAACCTTTTATATGTGTCATCAACTATTCCAACAATTTGAATAATATCAAAATTTGTAAGGGAGGAGAACAATGAGAAAATATCCTTGCAGTGTTCCACATCAAAAGTGCAACTATAACCCAACTCCTCCAAAACATTAGCCATCGATGTGGCACTTGACAACTATGGTAACATGTTTGCCAATGTTGATATTCCAATTTGCTTAAAGCTCCTTGCATCAGCAACAACCATTTCAAGTTCATAAAAACAAATTTCCCACAATTAAAAACCCTTAACACCATCATTTTCTATGGCCAACTATGGTAACCTTCATTCTTGTTATGGGGGAAGATGATGCCTTTGTTGAATTCATTCCAAGACTAACAATGAAAAGAACCAAAGTTTTCCTTGTTGAAAGACATTTTATATTACAATACAATCCAACAAAAAGGATAGGAACAAAGTATTTCAAGTAGTTAAATTCACACACATGTTCATAAAGAAGGGGTTTCAATAATAAAGAGGTAAGTGCATCTAGCTTTAGTGATGGCAAAGCTTTAAAATGTATGCAAATGTTTTGAAAGACCTTCATTCAAGTGAAAAGTTCAAAATATATGTTTATAAAACATTCTAGAAACCTAGGGGTTAAGTCTAAATATATCTGTGAGATTTTGGCTTTGCAAAATGAGTGATCTCCAATGATTTGTCATGGTAACTCTTTCCTATCAATGCATTGTACAAGAGTTTTTAAAATTACATAAAAGGAAAGTTACAATAGTCCAAGTGGTTCATCCATACATTGAATTAAATCTTGACCACTGAAAGATAATTATATAAAAAAAAACACTCACATGACTAATGAATTTGGGAATTTGGAATGTGATGCTCTTACTTGATTGATGACAACTAATGTTTTTGGCATGTGTCAATGTGTAAAACTGCAATATCTAACAACTTAATTACCACTAAGGAAAGGGTTGTTGGATAGAAAAATGAAACCTATATTTTATCTATTTATTGACCTTTAATAATTAATGTCCTACAACAACTATCGTCCTTCAACAAATATTGTCATGTTGCACCTATCATTGTCTACAAATTTGAAAGAAAAACAAAAATGTCTATAGACCTTTTGTAGTTGTTGCTTATTATATGTAACATCAATTTACCTTTTACAACCTTTAAATCCAATGATTACTCTCATGTTATTGCTCTTTAGTAGCAACTGCCCTCCTATAGTAACTTTACTTTTATACCACAATAACAAGTACAAATAATAATCATTGCAAAAAAAAAAAATCAAATTAAGAAACTAATATTCCACATCAACTAAGAAAAAACTATTTTCCCTACCTTCATAAAAGTCAATATAAACAAAAAGAAATAATGCACTTGATTCCACACAACCTTCAACCATTTTCCATTACACAACACTAAGGACAACATGGTTCTCCTACCAACTTTCCCAACTTCACCCTATTTCATCCTACCATGCAACCTTGATAATGATAATGATAATGGGAATTATCCACCTTCTTCCTCTTCAAGAAATAAATAAGGAATTAAAGAAGGTTGTCCACCACACATGTGGGTTTCTTTATTTACATCTTTTTATCTTAATTTTTTCCACACATCCCATACCACACAAGGTCTACATCCCTTCCATGAAATTAGGCCCTCTTTATCCTTATCCTTCATACAAATCTTCACATGATTAGTGGATTACCACCAACAATTCATCTAATTAATCCCATTAACTTTATTATTTAATACCATTAGTAACCCTTTAATTATTGAGATGCCCATGGCACTAATTAGCATATGAATTTTTACCTTTCACACAATGCAAGGCCTAATCTAATATACTTAAATAGGGACAATTTAAGTGTCTTAGAGAAGCAATGGAAGAAGTTAGAAGATAACACAATTTTATTCAATATCCACTCAAATTGATCATGGACAACCTTAAATCTTTGAAAGCTTAAGTCCTTGTTTCCTCCTCCTCCTCACCAATGTAAGGAAGATGAATGTGCAATAGTTAAAGACATTTTGGAAAGAAAAAAATAAACAATTTGTCTTTTCATACATAACTTAATCAAAGATGTGTATTTTCATATCTAAAAAATTTAGGGCACACAAATATACATGGCTTAAAACCATAAATTCTAGATAAATCCAAAGAACACCCTACCAATAAGGATGCCAATTAAACAAATATGTTACATAATTTTGTATATGTAAATTGGACATGAAAATGTAATTTAACATTGAGTTAACTCAATGTGTGACTAGGCTTAAGAGACCTACGTGTTTTGAAGTTGGAAACTCATGGCTTAAAAAAATTGAATTACCCACTTAGACAAATCTACTAAAATATCTACATGACATGCTTTTCAATTACACATGTACCATTTATTATTCATGTTACTTAAATCATAAATACTTAAAAAAAAACATATTTCAAATATTTTTTAATTCATCTTGTTGATCATGTGTTCTAAATTTAAACTTTGGTGATCTAATGTGAGGTATATGTTCCAAAATGTTTATCATGTTTTTGACATGTAGATTTGGCTATTTTTAATACTAATTGTTTTAGGTAATTATTTTGGGACCCATTTGAAAGATTATTTTGTGTTTAAGGTATTTAACTTTGGAATCAATAAGAAATATAAGGTTCATTTTAACCAAGTTGTAAGAATATATATTATATGGTAATCATATGAATGTTTTTATGTATCCATATTTTTAATGAATTATGACATATTTAATGATGAAAATTGCTACATATGTGGGGGAAAAAAAAGATCAAATGAAATTGATGTAAAACACAATGTCCTAAAAGTTCAGGGTTTTATGAATCCATAAAAAAACTGTTCCTTAAAACATTTCCAAAAAACAATTCCACAAATAGTGAAAAAAATGTAACATGTTTTAAATGTTCATTTAACATCATAAAATTGAGAAAATCCCCTCCACAATCTCACCTTTGGATTTGCCGATGTATAATATGTTATTGTATTATAAGGTGTGATAACATGCATTTTGAATCCCTTTGGTGTACATGTTTTGGTATTGAATTAACTTATTATTTCATTTCATCATGTGTTCATGATTTTTAAAATGTGTTTATGTCCTTGGGGTTTCATTTCACAATTATACCACCCTTTTATGACTTGTCAATGATTTCACTTCTTTTCACTCAATGACAATATTCAATTCATTAAAATAAAATTCTAATTGAATTTTCATAAATTATTTGGCTTGCTACAAACAAGTTGTCCCAACCAATTATTGACCAATAGGTAATTGAACACCAATAGATAATTGAATATCACATGCTTACTAATTTTACCTTCCTAACAACACCTTATTAAAGTTGTGTGTTATCAAATGTTGCCTTACCAAATCATTTCATATTAATGTATTAATTGAACTTGTTAATACCAAGTTAGCTTACCATCAATTGAGTTAGTCATAATTGTTAAATCAATTAGAATTTAATATAAAAAAGATAGATCGAATGAAAAAAAGGTGTGAAATTAAATAAAGGAACTTATGAACAAGCCTTTGAACATGAGGCGATTACAAAAACTTCTTGTGCAAATGATTCATGACATTATTACAAATAATGTAAGCGAGGATGTAAAGTATGGATAGTTGTTATGTGTAATGGTACAATAGAAATGATTAATGAAATTTTACATCAACTAAATGAGGTTGATTTTGATTCCTTTTGAACTCAATAATTTTTTTAAAGAAAATGATTATTGTAGTACCTTTATCATTTCGGCATAAATTAAATTATCATTTTTTTGGTCAAAATTTTAATAAAATCAAAAGTTTTGATCGCAAACCTTCCTTCCATGACAATGAATTAAAATTGGGGGAATCTAAACACATTAGATTGTTCTGTAACTTTGACAAGTTCATGTTTATTATTTTATATAGCCATTACTTGCTGAAAATTTTAAAATTAAAAACCCAAGGGTCGAAATTAAAATTTCAAATTTAATTAATTATTCGAAAATTTGTTGTCAAAATGATGAAGGTATTATAGTATGTTTTGAGCTAATTAATTTCTTACCTTTGATGCTCATCTTTCATATGAAGACGTTTTTCAAGTGTGACTTCATTTCGCTCCTTTTATCCATTCATCTATGAATAATGGCTTCATTTCCTTCAACACATATCTTATATATAGATATAGCAACCCTCCTATATTTTGTTTCAAGTGATGCTTGTTCTTTGGGTTGGGTGGGAGGGTGTTTTTTTTAAGACTCATTTCATTGGTTTTGCTTAATTTGTTTGGAAACAAATTCATGTCACAGTGCTTGACATGAACTTACTTTAAACATTCCCTTGGCTTCATTAAAAAATGAACTAGCTTGTTCCATTTTCTCAGTATTTCAATTTAAGATACAACTATCTTTATTTATGTTTCATGTTTCTCAATATTTTAGGTTTGTTTGGGATGCAAAAATTATGTGTATCTTTGTTATAAGGTATGTTAACTTCACCCAATTTGTCTAGACAAAATCAAAATCGATCATTTTGCTTAAATGTCAATTTTCTAGAGTTGATCTTCATTCCAAACTCATCTAGTTTGTTTGCTTGTCTAGCTTCAGTAGTCCCCATGTAAAACATTTCAAAAAAAATTCCTAGGGTATGTAGAGTATATATACACTTTACTCGTTATATATGAGTAATTTTAATCCTCATATGAGGAATTGGATATCATAGTAAATCATGAAAAATTAATAAAATTTCAGATTTTTTTTTATAAAAAAAAAGAACTTTTTGTAATAAGAAAGGAGAAGATTAATTATTCGGTTTGTGCATGTGAAAACTAACCCTAGGGTAATAGGTGGGTAGTAGTAATTTCCTTCCTCATGTGATTCTTCACATATCATAGTAAATCATGAAAATAAAACATTTCAAAGTTATAAACACAAATGAACTTTTGAAGAAGAAGAAGAAGAAGAGGTAATTATTTATTTGTTTTTGTCCATGTGAAAACTTACCCTAGGCTATATAGGTGGGTAGTAGTAATTTCATTCCTCATATGAGGAATGTAATATGATAGTGAACATGAAAACAAATGAAATTTTAGCACCCAAAAAAAAGAGGTAATTAATTCTTCAATGTGTCCATGTGGAAACTAACCCTAGGCTATATAGGTGGGTATTAGTAATTTCATTGCTCATTTTGAGGAATGGGATATCATAGTAAATCATGAAAAAATAGTAACATTTCAAATTTTATTTTTTAAAAAAAGAAAATTTGCAAAATATTTAAAAAAAGAAAGAAAGAAAGTTATATAGAAATATTTTTATTTTATTATTATTATTTTTTGGGTCCATGTGGGGAAACTGACCCTAGGCTATATAGGTGGATAGTAGAACCTCTTGAACTACTGAAATGAGTTGTTACTAGTAAGTTTACTAAGGAAGTGCAGAAGCGTGAGGGCGAGAACAGGTCATTACGAGATGAGGATTCTACGAAACGGTCATCTTCTCGCCGCGACCTAGCCACGGTCTCTCGAGCCTTTTGTGCTTTTTACAGGCGGAATAGCCCTCGCGGCAAGCTCTCGCACGACGCCAAAGGATCGGAGCGCTGGAATCGGGGCGTGGAGACGCGGCTGAGGAATTGAAGTGCATCGCCGTGATCGGATTTTCCTGCTGATTCAGGTGATGTATGTTTTGTCCCCAATGTGTTTTGTGGCTCCTCAGGCCATTGGAAAAACTCCATCATCACCTTTTTGTAGCCATGGCCTGCTTGGTAGGGTAAGAAGTTTTTCCTTTCTGTCTCTCTTCCTCCTACTCCCCCCTCCTCCTCGTGTCCTTCCAGGATGCCTTGTTCTCTTTCGGAAATTTTCCTTCGCTTTTGGAGTGAAGTCATTGCAGCAGCTGCAGCACGCGTTTGTTTCCCCCCTGCACGCAGGCATGGACAGTTTGATATTCCAACAAAGAAGTTTGTTTTGGTTTCCTTTGTTTGAACTGCTTTTTCTCGACAGCATCGTATCAGAAGAACATAATACCTCTTCAGCAGCCATGGCCTATTTGGTAAACAAGAAAAAACCGTGCTTCTTCTTCTTGGCATTTGTTTCCTTCTTCATCTCTCTCGTCTCTTTAGAGGTAGTGCACTTTAGCGAGGCGGCCATCATCATCATCGACTTGAAACACGATACCAAGAGGAGAGGAGGCCGTGGTGCATGGCCTTTTTCCTGGTTCTGTTTTCTGGTCATGTTGCCACATGGTGAGCAATGCTTTCTTTATGCTTTTGCCGCATGGCATACAATGCTTCTTCTATGCTTTGCCGCATCGCGGACAATGCTTCTTCAATGCTTCTTCTATGGCTTTTGTTGCATGGTGAGCAAGTCGACCATTCTTTTCTTTTTCCTTTGAGAAGAGTGTGGAAATGAAATCCAAGAAGAAGATGGGATATGGCGAAGGCAGTAATCGTCCCCTCTCATGCCGTTTACTATGCTTTGGAACAACACTGGCTAAGGTCCCTCAGCACCATGCTTGCCACCACTTCCTGTATTCTTCAGGTTCTCTGAACACACATAAAGAACAGAATGTCAGTAGTAGCTTCTTTTTATCATTTTTTTTGGCCAGAAAAAGGGAAACATTTTTTTTTTGGCCAATGAGACTAGTATTTATCTTGCTCAATGTACTCTCTTGAGTTCTTATCTTCTGTTCCAAACTACTGATCTCATCCTTAGTGTTTCAAGAAGAAGAAGAAGAAGAAGTGCAACAAAATGTGAGTGTTATCATCTGTGTCCTTCTTTACATTCTCTCAGCTCACCTTCTGATTTACTTCTTTTCTGTGCAGGTTTTGTGAAATCTTTTGGGAGGGCATTCCACAAAAGCCCTTTAAATGGCGGACCCTGTTGAAAAATTGTCCTTACATGCTGCTGGAACACACACAGCACTTGATGTGAGTTCGGGTCTCACTCCAGAGTCACTGCCAGCGGTGGTGGTTCCTCAAACGGAGTCACTACATGAGGACTTCTCTCTGTCTCCTGCTCCATGTGATCTGGTAGTGCCACATGCTCAATTGCCTGGCTTGGCAACTCATGGTATTGATGGTGTGAATGACGATGAACCGGAGAACAATGGTGTTGGAACAATACCAGGGGTTGATATCGATGGCCGTATCCTTGACAATAATGGTGACGATGACGATGATGACATCCCTTCTGATGAGGATGAATCAGAAGGCAATGACATGGTGTCTGAAAGCAAGGCTGAGCCTGTTGACCAAGGCTCTGGTCGAATCAGTGAGGAAGATTCTCAGCTTTTTCACAGGAGCAAATCAAGTACAAAGCACACAGAGGCCTGGGCTAGAGCCAGATTTGATGCATGGCGGACTCTGCAAAAGAGACCCACCAACCTGTCCATTGAAGAGCTAGGTGACTTAGATATGAAGGAATTAGGAGAAACAGTGTGGATGTTTCTTACCCAAGTTCGAAAGCAGAATGGCAAGGAGTATCCTGCAGAAACGTGTGTATACACAAACCTAAACCATGTCTCTTCATTCCTAACTGTTAGTTTTCAAATATTTGCTGTTGATTTAGGCTTCATTGTTCCATGAACATGTTGTGAGTTTCATTGCATTATCCTCCTAAACTATGCATCCCTTCACAGTTAATCTGTGGGCATGTACTGATGTACACAATCTGTGTGGACTTTGATCAACAGTATTGGAAGTCTGCTCAGGGCCATTGGACGAATTTTGCGTGCTCACCAAGATGCTCGTATTTTACAAACACAGGTGCCTGAGGTTCCTTTCAATGTAATGTCCGATTTCCGGTTCAAAAAGGCTCAGGTCACTGTCAGTGAAACTATATCTCTTGCTAGCAGGCTTGGCACTGGAAGGAGACGTAAACGTGTTGGGGTATTGACTCTTGGTGATGAAGCTGCAATGCTTGCAAAATCCACCTACGTAAATGACACTGCCAAGGGATGCTCCATGCGGTTTGCATACTTCTGCACAAGAAACTTCTTCATCCGCGGTTCCACTGCACTTCATGAACTCACTGATCTGGATTTCACCTTAGGCAGTGATGAACATGGTGAATTTCTGCGGTATGTCAAATTGCTACTGTATTATTCCTGGATGATGGTTTCTGGACCATTACCACATGCACATGTGTTCAATTCTTGCTACTGCGATATATTATGTCATTGAAGTTCTTTTGACTGCAGCATCTATTTTGAGTTTCTGAAAGGACTTTGTTGTGCAGCAGGAACATTGGCTGTCAGTTGATGTGTTGTCAGTCACAAGGACAGGAAGAGTAGCTTATGAGTCTGCCCTTGTTTTTTCCATCACATCTGTTATCATTCAATTTTATAATGTCCTTACACATGTGGCTTTGCTGACAGCTTTGACAGACGACACAAGAATTCGAAGCCTGACCAGTCAGGCCAGCGAGAAAAGGCTTTCCGTCCAGTCACATGCTACATTGAGGATGTAGTGTCAACTTACAGAGCCATGATAGAACACAGGCCAAAGTGGTCAGACGATGAACCACCACCGCATCCTCTGTTTCTAACAGACATCAGGAATCCCACCTCAAGGACTGTGGTATGTCAGGGCTTCTCTTTTGCTGGTGTTTTAGAACATGATGAATTGAACGTCTAATGTCTTTTGCATCTGAATATTCAAACAACTATGCTGTTGTGCTGTCATTTCCCATTTTTGTAAAGGCAGCATATAATAAGTGAGTTTTCAGTCATCAGCTTGTGCTGCCCTGGTGTGCAGTGGTATACTCGGATGCCAGTTGGAGTTCGAGCGCTGTCCAGCTGGTTGAAGACAATGTCAAAGGACACTGGTCTTGGGGGAGAGTATTATGCAAACAAGACAGGGCGTGCAACTGGTATAGGAAGGTAATAACATTCTTCATGTAGGACTTCCAGGATTACGAACGTAACTTTTGGCCAGGTTCCAACGCTTTTGCTAAATCAAGGACTTATGATCTACTTGCTTTTGTGTGCTGGACTTGCAGGTTACAGTATGCAGGAGTCCCTATTGAGCCAGATGCCATGGGCCCTAGAATTTCTGGGACTTACCCAAAGTATGTCAAATCATTTGTCAGTGTTGTGATGTATTTCTGTTCTGAACCTTATTAAATGCAAGTATTTTGTACACCTTTTCTGGTGTATTCACACCAATGTGGATGGTCTTATTGCACAGAGATGACCCTGAATTTGAGGGGATACGTGAGAGAGCAATGCAGCGAATTGTATCAGGAGAAGTGGACAAAGCAACAGGAAGATTAGTTGATTGGTCTAAAGCACTGGCACTTGAAATGGAGCTGTCTCAAAAGCCACAGGTAATCATCTGAAGGCTAAGTATTATCAGAGTAGGGTCATCATTTCCATGTTGTAACCCTGAATGTACATACTCTCAGTGACTACTTCATATCCCCTACATTTCTCAAATGTGTCTTTGTTTGTGCTATTGTCCTCATTGAATATCACAGTTATTGATTAGTCTCTGTGAATTTTTTTTGAGTGTTTGTGCAAGGGAACAATTCAAAAAGGCACATCTATGTGTGTTGTAGTGAGGATTTGACACTCAATTGCCTGGATGCGAGGTGGTCAAGTGTTCTCACTTCTCAACATGACATCTGGTTGACATGTAGATTTCAGGCACAACATGCATTCAACCAATGGGAGTACAATCTTACAGGCCAGAGCCATGCACAGTGTGCCACTGTCAAGATATTACATATGAAACTGCTGAGCCACAAATGCCCATGGCAGTGACATGCTCTGTTACAGATAATCACAATGCACGCCCTAAGAACGCATATGAGCAACATCGTGCTCTGGTTGATGAGTTAGAGAAAACGAAGGAGAAGTTAATAAGCATTGAACGCAAGCTGCAAGGCCTGGAGTTTGAACATAGTCAGGATTCTGATCAGCTTCCACCACCATATACAGATATTGTTTTTGAATCTACAGAAGGGCGGAAGGTTTATGCCCATAAAGCTGTCTTGGTAAGTCTTTCCTACCATTTTGGTCAATCATTTTTCTTTCTTTTTGAAAAGTGATTTCATGTCCTGTCAAATGAGTTATGCCAGCGGTGTCTTCCTACAAGTTGTGCAATCCCTGCTGCTGGTTGGTTGGTTAAGTAAGCAACACTAGGATGGTGACCACCAATGTGCTTAGTTTTCTGTCAATGCATGTCTTTGGATGGTATGCAGTAGTGTGTAACAGGGATCTTAGCACATGCCCAGTTCTTCTTATGTTTGTGCAGAATTTTGTGAACTTTTCACTGGGATTGCTATCTGGATAGGCCAACCTTTGAGATGTGTTGTTCAGCTATACACTAGATATGACAGCTTTTTGTTTGATTTGAGAACCCGTTTCATGTAAAGATGATAGAGACATTCAGAATTGACGAAACCTTTAGGATACATTTAGAGTCATTTTATAGAGGCAGGCCAAAGCTTACACAAATTCCTGGATTCCCTAACAATGGCTGTTATGTTAATGTACAACCACTGTGGCATCTTTTTCTTGACACTTGCAAGTATATGGGTTGTTGAGCACTTGTATTGGAACAAGTTCTGTGCAGACATGCTACCTTTATTTCTGAGAAGTAATTGTATATATTGGATTGCACTGAACATGTAATAGGTGAACCAATCAGAGGTGTTCAAGACCATGTTTAGTGAGCGGATGGGAGAAAGTGACTCCCTAAAGATGGAAATTGGATACCCGGCACTGGATGCTTTTGTGCTGTTCTTTTACAGGGGCAATGTGAACCATCACACACTGAGGACCCACTTGGTTGAGCTCTTGCAAGTTGCAGACAAGTATGGGGTGACAAGTTTGAAGTCCCTATGTGAACAAGAGATACTAAATTCACTTAACCCCAGCAAAGTGCTTGTTACATATGTTGTTGGCTGGAGACATAATTCTGATGTCGTGAAAGAAGGGGTGATTGCGTATGCTGCAACACAAGTTGACGATGTATCAGGGCTGGAAGGATATGACACTTTCTCAAAGAATTGTCCTGAGGCAGTCATGGAGCTTTATGAGGGGGTGGTAAAACGGTTGAAGCGCAAGAGTCAAGGTGGAGAGGCCCTATTGGCTATAACTGGTAACCTCAGTTAACTCATGTCAATAGCTATTGGACAGATAGGTACTCCTTGTGGAGGCAGTTCTTTCACGGCATCTTTGGACCACAGTTCATTTGAGTCCAAGATGTTGGAATGAGCTTCACAGAATTGAGGCAAGTCAACATTTGTTTTCTTTCTTATTCAGGTTTCTGGTCAAGCGGTGCTAACAACCGTTCTGCACTTTTCTGATCATTGTGACTGGTTGGAGGATGGGAAGCAGGTGTGGATGAACACTGTGGAAATGCAGAAAGAGACAGTGAAGGGGCTTCTGTCAAGAGGAGGAAGGTATAAGTGCGGCAGCTACAGATTTCCCACCATTTGTTTCAGTGATGATGAGAAGATTCCCAGGCTATTCATTTATTCAGTTTGTGGAAAGCTTTGTACATGACTGAGCACATCAACTAAAACAACTGGCTGTCATCAGTTTGCACAACTTCATGGACTTGACTGTTGCTGTTTTGTTCTGGAGGCCCCACAGTTCTATCTCCCTTTCTGGCATTGATTATGGGCATCGTCAAGCAATTCCAGGGCCCTGGATCCTGATCTCATCCAGATAAGGACATAGGTTCTTGGCAACATCTTGTATTTCTCTGCAGTTGTCAAATGTACCAGGTGAAGTTTTTCTAATTGTAGATTGGTGGTACTCATCAGTGCTTTGGCTTCGTCAACTAGTGAGGGGGTGAAATGCACATTTTCCAGTGAATGGGTATATATGTCAGGTAGATTCTTCATCTGTGAATATTGGATAGGTAGGGATCAGTCAGTCATTCAGGTTAGATAGAGTGTGTTGCCCAGGGGGCTGCTGTGAGCATGTACGGTGCATTTGCAAAATGTGGTGGTGGCATAGTTTACCCATTGGGGGACTCTGTCTAATAGGTGCTAAACGCTTATAAGCTGAGATATCCACACAGATGGTGCTTTCAGTGTTGAACTTTGTGTGGGGCAAATGAGAACAAGGCTAGTGAGGTTGGAACCGGCCCAGATGGTTGATTTCATACAAATCAGGTGCTGGAGTGTGACCGTAATTAGAATTTGTAGTTTTTTCCTTTGGATGTGCATCGGCAGTTTGTGTGTTAAATCTGCAGTCAAAAGAGGTTTTTTTTTTCGGAAATGCTGTTTTCTTGGGACCCAAGAACAAAAAACCTTGCAGTATCCTGGAACAGTGCTAAAAACTCAAACAGACTTGGTGTGTTAATTTTCACATGTTCAAAAAAGTCCATTGACAGAGGGCTGTCAACCATAATAAAAAACCTAGAACAATTCCTCCCCATTTACTCATAAAACTGACATCATTATGTATTAAGATTTGGTGAGTAAGTTATGAAATTTCATAACTTACTCACCAAATCTTATCCAAAACTATTAATTTTCTCCACAATGTGCTTAATACATAATGAAATCAGTTGAGTATACCTAGTTTGTTCATATTAGAATTGAGTATTTTAAATAAAAGGGTTAGTGAGCATGTGCAAAAGTGTAAAAAGTAGGGTTTGTAGCGTATGATGTTTGGTCAGTAATATGAAGCTACATATATAAGTTTCAGAAACTTAAACTAATTGCATTTATTTTTGGTGCACTTGTTCATATCTATCTCATCCTAAAAATATTATGGGAAAACTTTGATCTTAAAATATGAGTGCATAAGTTGGCATGGGTCAAAAGCATAATAATAAGTGATAACATCTTGGAGGAACTTCACCTCCACCCCCTATTTTGGCTTCTACTATATCTAATATAGAGTGTTAATTATTTCCACATTCCCACCCAGCTATATGAAATATTTGACAATATAGTGAAAGACCATTTAAATATCTCCACATAGGGCCAATCATCAAAATAGCCTGCCACTCGTTCTAACCCTTTGGAGTAGTGTATTGTACACATTTTCAAGCTCACAATCAATTTCACATTTCATCCAAAGTATACTTCATTACTCTGCTGTTCATGGAGATGCTCTTAATGCATGATCTATCATCTTCGGAGATAAAAAAAATGCTTTTATTATAATCAACATTTAAGATGCAAAAGCATTATGCAATACACCAATAGCATTGACATACACAAATGATTCTGAGTTTGTTGGTTAGGAATTGCAGTCCTGTTTATATTAACCCTATTACCGTCACATATGAATCAAATCATGTATTCTGCACACATCCAAGAGCTTCAATGTGAAAGGATGTGGCAACCATCCTTTGGCAGTTCTAAAATTAAATTAAAACTATCCCCAGGAAAAAAGCTGGGAACCTAGTTCCAGATCTGGTTCTTCAAAAAAATTAATTCCAGTTCAGGTTCCAATTTTGATTATGCAAATCAGACCCAGTTCCCATCGAGTTCTTACTAACACAGAACAGAACAGGACAGAACAGCTGGTAACTGACAGTTAACATCCAGTTCAAATCACTTTTTTTCATTTAAAAAAAAACCCATGTTTTTCAAAAACCTCAAACCCAGTCCCAATACCACACCTAAATAGAACCAGAAACCCATTTCTGGGTCCAAAAAACAGGTCTCCATTCATGTTCTGGTTCCAAAAATCAGACCTTGTTCTAGTTCAGTTCCTGCTGACCAGAACCAGTAAATCTCAGCTGCCAAACAGCTGCCATGCCTTGCAACAACATTAAACATTAAGTTTCTCAGAGACTGCTAAGTTGGATTGGAGGCCTGACTTGCAAACACATTAAACATTGAAGGTGTCATGACCAAAATAGTAACTCTCCTGTGAATCGACAAATCTCCATACTCATGATTACAAAAGCCTGTGAACAAGGGTAAACTTCTCCTTGCTCTCAAAGAAAGACTTCTAGGTAAGCACTTTCCAAACCAGTATGGAGGACCAACACAGAAGGGAAGAACAAATGAAGAAACAATAAAACAAGCAATATGAACAAAAGTGACAGTCTCTAACTTGTTCAGGGACCATATAAGAATAAGACTTCATGACAGGGTGCATTCTTTTAGTATAGAAGAAGGCATAACCTGAGAACCTCCTGGGAGAAGAGGGGTTATCTTGAGAACATTCCAGGATTTTGAGATACCTATCCTGAGGCTATCTTGAGGCTGGTAGGTTCCATGGAAAGTATTGAGAGTCTCAAAACGTTTGAAAGGTTTGAAACAACAGACCCTTTGCTACTTACAGAACCTCTCAGATTGGAGTCAGATTCAGAATGGACCAAATCCATTTGACCAATCCCACAAAAGCAGATATGCTGACTAATGACTAGCATCATCACACAGGCACACCACAGGTTCCAACTAAAATAATAGGTTTAAACCTCCACACAAAAGGCTCATATAAATGTGCCCATACAAGGAAAAATTGGTGAACAGATTTTTCACTGGATTCTAAATATCCAGCAATCTCCTTAAAATAAACTTACATCATAACCTCCTGAGCACTTCAAGTAGGCAACCAAATTTAAGACTGGGCTTCATGACAACTTAACTGTCTTCTGTCAAGGTTGGACCACAAACAGGAGAATTCTTAATATTAAAGACAATACTCATCAGCCCGGCAACAATCCCTTCACCTAAAAGCACAGTGTGATAAGATCCAAACCACCCAGTTTACATCTCAAAACACATATCTCTGGATCAGGGGGGCAAAAGGATCTGAAAGTGTTTTAGGACAGACATCTCAGAGAAGACAGTGTTACAGGTTATGCTGGAGAGAGAAAGATGGTTGGACTCCAAACTCCCAAACACCACAGGGATAGATACTAAACAGTTGGGATTCCCAAAGGCTGAATGGTCTTCACTACAGTGTATGTTGTGGTAATTCTGACCTTAACATGACTGAATAGCACCGGACATTCTAAGGGGGGAAGGCCCAGAAGAATCCTGATATCGAAGTTTCTAGTCATGGAATACACAGAGAGCCCAGAGCACAGTTTGACCAAAAGGAAACATACCCAAGAAACTATTGCATCATGTCTGGAAGAGGGTTAAACGCCAGAGATTCCATCAAGATTAGCTCCTTGATATGTTCCTCTGTGAAGGAAGGCTGCTCAAAGTCAAACTCAAAGGGAGCTTGACTCGCTGGTTCATCATTAATGTCATGAAGAGTGGCAAGGTAAGGGTGGCTTAAAGCCTGTTCCACTGCAATAACCATCAGACACAGAGCATACACCTAAGTTAGCTTATTCAGGCTTGTTACATGATCCATTCTAGAATGCAATGGGATAAGAATGACCATTTCACAAACCACAGGCCTAAACAACCTATAATTGACCACATATAGTAAGAAATATCTATAACAACAGAGAGAATTACTACCACAAAAAAGAGAAAGAAACTTTGAGACCACCAGAACATGTGCAAAGTAAAACTCATATACAAACATTAAAAAGGAAAAAACGCTATAGATGGTGAATCACATCCTAGGAGACTGGCAGGCCAATGTCGTGGAGGAAGGAGAGGAGAACAGGAAGAAGAGAAGACAGGAAAGGGCAACCCCATGGGTAAGAACTCTAAGAGGCAAAGACCAAGAACCAGTGCAAGAGCAACCATAGAACTCTGAAGGCTAGTAAAATTTCACTAGCCTAGCATTAGCTAAATGCTAAGACTCCAGAAGATGGTTTTGTAAGTGTACAAGACACTGAAAAGAGCCATACAACTGGGCTCAAGGGACATAGAAGATTTTAAAAAACAAAGAACAGCACATGACAATACTGTAGTCTTGATGCTTACTCTGCACAACAAGGCAAAATGAACCAACTTTTGATGGGCAGTGGATGGCTACTAACACTAACTAAATTAGTTATGGGCAATTAGGTTGAGCAAACAAACCTTCTGTGAGCTTAAGCATGGAGTCTTCACAATCAAAGAACAGTAGAAGACAGAGGAAAAAAATCCAAAGAAATGTGACAAATAAACACAAGACAAGGTTTTACCCAAGATGGCTATCAGAGAACCCCATCGAAACAAGTGTCATTCTATTAAACATTGTCTCAGAAAACCAAAATCTGAGATGCCAGAAAACATAGAAACAGTTATCATCGTGTTTGACAGACAGTCCAGCAAGAGGAATAGAGACAATGAGAGACTGACCTGTGATTCGTCCAGCAGGATCAAATCTAAGCATGTGCTCAATAAGATCAACAGCAGCAGGTTGCAGGTTTGGATACTTTTGAGCCAAAGGTTTACGTGGATACCGTGGCAGCTGCCGAATGTAGCGTCTTGCATTATCACTACGCAAGAATCCAAGGTCATGGTCCTCAGGAGAACCTATCAACTGCCAGCATGACGTGCAAGAGTTTTTAAAACAAAAAAGAAAGTAGTCCAGGCTCAGGTAAGTGAGTCTAAGGAACAATGTGTTGGGTGCCCTGACCAGAGTGACAAGTGACAACCTTAGCACTGACCAACTGGGTTGACATCTTGCAGTCATCCTTGATGAAACTGTTTCGGCAAACTTTTCCAAACGGGCAGAAAGGACCAAAGTTAAAATACTGAAAATCATCATTCTGAACCAAATCCTTTTAAGAGAAAGCACTTTGCAGCTATACTTGTAGAACAACCTTAAGAAATCACTTGGACCACCATATGGATGTAAGTTAGGCTCCTTACTTCTGTTATGAGACGAAGCTGCTGCACATAGTCTCTCCCAGGGAATAAGGGCTCTCGGTTCAGCAGCTCCATGAATATGCACCCAACTGACCATACGTCAATAGCAGCAGTGTATTCTGAGCAGTTGAGAAGCAATTCAGGTGCCCGATACCAGCGAGTAACAACATACTCAGTCATGAAGTCTGTCTCTGAGGTGGTACGAGCCAGTCCAAAGTCACAAATCTTCAAATCACAATTTGCATTCAGGAGCAAGTTACTTGGTTTTAGGTCCCGATGCAAGACATTTGCTGAATGTATGTATTTCAGCCCCCGCAACAACTGGTACAAGAAATACTGCAGAGACAATGTTGAACTGTCAAAACCACATCTTACAAGAAACTCAGGCAGTGAATATGTTTCCTTTCTGTGGAAGCAAGTTGAATTCAACAGCACTTCCATCTCATCTCTAACACATCATTATCATCTCAAGTATAAAATCTTCTCATCAGATGTTCAAGAGTCGTTACCACCATGTAGAAACCCAAATCTGAAACTGGATATTACAAACACAAATCTAGAGAAGGTTTAACTCTCAACTGCAATACGTCTTGCGAGCATCCACAAACCTTAAACACTATCAAAACACTCACTTAGGATTTGCCAGCTTTTAAAAACAACATCAGTTACTCACTGCAACACATGTCTGCCAATGGTTTCATTCTGGAAGGATTGTTTTCTGAAAGATTTGTCCACTGCTAGGTTATCACTTCGTGAAACTTGTCTAAGAGGACATTGTTGGTATTACTCACATTTCAGCTATCCAGACATTCTCACACAAAGTCAAGGCTAAGAAGCACAATCTGCATTAAACCCAGGTGTTATGAACTGCTACTCTCAGGAGTGATCAGATGCCTGACCATTTCTAAAGGAATCCTGAATATGTGGCCAGTGTTTGGGATCTGGACTACTAAGCTTTTGGCCATTTTGCTGGAAATAAGATCACAAAAACTCATACAAATGAACCTAGATTTGGGAATTATTTCGAAACTTTGATCATTTGTTCCCCAAGCTCACCCTACTGGTGATTGGTTAGCCTGGCTGCATGCAAAGTTCTATATGCCACAAATGCACCACCTAGATTGTGAATCTCATTAGAATAGAAAGAAATTAAAACTTAGGAACCCTCAATCAGCACTACCTATTCCCTCTAATTGGAGCATGCTGAAAGCCAATGGCATGTGGCTAGTGACACATATGGACTACTGAAACACTGCCCAAAATTAGGTGAAGAACACGCTATGAGACATGTTTTCATTTGCCAGTGTTTGTTTCTGCAACCCCATATTCTTCCTAATTGTTATGCCTAAATTGCAATCATGCACATAATCAGATGGCACATCCAGTATCTATAACCATGAGCCAAGGGTTTGATTGTACCACACACCTGACAATGGTCCTCTGTCAAAGCCTGGTTGGATCGAATGATCTGATGAAGATCTGTATCCATGAGCTCGTATACAATATATACATCATTAAAATTGTCTAGTGTAGGAGGTCTTATAATGTCCCTAATTGCAATCACCTGGTCCACAAACAACCCAATTTCAGCTTTCTGCCCCTATAATACAATTATGTTGCTTTTAAAGACCCAACAGGACAGGGGATTGTACAGAGATGTGTTCAAATTGGTTCAAGTGGTATATTTCTATTGGTCTCAGTAGGGTAGGTGAAATTATGCAGATCTATATGCAACCGACTTGTCCTGATGTCTCGATGAGAAGTCTACTTAAGAAGAAATGCCTTTTACATACTGATCCCACTCAATAGATCTGATTGTCTGGTAACCAATGCATCACTCTATGACAAGCTTGAATGCGAGACATAATGAACTAAGTGGCACCCAGGAAATTTGGCACATCACTATTGAAGATATTGGAAAGTCAACCAACAAAGATGAGTGGCTACATTCTCATGGTCCATATGTCGCAACAGCTTGATTTCTCGAAGAGTGCGTTTGGCATCAATCCTGTTATCAAATGCATTCCCAATCTTCTTGATAGCCACCTCTTCACCAGTCTCAGAATTGAACGCCGAGCTTTACACACCGAACAACGAACCCACTATATGAGCTCAACCGTCTCATCTCAGTCACCAGTTCTAAGCATGGATCCCACTTGATATTTTTCTCTATGATTGGACGAAAAGACAAATGAGTAGCCAGATCTTTAAAGGGCCATCCCATGTGCAAACCTAGCACATGACTTTTGTAATCAAGGTGATATTCATGGCTGTTCAGCCCCAAAACTAAGGGGGCATTCTGAAGCGGTACAGCCAAAGCTGAGCAAACTGCATGAGAAAGGCTGAGCTAGGTTATGAATTTTTACAAGAATGTGCAGAAAGTTGAAGAGTGTCAATCCTGATATCTGCTGAACATAAGGATTCAGAATATATAAGTGGCCGGGACAAAATCCTAAGGTAAAACACATGATGTAGTGCCATCAGATTGCCATGATGTCTCCCAAATCTCATCCCAGATACCACAGTCTCAGTATTTGTGAATTCTAGCTCCAAAATAAATCTACCAAGATCTGCTCAAAGAACACCAATAACATTGACCTCATATATTTTCACCTGCAACATTCCATCATTTACTCTGGAGGCATTCTCTCGGGAAAACCTTAAAATAATAGAAGCTCTCAGTGCTCAAGAGTACTGAGCATAGAAACCTCACTGTATACTAGATTTGCAATCCAGAAACATTTGGAAATGTAGTTGTTGCATTGCAGTGAAATATGCATGCAGAGTCTAGAGTTAATAGGAAATTCCCTCAAGAACAAAGTTGTGGTAGATACAAAAGGCTTCAGTGGCTCTAGCTTCCAAACCCCCAACTGTCTTACACGGAACAGATAAAATCACCAGAGAGAACAGCAGTTCCATGGCAACAAATTGAGACCATAGAATCCATCCATCACCAAGTCATGGGGTGCCCTGGAACACTAGAAAATGACAAGAGTGATACAAAGAGAAAGAAGAAAATGCTGAACAACAAGGACAAGACATACTAGAGTCAAGAATTCAAGAACAAAAGATGCTCCGTTTAAGCTTCAGTAGTACTCTTCAAATTCCGGTTCTCAATCAATCAATCATAGAAAAATGCGCTCTGTGATTACAATTTTCACACTTGAAGAAACAACATCCAGCAGACAGACTAGATCATTGGACACTGCAAACAACAATATTCCAAGAGACATTGTGGAGACAAGATCAAACCCTGATCGATCATCTCATGAAACAAAAAGAGAGGGAAGAGGACCAAAAATAAATAAAAATTTAAATAGCAAACAAGAGCCAAGAAGAAGCAGGGTTGAAGAATAAAAACCTAAGCTCTTTCCATTTCCAATTCTAGCTGCCAAACCTCTGAAAAGGAAAAAAAGAGACACAGTAACAGAACCGCAAAAAGCAGCAGAAGCTCCATAGACCACAGCACATATGTGTTCTAGCCAGACCTCGACGTACACCAGCAGCAACAAAGCAAATAACAGCCTTTAAAGCACAAACTGGAAGTTCCGTCTTCCTCGAGTTGTTCTAGTTCCCAAAACGTTTGGACACAGACAATAGAAGCTCCATGGCAACGAGTTCTAGTTCTGGACATATCCCCCAGGTCTAGAAGACCCGATCACCGACATCTAAAACAGCAAACCCCCGCCCAAAAAACAAAGGAACAAAACAACAACAACAGAGAAGAGGAGGAGAAGGAGGCATCGGAGGCATGGGAGGGCGGAGGGGAAAAGAATGAATACACACCAGACAATGCCGTAAGCGCCGCGGCCGATGGGACGAATAGGAGGTACGTACTTGGCGGAGACTTCGAAAGAATTGCCGAAGATGTTATATTGCGTGTACTGACCATCGTGTGTGGACACTCCCGATATACACGATCCACTCTCCTCCGTTGTTTCCATGACACTATTCCCCCCTCCTCCTCCGTCGTCTCCTTCCGTCCTCTCCGCCATAGCCATCGCTGCCTTTCTCTGTCTTCTATCCCGCTGAGCGCAGCCGCATTGCGCCCTCCCTAGTCCGTCTCGTCTCTTGCGTTGGTGTCGAAGAAGCTTACACCCGATCATCATCATCATCCATCATCCATGAGGGCCACCCATTATGTATGAACCCATTATTCTCATCCACGAAGATGGAGAGAAAA